>Ga0129317_1001903_pt1 | contig 13477 bp, 15 predicted proteins | sample Cm1ome_FD_94430 | JGI IMG/M metagenome (GOLD analysis project Ga0129317, IMG submission 94430) | Eastern black-and-white colobus group fecal microbial communities from Wisconsin, USA - Cm1105 metagenome | ecosystem: Host-associated > Mammals > Digestive system > Large intestine > Fecal | place...
AGCTGTTCCGGGAAGATATGGCAAGGCTCCTCCGGGGAGAGGAGGTGGAGCTGCCCAGCTTCAATTTCCTCACCGGCAGGCGGGAATGGCGGGGCCGCAAGCTGCGGCTCCATCCGGACTCGGTGATCATTGTGGAGGGCCTCCATGGCCTGAACCCGGCCATGATCCCGGAGGGCGTGGATCCCAGCCTGATTTTTAGGCTTTACGTCAGCCCCTTGCTGCCTCTGAACCTGGACGATCACAACCGGATTCCCACGAGCTATCTGCGGTTGCTGCGCAGGATCGTTCGGGACTACGAAACCAGAGGGGCCAGCGTGCAGCATACTCTTTCCATGTGGGACTCGGTGCAGCGTGGGGAGCGGCGCTGGATTTACCCCTATCAGGAAAACGCCGACGTGATCTTCAACAGCTCTACCCTGTATGAGCTGGCAGTGCTGAAGAAGCACATTTTCCCCTTGCTCACCGCGGTGCAGCCCGAGGACGAATGCTTCGAGGAGGTGCGGGGCATCGTCAAGGTGCTCAACTTCGTTCAGGAGGCGGACGTGGACGATGAGATTCCGCCCACCAGCCTGGTGCGGGAATTCATCGGAGGCAACAGCTTCTACAGAAAATAAAAAACAGTAAAAAGACGGGCTGTCTCGTAAGGAGACGGCCCGATGCTTATTTCAGGTTTAAGACAGAATGGGCGGCGCGGGGAAGCCCAGCAGGAGGGAGAAGGCCACACATACCACGATGCAGATAAAGATGGTCACCATCCACAGACTGCGTCTGCGCACAAATTCTCCGGTCAGGTACAGCCAGCCGGTGCATAAAAGGGAGCCGAAAATGGAGATAATGGCGGTTATAACCTTAAAAACCGACCAGCCCATCCGGGAACATACCAAAAACAAAATAAACACAAGCACATCGCCCAGTATGACCCTTGTCATAATGCGCTCCATTTCACGGTATCGGTTACGCTTTGCCACTTCTCATCCCTCCAGAAGAGTATCAGTTGTAACTATGATAACACACCGAATCGAAAAATGCAATAATTTCTGAAAGAAAGGTAAAAAATTTACGGCAGCGTTCCGGGCTCTGGTATGAAAATTTTACGAAAAGCTTGCGTTGTACAAAAAGCAATGATATAATATCCCAAATAAAGGCCAAAAGGATTGAAAAAGAGTTGTCTATCACAGAACCGCAGTACCGATTGGAGGGCATCGTCCATACCCGCAGTGAGGTTATGGAGGATTTCGAAGGCCCTCTGGACGTTATTTTTGAGCTGCTGAGCAAAAACAAAATAGAAATTCAAGACGTGTCCATCTCCGCCATTTTGGAGCAGTACCTGGGCTACCTGGAGGAGCGGAAGCGGATGGACATGGAGATCGCCAGCGAGTTTATCACCATGGCCTCCCACCTGATGCTGATTAAAACCAAAATGCTCCTGTCCGCCGCCGAACAGGCGGAAGCGGAAAGCGAGCTGGATTTACTCCGCCAGTCCCTGATTGAGCGCAAGCGGAAGGAAGCCATGGAGCAGATCCGTCTGGCCGTGGCCGAGCTGGAGCCCCGCAACGAAATCGGCCGGTGCCTGTTTCCCAAGGAGCCGGAGCCTCTTCCCAAGGAGAAGGGCTACCGCTACCAGCACGATGTGGCGGATCTGCTCCGGGCTCTGGACACCATCACCGAGCGGAACCAGCGGCAGCTGCCGCCTCCGGCCACCAACTTCCAGGGCATTGTGGGCAAGGAGCCCTATCCTGTGGGCCGGAAAGCGGGAGAGGTGCTGCGGCAGCTGGTGCTGCGGGGCGTGGAACGCTTAAAAAACCTGTTCCGGGGCAACAAAAGCCGGTCGGAGGTGGTTGCCACCTTCCTGGCCATTCTGGACCTGTGCAAAACCAATTCTGTCACATTGGAGGACGACGTAAACGGGGAAAACCCCAATGTAAGACTCCTCAGCGATTCGGAGAGAAAGGAGCTGACCACCGGTGGAATTTGAGCAGCTGCAGCGGGCCATTGAGGCCATTCTCTTTGCCGCCGGTGAGCGGCTGGACATAACCCGGCTGTCTGCCGCCTTAGGGACAGACCCGTCTGAGGTGGAGCAGGCGGCGGACGCTCTGGCGGACGAATACGCCTTCCAGCGCCGGGGCATCCGGATTCTGAAGCTGGAAAAGGGATATCAGATGGTATCCTCGGGAGAGATGGCGGACTTCGTGACCAAGGCCCTGGAAACCCGGAAGCCTCCCAAGCTGTCCTCCTCCCAGCTGGAAACCTTAACCATCATCGCCTACTACCAGCCGGCCACCAAGGCCATGGTAGAGCAGATTCGGGGCGTGGACAGCGCCTACAGCGTGGCCGCCCTGCTCAATAAGAAGCTCATCGAGGAAGCGGGGCGCTTAAACGTGCCGGGACGTCCCATTCAGTATAAGACCACTCCGGACTTTTTGCGCACCTTCGGCCTGAGCTCCCTGGAGGAGCTGCCGCCCATTGACAAGATTGCCTTCGGCGAGCCCATTGAGGTGCCGGAGCAGCAGGGAGAGGGCTGATGGGTTGGGCCATTACCCTGGGGATTCTGATTCTGCTGGGAATTCTGCCGCTGGGCGTCAGCCTCCGATACGATGCGGACGGGCTGATCGCGAGCGCCCTGGCAGGGCATCTTCCCATCCGGCTGTACCCCAGGAAGAAAAAAGCAAAACAGCCGGACAAGAAGCCAAAGGAAGCGCCCAAAGAGGACGTACAAAAAAAGAAAGCGGCCACCCAGCCGAAACCGGCGCCCAAGCCTGCCGGCAGGGAAGCGTCCCAGGAGAAAAAGGGCGGCAGCATTACGGACTTCCTGCCTCTGGTAAAGGTCGGACTGAACTTTCTGGGTGATTTTCGCAGGAAGCTTCGGGTGAACCGGCTGGAAGTGAAGGTGATTCTGGCAGGGGAGGATCCCTGCGACCTGGCCACCAATTATGGAAGAATCTGGGAGGCCATGGGGAACCTGATGCCCCGGCTGGAACGGTTCCTGGTGATCCGGAAGCGGGATATTGACGTGGAGTGCGACTTCACGGCGGAGACAACGTTGGTAACAGCACGGCTGGACGTGACCATTACCCTGGGGCGGATCCTGGGGCTGGCAGTGGTCTACGCCGTCCGGGCGCTGAAGGAATTTATCAGATTGAAAAATAAACGAAAAGGCGGTGCCGAAAATGAGTGAGAAGCTACCGAATATGTTGCAGACAACCATTGAGAAGATTAAGGAAATGGTGGACGTGAATTCCGTCATCGGAAATCCCATCCAGACCCCGGACGGGGTGACCATCATTCCCGTCAGCAAGGTCAGCGTGGGCTTTGGCGGCGGCGGAAGCGACTACGCCGGCAAGAAGCCCGGGGCCGAGGGCGGCTTCGGCGGCGGCAGCGGCGGCGGGGTGAAGGTGACCCCTCTGTGCTTCCTGATCGTCAAGGACGGCAATGTGCGGATGATGTCCGTGCCCACCCCGGCCAACTCCACGGCGGATCGGATCGTGGAAATGCTGCCGGATACCCTGGATAAGATCTCCGCATTCCTGGACGAAAGAAAGGGCGACAAGGCGTAAACTTAAGGAAAAGCTGCCTGTGACTTGCCGCAACTTTGCCGGAACTTTCTCAAACTTTGCCGGAACTTTCTCAAACTTTGCTGTAACTTTTTCAAACTTTGCTGTAACTTTTCTAAACTTCAAAACGACTTATATACAGCTAAAAACAATGCGGCGAATTTTTGAGCTTCGAAAATAAGGCGAAAGACACAAAAAATCGGAAGTCCTTTTACTATTTAGACCCTTTTTGCGGGGACCTGTGAACCCCTCTGGATTCTGGATTCCGTTTTTTTCCCGAACAGAACCGAACAGAAGAGAACAGAACAGAAGAGAACCGAATAGAACCGAACCGAAGGGGGAAACCTAGGTTCGGGTGAGAGAGATGAAACGATTTTTTGCCGGAACGGTGGCTGCGCTGATGGCTGCCGTTCTGTTTTTCCCGGTGGAGGCTCAGGCGGTATCCGCAAAGAAAGCTTATGTGCTGGACGCGGTCAGCGGGCGGATATTGTATCAGAAAAATCCCGATGAGCGGAGCCTCATTGCCAGCACCACCAAGATCATGACGGCCCTGGTCGTGTGCGAGCAGTGCAACGTGCTGGATCGGATGCGGATTCCCAAGGAAGCGGTGGGCATTGAGGGCTCCTCCATGTACCTGAAGGAAGGAGAGGTTCTGACCCTTCAGGAGCTGCTGTACGGGCTGATGCTGTCCTCCGGCAACGATGCCGCCGTGGCCCTGGCCATCTACTGCGGAGGCACGGTGGAGGGCTTCGCGGAGATGATGAACGACAAGGCCAGAAACCTTGGCCTCACGGGAACCCACTTTGAAAACCCCAACGGCCTGGACTGTCCCGGTCACTATTCCACCGCCCGGGATCTGGCGGTGCTGGCGGCCTATGCCATGGAAAACCCGGTGTTTTCCAAAACCGTCTCCGCCAAAAGCGTGAAGGCGGGAGACCGGTACCTAACGAACCACAATAAGCTCCTGTGGCGGGTGCCGGGAGCCGATGGGGTGAAAACCGGCTACACCAAGGCCGCCGGACGGATTCTGGTGTCCAGCGCTACCCGGAACGAACGGCGGATCATTGCCGTGACCATTGACGATCCCGACGACTGGCTGGATCACGGGGCGCTGCTGGAAGAGGGGTTCTCCCGATACAAAATTCAGCAGGTGATTTCCACCGGCCAGTCTGTGGGCTCCTGGGAGGTCGCTGGCGGCCTGAAGCAGCGGGTGGAAGTAATTGCTACGGAGGATTTTTTCTACGCTCTGGCGCCTGAGGAGCGGCCTCAGCTGGCCTTGCCCGGCCCCGGGTTTGTGTACGCCCCGGCGGTGGAGGGACAGGACGGAGGATTCGTCTATGTGCTGATTGAAGGAAAGGCGGTAGGCAAGGTGCCTGTGACCTACGGCGCGACCATTGAGCAGATTCCGGAGGAGGAAAAGAGCTTCCTTCAGAAGCTGCTCCGTCGATAAAAAGGAGGCAAGCGTGGAAGAGCGTCTGCAAAAAATTCTGTCTGCCCGGGGGCTTGCCTCCCGGCGGAAGGCGGAGGAATGGATTTGCCAGGGGCTGGTGACCGTGAACGGCATCACCGCCCGTCTGGGAGATACCGCGGACCCGGACAGGGATGAGATCCGGGTGGAGGGAGTGCCTCTGCCCGAACAGCAGAAGCAGGTGTACATCTTACTGAACAAGCCCCGGGGCTATGTGACCACATTGTCCGACGAGAAGGGGCGGAAAAACGCGGCCCAGCTGGTGGCGGACTGCGGCGTCCGGGTGTATCCCGTGGGACGGCTGGATATGGATTCGGAAGGGCTGCTGCTGTTTACCAGCGACGGGGAATTTGCCAACGCCCTGATGCACCCAAAGCACCAGGTGGAGAAAACCTATCTGTGCGGGGTCACGGGGTTTACACCGGAAGCAGCGGAGAAACTGGGAAGGCCCATTACCCTGGACGGCTACCGGATTCGGGAGCCGAAGGCGCGGCTGGTCAAGGCAGCGGGGGATAAGGCCTTGTTTGAGATCACCATACACGAGGGCCGGAACCGGCAGGTGCGCCGGATGTGCCAGGCGGCGGGGATGCGCTGCACCCGGCTGAAGCGGATCCGGGAGGGAAGCCTTTCCCTGGGGGAGCTGCCTCTGGGGAAATGGAGGTACCTGACGGAGGACGAGGTGCGGTCTTTGAAGGGGTTATAGGACGGGACAGGCCCTCTCAGTCACGGCGCGAAAGCGCCGCGACAGCTCTCCCGGAGGGAGAGCCAAGTGGGTTTTCCCATGAACTGACTGATCTGGAAATTCGACTTCCTCGACCGGCAGAGGTGTGGTACCACGCACTTGGCTCCCCCTTTGGGGGAGCTGGCAGCCGAAGGCTGACTGAGAGGGCAAACCTGTGACTGAGAGGGCCGCCCCGACAAAGAGAGCCGCTGAGACTGAGAGGGCACAGAACGGAGAGGTAATTATGGATTCTTACAGAAAAAACCACCTGAAATAAAGGAACCTGTAATCAGCACCTATTATCCCAACCGCCGGTATCTTTTTGCCTTGCCATTATTTGCGGCTGGCTGCGTCTGGGGACTCTGGGCCTGTGGAATCATGATTCATAATGGGCAATGGACTGCAATTGGGAGTCGGATGAAAATATTATTTTTTCTGGCAATATCCGTATGCTGCATCATTTGCATGAAGGTCTTATATGACGCCGCGCAGCAAGGGCTCTATTGCACAGAGAAAGGACTGTATATTCGGCATGATTCCCATGGGAAGATGGGCTTCGTCTCATGGCAGGACATGAAAAATGCGTATGAGACGAGGAATTTTCAGGGTCACCGCTATTTTGTGCGTTCCTGTGAGGCGCTGAGCAAAGAAGAGACGAGGCACCTGGCAGCCTTCAGCAGCTGGCGGATGAAGATGCAGGAGAATCAATCGGTTATGATCTGGAATAATGGGTGCCGTAACGCACAGACTTTTTTCTCGGAAGTAAAACAGCATGTAAAAGTCATCAGCTATATTTAATTAATGGCTGCAAACGCAGGATGCCAAAAACCATCCTGCGTTTTTGTTGACTTTTTTTCCTTGCGATCTTCGGAAGCCTCTTGCAAAACGAAGGGAATTTTGCTACTATGATTACCGTATGGAATAAAACCGAAGAACGAGGGATCAAAACCATGTCTTATGATATTTTGGCGCTCCTCCAGGAGAAGGAACCCACCTTTTCCAAGGGACAGAAGCGGATTGCCCGCTATATTACGGAAGAATACGACAAGGCCGCCTTTATGACCGCCAACCGCCTGGGCAAAACCGTAGGCGTGTCCGAGTCCACGGTGGTGCGCTTTGCCGTGGATCTGGGGTTTGACGGATACCCCAGTATGCAGAAGGCCATGCAGGAAATGGTCTTGAACCGGCTGACCTCCGTCCAGCGCATCGAGGTGGCCAGCTCCCGGCTGGGCGGCCAGGACGTGGTGTCCACGGTGCTCCACTCCGATATGGAGAAGCTGCGGCAGACGGAAGAGGTTCTGGACCGGGAGGAATTTAAGGCGGCAGTGAACGCCATCCTCAGCGCCAAGCGGGTTTACATTCTGGGAGTTCGCTCTACTGCCCCGCTGGCCAACTTTTTAGGGTATTACTTGAACTATATGTTCGGAAATGTCCATGTAGTTTCCAGCCTGGGCACGGTGGAAATGTTTGAAAAAATCGTGGGCATCGGGGCGGAGGATGTGCTCATCGCCTTCTCCTTCCCCCGGTATTCCTCCTCCACCACCAAGGGCGCCAACTACTGCCGCTCCACCGGGGCAACGGTCATCGGCATCACCGACAGCCGTCTGTCTCCTCTGGGCAGCAACTCCGACCATGTGCTCATTGCCAAAAGCGATATGGTGTCCCTGGTTGACTCCCTGGTGGCGCCCCTGAGCATTGTGAACGCCCTGATCGTGGCCCTGGCTGCCCGGCGGGAGAAGGAGCTGTCCTCCACCTTCGCGGAGCTGGAGCGGATCTGGGATGAGTATGACGTATACGCAAAGCAGGCTGACAATGAAAAGCTTTGACGGAATTATCATCGGCGGCGGCCCGGCGGGGATGTTCGCCGCCATTACGGCCGCCCGGGCAGGGCAGAAGGTGCTGCTGCTGGAAAAAAACGACCGGCTGGGGAAGAAGCTGCTGATCACCGGCAAGGGCCGCTGCAATGTAACAAATGACTGCCCGGGCCAGGAAGTCCTGCAAAATACCCCAAGAAACGGCCGCTTCCTCTACAGCGCCATGACGGCCTTTCCGCCGGAAAAAACCAAGGCCTTCTTTGAAGATCACGGCTGTCCCCTGAAAACGGAACGGGGAAACCGGGTGTTTCCGGTGACGGACAGGTCTTCCTCCATTCTGGAGTGCCTGAAGGAGGCGCTGAAGGATGCCTCCGTCACTGTGAAGACCGGACGGGCTAAGCATATTCTCACGGAAGCGGGGCATGTTACCGCTGTGGAGACGGAGGAAGGGCTGCTTCCCGCGTCCTGGGTGATCCTGGCCACAGGCGGCTTATCCTACCCGGCCACCGGTTCCACGGGAGACGGATACCGGATGGCAGCCGAGTTGGGACATACCATCATCCCGGCGGAGGGCAGCCTGGTGCCCCTGGAAACGGCGGGACAGGACTGCCCGGATATGCAGGGGCTGTCCCTGCGCAACGTAGGCGTGAAGCTCCTTAACGCCAAGGGAAAGGTGCTTTACAAGGACTTTGGGGAAATGCTCTTCACCCACTTCGGGGTATCCGGCCCCACGGTGCTCTCCGCCAGCTGTCACCTGAAGGGTGAGGGCTGCCGCCTGGTGCTGGATCTGAAGCCCGCGATGGCAGAAAGCAAGCTGGACGCCCGGATTCTCCGGGATCTGACCATGTATCAGAACCGGAGCATGGAAAACGCCCTGACGGATCTGCTGCCCCGGTCTATGATCCCGGTGGTGCTGAGGCGGCTGGACATCGACCCGGGGATGCAGGCCAACGCCCTGACCCGGGAGAAGCGCCGCCGGCTGGTGGAGCTATTAAAGGGATTTGATCTGGAAATCACGGGAAAGCGGCCGGTAGCGGAGGCCATCATCACCAGCGGCGGAGTAAAAGTAAGCGAAATCGATCCCAAAACCATGGAATCGAAGAAGGCGGAAGGGCTGTACTTTGCCGGAGAGATCATCGATTGCGACGCCTATACGGGAGGCTTTAACCTGCAAATCGCCTGGGCTACGGCCTTTTCGGCGGGCGCTGCCGCGGCGGAAAAATACGGCATTGACAAAATGGGCAAGGTGTACTAGAATAAATGCCGTAAGCGACGATAGATCAATTTGGAGGTCTTATCTATGTTTGAGAAACTGAAAAAATACGCTTCCAGACAGCTGGAGCTGGACGAAGCGGAAATCACGCCGGATTCTACCTTTGAGAGCCTGGGCATCGACTCCCTGGATGTGGTGGAGATGATCATGGATCTGGAAGGGGAGCTGGGCGTGGAGCTGGATATGGAGGATCAGAAGATCACCACCTTCCAGGAGCTGGCCGACTTCATCGAGTCCAAGCTGAACTAAGTACCCTTTGCAATTTGATAACCCTTGCTGATAGCTGACCGGCTTATAGCAAGGTCGCACTAGTCGGGAGGGCAGCGGTCTCCTGTACCTGCAATCCGCTTCGCAGGGATGAATTCCCACACCCGGGCAGATGGTTAGTTTCTGGATCTGAGGTGCTGGTGTTGAGAAGATGGTCTTGCGCAACGAAAAACCGTGAACCATGTCAGGTGGGGAACCAAGCAGCATTAAGCGGAGCTTTTCGTGTGCCGCAGGCTTACCGTTTTTGAGCCGGCACCCCGTTTCACAGTTAGACGATCTGCTCAAATGTGGGTGTGCGATCTTGCTATGGGCCGGTCATAATTATGGGGAAAGCTCTGTGCCCTGGGGTTAGCCCTCTCCGCCCCAGTGTGCGCACTGGCCCTCTCAGTCATGGTGCTAAGGCACCATGCCAGCTCCCCCATAGGGGGAGCCAAGTGGGTTGCCCCATGGACTGACCGGTCTGGAAATTCGAATTCCTCACCCGGCAGAGGTGTGGAACCACCCACTTGCCTCTCCCTCCGGGAGAGGTGCCCCAGTGCGCACACTGGGGCGGAGAGGGCCTCCAAGCTATTATTTTTGAAGGAGGGCGAATATGTCTGCCTATCAAGCACTTTATCGTAAATACCGCCCTCAGACCTTTGACGATGTGTCCGGGCAGCTGGCGGTGACCCAGACCTTAAAAACCCAGCTCATCACCGGTAAAATGAGCCACGCCTATCTCTTCACCGGCTCCCGGGGCACGGGCAAGACCAGCTGCGCCAAGATCCTGGCGAAAGCGGTCAACTGCCTCCATCCCGTGGACGGCAACCCCTGCAACCGGTGCGCCGCCTGCCTTTCCATCGATTCCGGCTCCTGCATGGACGTGCTGGAAATCGACGCCGCTTCCAATAACGGCGTGGACAACGTCCGGGATCTCCGGGACGACGCGGTGTATGCCCCGTCGGAGGTGAAAATGCGTGTGTATATCATCGACGAGGTGCACATGCTGTCCATCTCCGCCTTTAACGCATTGCTCAAGATCATCGAGGAGCCCCCGGAGCATCTGCTGTTTATTCTGGCCACTACCGAGCTGCACAAGGTGCCGGCCACCATTCTCTCCCGATGCCAGCGGTTTTCCTTCCGGCGGATCAGCCAGGAGGACATTGCGGCACGGCTTCAGTATGTGGCCTACCAGGAGAACATCGACCTGGACGACGGAGCGGCCCGGGTGCTGGCCAGACTTGCCGACGGAGGCATGCGGGACGGCTTGAGCCTGCTTGACCAGTGCGCCTCCGCAACTACGGGAGAGCTGACCGCGGAAGGGGTCTATGCCTGTCTTGGCATTGCGGGAGAGCGGAAATGCGCCGAGCTGATGGGCCATATCGCTGCCCACGACACCAAAGCCGCCCTGACCCTGTTTAACCGGCTGTACGCGGAAGGGAAGGATCTGGGGGCCATGCTGGACGAGCTGGCCTGTCTGACCCGGGATCTGCTGGTGCTGAAAACCGCCGGAGGCGCGGGGATAACCATGCTCTCCGGGGTAGCGGCGGACAAGGAGGCCCTGGCCCTGGCGAAGGCCTTCGGCACCGCCGAGCTGACAAGAATGATGGAACGGCTTCAGAGCACCATGGCGGGCTTTACCCGCAGCGAAAGCCGCCGAATGGACGCGGAACTGTGTCTGGTGGAGCTGTGTCAGCCGGAGCTGAGCGTGGACATGAGCGCCATGAACGCCCGGCTCACCCGGTTGGAGGAGCAGCTGAAAAGCGGGGTTGTGGTAACCCGAAAGACGGAGGAGAAACCCGCCGAGGAAGAGGAGGACGACCGTCCGCCTATGCCCACGGACGAGGACGCTCCGCCTGAGGAGGACGCGCCTCCCGCGCCGCCTCAGAGCGAGGCTCCCGCGGGGTTCTGGGCGGACCTGTGCGCCGGAGTGCGCAAGGAACTGAAGCCTCCGGCCTTCGGCTTCTTTACGGCGGCTCCCAACGCGCCCATGCGGGGCGTGGTTCAGGGCGGTAAGCTGGAGCTGCGGTGCGACAGCAGCTTCATTGCGGAAACCATCAACAAGCCGGAGATTCTGGAAGTGGTGGCCCGGAAGGCGGGTGCCATGCTGGGCAGACCTATTCAGGCGGTGGTAACGGATCTTTCCGCGAAGCCCGGCTTAAACCCCCGGATGGAGCAGCTGATGAGCTTCGGCCGTGCCCACGGGGATATTGTGAAAATAAAAAATAATGATTGATAGGAGATTATGACTTATGGCAAAAGGCGGATTCCGGGGTATGCCCGGCGGTATGAACCAGGCGGCTATGCTCAAGCAGGCCCAGAAGATGCAGCAGGAGATGCTGCGGATGCAGGAGGAGCAGGAGAAGAAGACCTTTACGGCCTCTTCCGGCGGCGGTATGGTGGCCGCTACCGTGAACGGCAAGCATGAGCTGGTGGAAATCACCATTAACCCTGAGGCTGTGGATCCTGAGGACGTGGAAATGCTCCAGGATATGGTGATTGCCGCGGTGAACGAGGCCATGCGGGCGGCGGATGCGGAAGCCAGCAGCAATATGTCCCGGCTTACCGGCGGCCTGAACCTGGGCGGCCTGTTCTAAGGGAGGACGTATGCAGATTTTTCCTGGGGCGCTGCAAAATTTAAGTGACCACTTTGCCAGACTTCCCGGGGTGGGAAGCAAGACCGCCCAGCGGCTTGCCTTTCATGTGCTGAACCTGCCGATGGACGAGGCGGAGGATTTTGCGGAAGCCATTTTAAACGCCAAGCGGGAGGTGCATACCTGTCCCAGATGTCAGAACCTCACCGACCGGCCTCTGTGCCCCATCTGCGACGACGATACCCGGGACGACAGCGTCATCTGCGTGGTGGCGGAGCCAAAGGACGTGATTGCCATGGAGCGCTCCCGGGAGTTCCGGGGCACCTATCATGTGCTCCACGGCGTGATTTCGCCTCTGAACCATGTGACCCAGGAGGATTTGAAGATCAAGGAGCTTCTGGAACGGGTAGCGGAGGGAAACGTCCAGGAGGTCATTATGGCCACCAACCCGGACACCGAGGGCGAGGCCACGGCCATGTACATTTCAAGGCTGCTCCGGCCTCTGGAAGTGAAGGTCACGAGACTTGCCTACGGGGTACCTGTGGGCAGTCAGCTGGAATATGCCGACGAGGTGACCCTGTCCCGGGCTCTGGAAGGCCGTCAGGAGATGTAGTGTGATAAATCACACTACATGTTAAAAAAACGGCGTGCCGCTCGCTGCTTTAGCGGCAACCGCGTCACATGCCGAAAATCTCCATTTTGCCGCACATGGAGGTTATTATTTCTATTTGTGCTGTCGGTGCGCGGCAGAATGGAGATTAAACCATGGCAAAAATCTATGTATCCGGCCTCGTCAATACGGAAACCACTGTGAAGGTGCGGAAGTTCCCCATTGACTATTATCCCATCGACTATCCCTTTTTCGGGGTACAGACGGAGGTCTCCGGAGTGGCCTACAATGTGGCAAAGGCCCTGAAGACCCTGGGAGACGACGTGGTGTTCGCCTCTTACCTGGGCCGGGACATGACCGGTGACCTGGTGGAAGGGCGGCTTCAGCAGGAGGGCATCGATCTCACCGGCCTGCGCCGGGAGCTGAGCCAGACCCCGTCCTCCGTGGTTCTCTACGACGATACGGGAAAGCGGCAGATCTACTGCGACCTGAAGGATATCCAGGAGCGGACATATCCGGTGGATCGGGAAAGGCTTGCCGGGTGCGACCTGGTAGCTGCCTGCAATATTAATTTCAACCGCTGTGTGCTCTCTGCCGCAAAGGCCATGGGAAAGGTGATTGCCACCGATGTCCATGTGCTGTCCAACGTGGAGGACGAATACAACCGGGCCTTTCTGGAAAACGCCAATATCGTGTTTTTAAGCGACGAGGCCCTGCCCTGCGCCCCGGGAGAATTCCTGTGGCAGCTTCACTGCCGGTATCACAATGACATTCTGGTACTGGGCCGGGGGGACAAGGGGGCCATGCTCTACGACCAAAGGGAGGATCAATTCTATGATCTGCCCTGCGTACCTGCCCGGGTGGTGAACACCGTGGGAGCCGGGGACGCTCTGTTTTCCGCCTTCCTGCACTTCTACGGGAAGGGAATGAAGAGTGTGGACGCCTTGTGGCGGGCCCAGGTCTTCGCCAGCGCCAAGACCGAGGTAAGCGGCGCTTCTCTGGGCTTCCTCACGGAAGCGGAAGTGGAGCAGCGGTGGGAATCCGTAAGATAAAAACAAAGAGGCTGTCCCAGGCGGGACGGCCTCTTAATATTTGCATACCCTCTCGGTGGCAGTTCGAGGGGGGGTACAGCCCTCTCAGTCACGGCTGACGCCGTGCCAGCTCTCCCGGAGGGAGAGCCAAGTGGGTTTCCCCATTGAC
>Ga0129317_1001904_pt1 | contig 13469 bp, 16 predicted proteins | sample Cm1ome_FD_94430 | JGI IMG/M metagenome (GOLD analysis project Ga0129317, IMG submission 94430) | Eastern black-and-white colobus group fecal microbial communities from Wisconsin, USA - Cm1105 metagenome | ecosystem: Host-associated > Mammals > Digestive system > Large intestine > Fecal | place...
CGCCTGCTGAACCAGTCCGGACGGTTGATAGAGATTTCGGCATATTGCTCTGCAAGCTTTTGGGCAACGACGCTGTAATCTGTGATGCTTCCGTCAACAGAACAGCGGACAGCCTGTGCGTGCTCATACTCTGCCGTTTCTGCGTACTGCAAGAACATACTAAAGATTTCAGAGTAGTCACTGTGCGTATTCAGATTCAGTGGTGTGCCGCGGAAAAATCTTTTGGCGCCATTCTGTTCAATCTCCAGCAGGTTTTCGTGAGAACAGACGGTAATGGCCCTCTGCCCGCAGGCAAAACGGAAAGTGTAGCTGCAACCGGAACATGCTGCGCTTTCAGAGGTAGTAATTTCGTTCCAGAAAAACTCTGTGGCCAGCCGGTATCCAGGAGTGCTCCAGATAGAATAATACGGGACGGGAGCAATCGTATATTTGTCTGTCTCTCCGCCAGCGTTTTCTGTGGCCGTTAAAGAGTAAGTTCCCGGATGTGTCCAAGACGGATCATAGCTTAGCTCTCCCACGAAAATACGGTTGACCGCTTCTTGGATGTATTCCGTATCAACGCTTTTGGATGTTTCCTCGGCGTCCTTCAAAAAACGGCCATACGCTTTGTTGTGTTCCAGCTCCAGAAGATCCAGCAACTCCGAGACGCGATCTCCGGAATATGTAGACTTGCAGTCCTCAATGAGGCGGATAAACGCATCGGTTGCACCATAAAAGATAGCATCAGCAGATGCAATGTCATGACAGATCCTCTCTGCCACCACTACATTGTCTAAGCCCGTAAGGTTCTTTGTTTGTGTTCCAAGAGCGGCCAGATAGTTCAGAACGGTGTGGGGTGCTTCCAAAAAACGGTGATATATCTCATCCACAGCCCCCTCTCTCAAACCGTCTGCAACCATTAAGAAAGATACCAGCTGATCCAGAGGAACGATGTTTGTATTCATGAACACATACTCGAATTTGGGATCTTCCAGAGGATTACCGAAAATGAGATCATCTGCATTCTTGGAAACCACAGGCCAACCTACATCTTCATAATATGGATTTCCGGGAGATACGGCATCCACGAACTCAAAGGTCAAGACATACAAACTGGCTTCCAGATTGTACACACCTTCCAGTGTGGCAGTGACGGGAACCGGCGTGGTGTCATCGCTGATGCGGGTCTTTTCAATTTCGTCAGAATAGTAGATTCCCCACTGAGGATGGGACTGTCCGTCTTCAGCATAGGCGGGATCACTCATTCCAGCATCCAGAATTGTGATGGTTGCCCCCGGATAACAGGTGAAGACACTGTATTCATGGGGGGTCACTCCGTGATCCAGCATAGTCTCTTTCCGAACCGAGTGGACATTGGTCACTTCCAGTTTCAGCCCGTTTCGTTCAAACATTTGCGTCTTTCCGCGCTGTGGCGGCTCCGGAGTATTGGTTGAAGCGCCGTCAGAAGCCTTCTCCGAAACGGAAAGGGCAGAAAGAATATGATCCTTCATCCAGACAGTGTCCTCTTTGGAATATGCCGTGTCGGGATCATAAATAAAATCGTTGACCATAAAGGCTGTTGCAACAGGTTTACCGCTGCGATACTTTACAGCGAACTGTCCTCCGCCATTGAAGCATTGGACTCGAAGCTTGCTGTCAAGATACATACCGCCTGCCCACAAAATATCCTCCGGGGCATCAGTGAGAAGCGCATAATCAAAATCGTACAGTTCTACCGTATCTCCGGTTATTTCGTCAACAAAGGAAAGCACCTTGTTGAACCGGGTCAGTTCATAGCCCAAGAGAATGCCAGGATTCTCCGATTCCATGATGGCGTAAGTACTGTCCATCTGCTGTTTTAAGATGCTCTCAAAACGGCCGTAGGCTTCAGAGTCCACGATCTCTTCGTAGTCACGCTTGTGGCGGATCAACTCATAGAGAGCTTCATCCTCAAAATACGCGCTGTCAGAATCCTGCCCCTTGCGAAGGGAAACCGAAACGATGTTTTCCTCTAAACCGCAGGTGATACGGAAATGGAGATCCTTGTTGGAAGTTCCTTCGCCCTCCAGATAAGCCCAATAGATATTCCATTGGTCGACAAAAGGCTCTGGCACGGAATCTACCGGAGAAAGTGCAGCGTGATTCAACGCATCTGCCAGTTGCTGTGCGGTTATATTTCCGAATTCATCCGGATTTTTGAAGTCGGCAGCCTGCACAGACTTCATTGCCGCTATGACATCCAGAGGTGCCGATACTGTGTCTGTTGAGGCTTCTGCCTGTTTATCCGTTCCAACATCGTTAGGGGGCGGTTCTGTTGTGTTTCCGCAGGCTGTGAGCAGAAGCGAGAGGGCAAGGATCATTAAGCAATAAAATCGTTTCATAAGGCCACCTCCAATACAAAAAAGGCCGACAGATTCTAACGGAAAATCTGCCGACCTTTACATTATTCTGAGGGCAGATTTTTGTCCCCTATTTATCAGTATAAATTAAGTATATAGTTTACTTCAAAGTGCGTCGACTACAATCGGGCAACAAATAGTTACACAATTGAAATCAAATGTTTATTGAAAACGAAAACTACGCTCCTGCAAAGAATGGATATAGTTCATAAAGAAATCATGGTTCACAAAAGTTTGCACTACATATCCATCCACAGCATGAAATGAAGCAATCTTCGTTTCCTCATTGATCCAGACAACTCGGAGCTCTTCATTTCTCTCTGCCTCTTTGACTACATCCATATATTCCCTCCTGATAGGTTGCTGTTTAGCAAAAACCTCCTGTTGCATCATGCATAGGAATGTTCCTATCATGTAGATGCAGCAGGAGGTTCTTTTCTTACAAATTTTACAATTATTTTTAAAACGGAATGCCTTGCTTACTCCTTGCCCAAGCAATCGGGTCTTCAAGCATTATTCGCATCTGCTCGCGGTGATACTGGGACGGAACAAATGTCACATCTTCGCACACGGTTTCATTCAATTCAATACGAATTAAATCAAGCAAGATTCTTCGCGTGAGATTATCCAACGCCTGTTCCGTCATACAAGAAATCCCTCCTTTTCCGCAATTTCACGCAAAAGTGCGCGCCCTCTGGATATACGGGTATCCCATGTTCCCTCTCCCATCCATTGGGAATGCCCCAGTGCCTCTCTAATCGTCAATGCATAATATCCCCGTCCCAGCGGATCTATTTCCGGATGAAAGGCTACGCTCAATCGCCGGACACTCCAATTTAGCGCCATAATTCCATAGGCAAAGATTCCCGTCATAGCTCCTGCGCACGCCAGAGGCGGGAACATACCCTTCCGCCGGCCAACGCCAAACCAGTCATTCCATGCTGCTACAAGCACCAGCACAAAACCAGACAGCAGATGTGTAATGAGGCCCAGTGTATAGGGAACACAATAGCAGTACAGCGCCAGCGGAACTCCACCTAAAATTGCCATTGCAATGCCGCGCCAGCCTTTGTTTCTGCAAGAATAGAGCCACAGTGCATAGACAACGGGGAATATCAGTGTAATGAATCTTGCATAGTAAGGAACACCATTGACGACCGGCGATAATGGTTCCACAACAAGACTGACTGCAAGTGTTCCAATATAGATTTTCCCTGCGTGGCGACTCAAACGGGAATAGTCGAGGAAATAGCCCACAAGCAGAGCAACACATCCCAAGCAAAACGCAACCAGTGCCTTTACAGGATTCACTGCCATGTATTCTTCTTTCCACCCAGCAGTCAGGAATATTCTCAGTAGAACGCCGACAAGCGCAAGTGTGATTGTCAGGGCAATGATCCCCCACTGAGGCTTGGGACGATGGACTCGATCCAGCTCGGTACCTACACTCACAGGATCTCCCATCTCTTCCACGGCCAGTTCCTCGGCATTTTCGAGACCTTCTTCAGCAAAGGCATCCCGTTGGTCTTCCAGATGCCGTTCCAGCTCCGCGGTCACAACCGGTCGCGCACGCTTCCAGCGGATCTGCTCCGCTACAACATCCAAGAAGGATTGAATCGTCTTATGCTCCTGCACAGCAAGCACCTCCCTTCAGTACCTGCCCCACAGCACGGGCATAGACATTCCACGCCTCTTCTTTCTCATGCAAAGCACGATGTCCCTCTTGCGTCAGATGATAATAGCGCCGGGGCTTACCAGCAGTGGCTTCCCGCTCATACGCCGAAACGAATCCTTTCTCTTCAAGACCATGCAATAAAGGATACAGTGATCCAGCCTTCAGGTGGAATGTATCATCCGAGCGTCGTTTCAGTTCCTCCGTCATCTGGTATCCATACATATCGCCGTCTTCCAACAGCTTCATGACAAGCAGCGCCATACTGCCACTGACGAGACTTCTATCAATCTCCATACGCACCTCCATATATAGTTTATCGATATATTAATTATATATAGTTAAACTATATATGTCAATTGCTTTATGCTTCGAGCAAACTAAAGGGACTGGCAATCGCCAGCCCCTTTGTTGATGGAGTCAATTATTCACCTGTGGTCGCATTACTGAAACCGATATCCTCTTTCCTGTAAGGAATGCAGATAGGCCATGAAATAGTCATGATTTGAGTAATCATGCTTTGCATAGCCTGTCACTGGATGAAACGAGGCAATTCGGTTTTCCTTGCTGATCCAGACAACATGGATTTCCGGATGCTGATTTAGCTCATCAATAACAATATAGTCGCGTTTTTCCATAGGGGGCCTCCGTGTTCAAGAAACCGTCATGGAGACCGTTTGGGCGGTAAGATCTACGGTGTAGTGGTAGATGCTGCTGCCAGTGCTGACATCGTAAGTAATCGTGTTGTTTCCAGCGTCAATGACAGCGGAAGGGAGCACTGCAATCCCGTTCGTGTCCAGAGGGACCGGAAGCTTACCCAACGAACCACTGCGGAATAGGATGTAAATAGTGGCCACCTGCGTTGTCGTCTCAAGATCCAGAGAGGTACCGAGCAAAACAGTACAGGTTTCAAACTCAAAGGTTTGGGATTTGAAAAACGGCGGAGATGTTTGGTCAATATTGCCCAGCATGGAAAGCTGTGTTTCATAGGTGCGCTCAAACATTCCATTAAGAGGCGTATCCCAAGAGATGGGTTGATTTGTAAAAGGCGGGTTTTCTACAACTGGAGCAGGGGGTGTTTCAGGGAAACCGAAATGCCTTGCAGCAATGTTTTTGCACTGCGTTCGCAGTTCTTCTTGAATTTGCTCCATAGCTTCTACCGTAAGATCGAAGGGAAGCTCGCTCTGCAAATCGAACCAATCATTGAAAGACTTAACTACATACTGATTGCCCTGCTGCTCAACGACAGCTTCCATCGGGTGGGGACACTCCTGCACCTGCGTACCAGTTGAATCGTAGCCCTGATAGCAAACCAGACCATATAAAATCATAGTATCGTTGCTTTCTTCTGTATGGAGGATTCTATGGGTTTCAATCCGGTAACCTGCATTATCACCCTGACTAAAATAATCAATAATAGCCTGATGCAGTGCAGAATCAAGTGTCATTTCTGAGGAAGGTTCCTCGGTCGTGTCTTCGATGTGGGGCGGAACATAGCCGATCACATCGCTGAGCGGACAGACATAGGAAAACTCGCCGTCATGGTACTGATAGACATCGGCCTGTCCGCTGTTTTTTTCAATCTGTACCATCTTATTATAGTCCGGATGGATATTGGCGATCAGACCTGTGAAGTCGGAGAATAGAACTTTCCCAGTTGCGAATCATTCACAGCCACATCAACTACATCGCAATATGGCGTGTTGTTTGCTAGAGAAAGAAGGCGCGGTAATGTGATATCACTGATTCGGGCCTCCAAATCCATTTTCAGCTGACCTGCAAATTCCGCAGATTCATAATCTACAAATTGGGAGAGCCTTTGGGCAAGAGCATTCAGACCATGCAGATCATTCACGTCTTCCAGATAAGGGGCAAGGAATCCAAAGTCGTAGTATTCCTCGATTTCCAGAAGCAGTTCTTCATCTGGCTGGAGCCGGACCTTTTCCAATGCATCCTCGATTTCATAAGGTGTCGCAGGAAGATCCAGCACAGCATAGGCTTCCCGTGGGCCTCTGCCTGCGGCATAGACGGAGAATACCATCTTATCCAAAGGTCATCCCGCCTCTCTGCTGACAGGGAGCCACTTGATAATTGGCAGGATCTGCACCGGGAGCATCCCAGCCACACAGGGAACCAATTTCCATAGCCTTACGCTGTTCGGGAGTCACACCCAACTTTGCATTGTTATAATCGGCCAGCTCCACATTTTTCTGCTTGTCATCGGTGTTGTAGGTGCAGTCGTAGTAGCCGGCTTCACCACGCTTAATGACGATCAGGTTTCCATTGCTTTCGTTCACGGAATAGCACATCTCCGGAAGTCCCTCCGCAAATTTCTGTGCAAACCGCTCGTCTTCAGTGAGGATACTCCAAGCATCATCGAAGTTCCACAGATGGACATACATTTCGCCGCCATCATGAGTTTCGATTTCCCGCTGTTCGAAGCCCTCGCCCCAGCCATCAGATGCCTGACCGGAGATATACTCCTTCAGCGTGTCCAGCTCGGAGGCCGTGAGCTCGCCTACCACACGGCACTCTGCAACCCCCCAGAGCTTGCCGTTTCTTGCCTCTGCCGTGAAGACACAGGACTTCACCTTTTTATCAACGGAGTCGTTTTCGTGATACCAGTGCATGATGCCACGCTCAGATTCCTCCGGCATCCGGTTCTTCACCAGGGCTGCGATGATGGTATCCTCATGGGAGAGAATCTCCCGATCTGTCATAGGCGTAGGTTCATTTTCCATATCGCCCCATTCATTCCGCTCGTAGGCATCTGCGGTCAGCGGCATGTACAGCTTCATGGTGGTCGGCTCCGGCTGAACGATGCTGAAGCTATCGTGACCGATAACCAACGCCAGCGTTCTGCCGTTATCCCACTGCATATGCATGTTACCAACATCATCGATGCGCTGGACGGTACCCATGGTACCGGGGGGAACCGGATTGTACGGGTCATCCATTGCATTCAGCTTGATGCGCGTGCCTGCCGGATACTGCTTGCGGTAATATTCGATTTCTCCTCTGGACATACTCTTGAACATTTTACATTCCTCCCATTGTCATGCCCTGCTGGCCGGTGGTTTCCGGCAATTCGAGAGCAGGGTCTTTGTTGTCATGAATCCACTTTTTAAAGATCACATCGTAATCTACCTGAAGAAGCTCTGCGGTTCTGTCAAAGACCCGTTCCCTCACGATGCTGTCTGCGACTCCAAGAACTTCATATACATCGCTGCCATGATTGAGGCATTCGACAACGCCTTTGAACGTAATGTCGCTGATGTCTGCGCCCAATTCATCGGACGGGAACTCCAGCGCATACCAATCCCTGACTTTTTGGTGGATACCCTTGGTTGCATCCATGTGCATCTCCTGAATCTGTCTATCGAAGCAGGTCAGGTAGGCGTGGTAGTCTCCCTGGCCGGGGCTGCATCGCAGATAATATTTATAGCGATCTGTCTCGACCACATAGCCATAGTTCTGCCGCCAGCCGCCATCAATTTTGCCGCCGTGGTTATAGCAGTAGCTGTTCATGGAGCGCAGGTCTTTCAGAACCGATTTCCGCATCTCATCCACGACCTCTTTGAGTTCAGCCTTGAACTCAGGTGTGTTCTGTGCTTCATAGGCGTGGGGATGCCATGTATGCCAGAATTCTGTTCCGGTTCTACCGAAGTCAATTCGGATATGGCCTATGGTACCCAGTGCCCTGTCCTGCTCCGGTGGCAGGGCATAGAAAAAGCCCGCCTCCTCATGGGAAGCGGGCCGCATATCTAAATTGGTGTTTTGCATCTCTTGCTTCTGCACATTATCAACTCCTCATTTCCTCATTCTCAGCCATCCGCTGACAGGCTCGTCGCTCATCTTCATCTTCGAAGTTGTAGGGCGGGTACCTTGATAGCTCCTGATGAATGCCATTGGCAACACGGTAGCCATCCACGATACTGTCTAGATTGCTCCTGTCACGCAATTCCATTTCCATATCGGTCAACTTGAGCAGCAGTTTTCTCTCCGGCTTTCTCAGTCGTTTGGAAAGTTGCCGGTGCAGCCTGTTGACCTCCTGTTCCATGGACTCCTGTTGGACAGATGGTGTCTTGAATCGCTCATGTAAGGCTTTCATATAGTCATACACCTTGAGTCACCTCCTATAAGCCACACACCATACCAGTCCTTGAGCCAGAAAGCTATCCCAGCATTGAACTGTTATCAGAAAGTTATCATTTACTGCATGACCATACCGCCCATCTGCTGGGGAAACGGTTCATTGAGGCTGCGGACGGAACCAAAGTCCGTATAGCGTACACCATCTTCCTTCATTCGGTCTTGTCCAAGCTCAGCAAAATCCGTGTAACCATTCAAAGCATCCAGAATCTCACTGTTCGCACCGATACGCCGCAGGTACTCCTGCCCGTATTCGTAGGGGTCGCTGGACACCCTTTCGTATTCATCAAGATCCATCGCAATGTTGAGAGCTTCAATGAAAGTACCAGGGTTTTTGACAGTCAGGACGGAAAGATATTTCAGCAACTCACCATCCGTCTGCTTCATCAGCTCAATACACTCTGCAAGGTCGTTTGCTTCACCCACGCTGATGCAATCCATGGGAATATGCTCTTTCAGGTAGGGGATGAGCGTATCCAGTTCCTCGATGTCTGCTTCCGCAAATTCGTCGATCTGGAGGCAGCTTTTTGTCGTTTCCAGTAATTCTACTGTGGCCGGAAGACTGAGGAAGCTGTGCTTTGCCCCATAATGAGAGGACAGATGCAGTTGGAATATTTTTTCTCTGATTTCGTCGAGTTCATGCTTCGGGACATTCTCTTTTCTCAGGACATATCCGCCTAGCGTATAGGCGCCGCCCAGCTTGTCGTACTGCTCTGCACCAATTCCTGCATAGTCCAGATACGGCCAAACTTTTTCAGGGAACTCCATAAACCCGTTCTCTACCATGTACCCACCAAGCTCACGGTCTGAACCGACATCTTCAATCAGTTCGTAAGCATCCAGATTGTTCACCACTTTCAGGACATCGTCCAGTCCTTCAATGCAGTCGGAGGATAGGGCGCCAGAGAGAATCCAACAGTTTCGCTTATCCAAACCATTGATGATGCTGGCAAGCTGATTCAGCTTTTCCAGATCCTCTCGACAGGTAAGATCAGCGCACTGGATATACTGCTTCAGGTCATGCACTGTGCTTTTCACATCAGCGATCCTGATTTCTCCAGCATAGCGGCTGATGGTGTCCAGCATGGCATATGCCTCACCGATTTCGCCGGGTGTGGTCGGAAGGTTCAGATAAACACCTTCCTGATTATCGCCACGAACCAGATGTAATTTCAGCATTTACATTCCTCCCATCTGAATCCCCTGCTGTTGGCACTGGCTGGGCGCACCTTCCATCATGAGTTCATCCAGAGAAAGTGCGCCGTGGTAGGAGATGTAGCCGAATTCATTAAAATCTCCGGTTTCATACTCCAGCTTTTCTCTGCCGTATTTTTCAAAGTTGTAGTATTCATGGAGATTCTCGTCATAATCGAAGCGTCCAGACTCCATGATCATGTATTTGGCGTATTCCTCGGCGCTCTTTACACCGGGGGCCAACTGGAACAAATCCAGATTCTTCGCCAGATTGTAGATTTGGAACGCATGCTGCGGCACTGCCATTCTCACAGCGGCAGCCAGTTTCGTGCGCTCCTGGTCGTTCATCGGCATCACTACTTCGCAGAGGCTGTTCAACGCTGTCAGGCTCTCAAACTTGATGTCCATAGCCTGCGTGATCGCCTCCGGCAGTTCGCTCTCGGAGAGGTACAGATTGATCTCGTTCAGATGGCTTGCTCCGGCTCGTTCCATTGCCCGGTAGAGCTGCCCACTGGGAGCCGGTAACAGTACCCAGTCCATCTTTTCGTTTTCCAAAGCCAGCTTGTGCCGGATCCCAACCTCCATCACGCTCTGCTTGTAATGATAGCTGGGAAAATGCTTTCCGTCATAGACCTCTGACAGCTTCATACCGTTATCATAGACCACACCGTAGGGTGTGACGAAAGCGTCGCTATCTGCAATCAGCAGAATCGCTGTTTCCACGGCATCCAGATTGTCCAGCTCTTCTGTGGGGGCGCAACCACCATGCGTATTCAGATAATGCTCACGGCCAATGCGCCCCAGATCAGAGAAGTCGGTAATTACCGTAGCCTGCTGGCAACTGAAGGTAAGGTTAATAAGGTGGCTCAACATGGTATAGCCCTTTGTAGCTGCCATACCTTGGAACTGCGCCATTTCCGTTTTAGTGAAGCTGTCCAGCCGCTTGGCTAGATAGTCCAGTTCATCCAGATTGACGACCTGCCCGAACAGGCAATCAAGTGCGGGAATCAGCTCGTTGGTTGACTCCACTTTGCAGTCATATTTGGTTGCAGATCCAATCTCCAGCGGCTCCAGTAATTCCAGCACCTTGTTGTACTGTTCATCCGGAATGGGGAGTGGAATTGTGGCGACGCCATAGTCTGGATGCTTCGGATTACTTACTGTCACTCGCATACTCTGCCCTCCAGAACCTCAACATCAACCCATCGAGTTTTTCCGGACGCAGTTTCATCATATTCGACTTGAAGGACAGCGCCAATTTCAATGAGGGAAACATCCACATCAGAGTGTAGGGGCCGATAAGATCGCTCATCCTTGTGGCTAAACCAAGCACAAATCTTATAGCGCTTCTCATCCTCAGTATCAAAATAACAGATTAATGCCCCCCGCTTCCCCCACTTTTTCATTACCAGTTCTCCAGTAAAAGATCCTGCACCTTCAGGGAACTGATAATCTTTAACGGGGAACTCCATTTCCCGCACTTGGTTTTTAGAATAACCGCGTCTAATTGTCGTTTTGTCATCATACTGCGCTTCTTGTTCTTCATCGCTATGTGACTTTAACGCACGCTGCCATTCTTCCATACGGGTTCCACCATAATTATTACTTGACATATCTATCCTTTCCGACCGCAAAACGAATAGACAGCAAAACACCGCTACCCCTTTCGAATCACGGTCTAATTATATTTTTTATTTTGCATTGCTGGAGCTTACGCTCTCACTTACACACTCAGCTCTCCACACTAAGACGGTGCCCTTTTTCAATTGAACACCACTGCCGCATCTCGGTCGCTCCGGGTAACGTCTTTCCGATCTGACTCTGCGGCTTCCGAAGCCGGGTGGAGTCATCATTTCACGCTCCAGCCAAGCCAGCGGAGTGTCACTCATAAAATATCGTGCCATTTTGGTCCTTTCCGGTCGTGACCCAAATGGACAGCAAAAAAGCCGCTGACTCTTTTTGAATCACGGCCTATCCTTGGATTGTTTTGTTTTAGAACTGCTGAATCATGCCCATTCCTTGCACATGTTGATCACCTCCCAGTTCCATCTCTTCCAGATTGCTCAGGTTCACACGATCCTTCAGATCGTAGACACTCTGCTCAATCTGACCTGCAGCAGATTCCAGAAGTTTTCTTCTATTCTCTGTGATAGGATAATCGCTCTCCAGCGTTTCGTGGATACTGCGATAGACTTCTGTCATCTGTTCAGGTGACAACACACGAAATTCAGGCATCAAACCGGAACGGGTAGCAAAATCTTGCTTGGCACCCTCATAGTTCCGACCGTAGTAGTGTCCCCAGTGGACACCCTTCCTGTCTTGATCCCAGTTCCAGGTCACGAACTGAACGCCGAAACCAGATTCGTGTCCAGCAAGAACGACACCGTTGAAATCAGCCAGCATTTTGTAGTGGTCGACTTCATTGCCAGTATTCATCTCTGGTGCGGATTCCATAAGCTTCATGTACTCAAGCACAGTTGTAGCGGCATCCTTTATCCGACCACGAACAAGCTCTTCTTCGTTTTCGGATAGCTGCTCCGGATGGAAACGGATGCTACCATTTTCATCGACCTTACAAAGAGGTTTGCCGTACTGAGCCACATATAGTAAACTGTTCTCTTGAATCTCAGTCTGGAATCCCTCATATTTCAGGCGAATACCTAACTCACGGATATAGTTGTATTTCTGTTCTTCTAACATGGTACCTCCTAATCAATATTCCGTACTCTTTGCTTTACATTAAACGCGAGGGAACGGACCCATTTCATCTTCTTCTAAATAGTATCCATGATAACGAATATTAAAAATCCACTCTCTTTTGATGAATTTCGCAGGAAATGTCACCTGCGAAGCCAGCTTACTTCGAACAAACTTCTCCATACAATGACCATGGACCAGTTCTCCAGACGTCATCTCATAATGATCTTGATCCAAAAAGACTGTTTTTCTGCACAGCAAGCATTCCCCGGCTTTTGCCAATTCGATACTCATGGTCTTTTCTCTAATATCTTGAATTAAGCCGATGGCTTCATCATAAGTCAAGATAAAGTGCTTGTTAGTGCTTGCCCCAGCGGGTCTTACATATAGGTGGATAACTGTCTTCGAAACGACCTGCACCGCATATTTAATTCTATCAAACCTGCTTTCCAGATTCGAATATTCAAACTTAGGTGCATCATGGGGGAACCAGCGTCTCCAATCCTTAATGTCCGAGTAGGTTAACCCTTTATTTTCATGCTCCTTATCAAAGCATCTGGAGTGGACAAATCGTTCTTCATCTAACATAAGTATTTCTTTGGTTTTGGTAAACTCTTCGCCACAGAATGCGCAGGAATCCATAGGAGCATAGAATCCAGCTTCAAGTGCTTTTTCCATGTTGTGAGCCATGAACAATGCCTCTTTGGGGCTGATATTCAATTTCACCCACGGACCGCTACCACCGTTATGGTTTCCCATTGTAATGATCAGCTGTTTGTCTGGCTCAACCCTCACATTGTGTTTAAATGGTAGTCTCATAGTACATATTCCTTTCTTGTCCCTGAATTTGATAATAGCGCTATAAACAAAAAAGCCGATGCCCTTTTTCAAGGACACCGGCATAAGCATTTATAGCTATGTGTTTAGGATGGTTCCGAAACCTCTTCACTGTCAGCAAACACCTTTCGTAGGGCAAATAGCGCCGCCATCAAACAGATGCCTGCAATCAAATATACGACTGCCATTGCCATGACAACATAATCCCACCAGTCCGAAAACCATTGTGCAGGATAAGCCATAAGCGTCATCACAGTAAGCAGTACCGTTTGGATTGTTCTCCAGCGAAGCAATCTACGGTCAAGGTCATCATCTGGTTGCTGATATTTTGCTGCCAGAGCAGCGAAATCGGTGAACAGCTGGAAATGGAAATACAGGCTTGCAAGGCCAATCATAAGACCGAGAATTTCAAAGCGTCCGTCTAATGTGCCGCCAATCCATGAAAGGCCCCATTCTGCGAAGTGCCAGATTGCAAGCAGTATTCCGAAAGGACGAAGCAGTGCCAGATCCCTGCGCTCTTCCTTGAGCAGGTTGATAGA
>Ga0129317_1001907_pt1 | contig 13455 bp, 16 predicted proteins | sample Cm1ome_FD_94430 | JGI IMG/M metagenome (GOLD analysis project Ga0129317, IMG submission 94430) | Eastern black-and-white colobus group fecal microbial communities from Wisconsin, USA - Cm1105 metagenome | ecosystem: Host-associated > Mammals > Digestive system > Large intestine > Fecal | place...
AATCATTCGGTTTAGAAAAATTCAAAATATTCAATTTTAATACTACATGAATGATATCGCATCGTTCATCGAGCCCTGAAATCTGTCATTCACCAAGTTTTTCATAAACTTTTGACTCTACCCGCGTATCAAAAAATTTTAACATCTACATTATCAATCATCAATTCAGGTAAAATAGTTCACATAATTTCCTAAAATCAACAAGAAATGAAAGGGCCATGCATATAATATTTTCTTTTGTCTGTTTGATCTCTAATCGTTCAATTCATCCATTTAGTTCACATATTATTATGGTTTTAACTACTCTTTTTTTGAATTCTTAGACATCTATATTACTTATAATTCTATTATACCATTCACATGAGAAATCGATAACCCCCTTATGAAAGTATTTTCATTCCTTACATATACATATACTCTCATTTGTATAGAATTTCTTATTCATTTGTATTTTTTCTTTACCTGATGTATATTGATACCCTAAGAAAGGAGAGAGATACAATGAAAAAGAAAGTATTACGTATTTTATTAACACTGTTTATCCTTGCATGGATGGGACTTATATTCTTTTTCTCTAGCCAGACAGGTACAGCAAGTGCATCTTCTTCTCATTCTGTCTTATATCTATTAGGACATATTTCAAAAAGTCTTACAGGACATGATTTAGTAGCTGCATTATCACCCACAGCTTTTGGTTTTCTAGAATTCATTATTCGTAAATGTGCGCATATGTTTGCTTATTTCATCCTAAGTATTCTCACAATGTCACTTTTGTTTACATATGAAAAATATCCTATACGCTCTAAAGCATGTATATCTCTACTGATCAGTTTTCTTTATGCCTGTTCAGATGAGATTCACCAATTCTTTGTAGGAGGGCGCAGTGCCAGCTTTAAAGATGTTCTCATAGATTCTACAGGGGCATGTATTGGGATACTACTTACAATTATTATCTATACCATACTAAAAAAGGCACAGCATCATTAGCTGTGTCTTTCGTTTGGATTGAATTCTATATACTCATAGGAGTCTTCATCTGTATAATGCCACCATTCACCCTCATAACCAATAAAGCCATACTTCTCCATCGTTTCTTCTAATAATAGAACATGTTCAAGAGGACTTTCTGTTAACCATGAATAATCTCTACTTGCCTTAGATGTAAAATCATCAAACTCCGTAGGCATATCTGTTTCACTTCCATCACTCTTTACAAGAGTGACATCTACGACATTCCCAAAGTTATGTGTCTTAGGGCCATATGTAGGATCCGCTACAAACTCATCATCATGAATCAGTTTCCAGAAATACTGTTGTGCAGTAAATGGTCTATATGCATCCCAGATTTTAAGACTATAACCTAATCCTTTTAATTCTTTCTGAACCTTCTTAAGTTTAAGTGTTGTGCCTCTTCTTAAATACGCTTCATTAAAATCATACACTTTAGTATGAGTAAAATTATGTACTGTCGCATAACGCAAATCTACATATATATCAGGAATATAATCTTTAACTTTTACATAATCACTATTCATAATATCTCCAAAAGAAAATCCAGGGATAACCCCTGGATCTTAGTAATTGTTTTTGACATGAATACGTGTAATAGCCTTCTTTAATGCAATTTCAGCACGCTGATAATCAATATTTGAATTCTTAGATTTTAATCTCTCTTCAGCTCTTGCCTTTGCTTCTTCAGCTCTACGTAAGTCGATTTCTTCTGGTGATTCAATATCATTCACAATAAGTGTAACAGTATTATCACCATCTACATAAACAAATCCACCACCAACAGCGAATTCATATCTGTCTTTATCAATCCTATAATTCATTTCGGCGATTTCCACACCACTCGCCAATGGCATATGGTGAGCAAGTATACCCATCTGACCATCAGTTGTTCTGATGTTCAGAATATCTACGTCTACATCCCTGTAGGTACCTTTAGGAGTGACGATATGTAAATGAAATTTACTCACTTAAAGTTTCAGCTTTCTTTACTGCTTCTTCAATAGTACCTACATTATGGAAAGCCTGCTCTGGTAAATCGTCATATTTGCCTTCTAGAATTTCTTTAAATCCTTTTACTGTATCATCAACATGTACATACTTACCATCTAAACCAGTGAACTGTTCTGCAACAGTGAATGGCTGTGATAAGAAGTTTCTAATTCTTCTTGCACGTGCAACGATCAGTTTATCTTCTTCACTCAATTCATCCATACCAAGAATTGCGATGATATCCTGTAATTCCTGATATTTCTGTAACATCTGAGTTACTCCATGAGCCACTTCATAATGTTCTTTACCAACAACGTTTGGATCAAGACCTCTAGAAGAAGAGTTTAGTGGATCTACTGCAGGGTAAATACCTAATGCTGCAATACTACGATCAAGTACAACTCTTGCATCAAGGTGTGTGAATGTAGTTGCTGGAGCAGGGTCAGTCATATCATCGGCAGGTACATAAACGGCCTGTACTGATGTAATAGAACCCTGTTTAGTTGAAGTAATACGTTCCTGTAACTGACCCATTTCAGTTGCAAGAGTTGGCTGATAACCTGCCTGAGATGGAACACGTCCAAGTAGGGCAGATACTTCTGAACCAGCCTGAGTGAAACGGAAGATGTTATCGATGAATAATAAGACATCCTGTCCCTGTTCATCACGGAAATATTCCGCCATAGTAAGTGCTGATAATGCAACTCTAAGTCTTGATCCAGGTGGTTCATTCATCTGACCAAACACTAGTGTTGTCTTATCTAATACACCACTTTCTTTCATTTCATAGTACAAATCATTACCTTCACGAGAACGTTCACCAACACCGGCGAATACTGATAAACCGTTATGTTCAGTTGCGATGTTGTTGATGAATTCCTGGATAAGAACTGTCTTACCTACACCGGCACCACCAAACAATCCAATCTTACCACCCTTGATAAATGGACAGATCAAGTCAACGACTTTAATACCTGTTTCAAGAATTTCAGTTTCTGTTCTCTGATCAGCAAATGTAGGTGCTGATCTATGAATTGGCATATGTTTTTCTTCAGTCAATTCATCTTTACCATCGATAGAATGTCCTAATACGTTGAACATTCTACCAAGTGTTTTATTACCTACTGGAACACTAATAGGTGCATTAGTATCCACAGCATCCATACCTCTTGTTAGACCATCAGTAGGACCCATTGCGATACATCTTACAATATCATCACCAATATGCTGAGCAACTTCTACAGTTAACTCTTCACCATGGTTATCAATTTTGATAGCTGTATTTAGATCTGGAAGATCTTTATCCGCAGCGAACTGTACATCGACAACTGGACCCTGAGCCTTGATAATCTTACCAACATTCAAAGACATATGGCACCTCCTTCTTATTGTGCATTGGCACCAGCAACGATTTCACTCACTTCACTCGTAATCGCGCTCTGACGTGCCTGGTTGTATTTTAATAACAACTCATCTGTTAATTCATTTGCATTGTCTGTTGCATTCTTCATAGATGTTCGTCTAGACGCATTTTCTGCAGTCACTGATTCAATCAAGTAACCATAGATAACGGCCTGTAAATACATCGGAATTAAGCTTCCAAGAACTGATTCAGGACTTGGTTCAAACAATGTATCTTTATGGAACTTCTTATCAGAGACAAGATCTTCTGCCTTAAGTGGAAGAAGAGTCACATCTCTAGGTACGAAAGTTAAATCATTCACATATTCTGTATATACAATATGAATAGACTTAATTTCTTTTTTCTTATAGCCTTCTAGAAGTGACGCCACTAATCTCACAACACTTCTAAAATCAAGGGTCGTATTAAGGTCTACATAAGTACCATCTACTTCACCTTTAAAATGTTTTCTAAACTGATTTAAGCCTTTATTACCAATCGCAATAATCTTCTTGGCATCATTCACTGATGCTTCAACCTGCTTAAAGATATTTGAGTTATATCCACCACATAATCCTAAAGTAGAAGTGATAACGATATAAACATCTTCACCCTTATTATTTAATACTAAATAAGGAGAATCAATATCATTTCCTGCAGAAGATAAGATCTGTGCACAAGTATCCTTTACCTGTGTATAATAAGGCTTCATGTCATTCAACTGATTTCTAGTCTTAGAAAGCTTAGAGCTAGCAACAAGTTCCATAGCTCTTGTGATTTTCTTAGTAGATTCAATTGATTTGATACGACGCTTGATGGCTTGCATCTGCCCAGCCATAATTAAGCCTCAGCTTTCTGTAAGTTTTCGAACTGAGTTGTATAAGCCTTAACAGCTTCCTTCAACTTAGCAGTTAATTCATCAGATAATACTTTCTTTTCTCTGATTTCATCAAGAAGATCACTATGTGCAACAGCAAACTTCTCTACTAAACCATCCATGTATTCCTGTACCTTTTCCACTTTAACATTCTTAACGAATCCATTTTCAAGTGCAAATAGAGTAATGATCTGATCAATAACATCTCTTGGTGCATACTGTGCCTGTTTTAATACTTCACGTACACGTTCACCATGTTCAATCGCATTCTTAGTTGCTGCATCTAAGTCAGAACCAAACTGTGCGAATGACTGCATTTCTTCATACTGTGCTAATTCATACTTCAAGTTTCTAGAAACCTGCTTCATAGCCTTGATCTGTGCTGTAGAACCTACACGTGATACAGATAAACCTGTATCAATGGCAGGTCTGAAACCAGCATTGAATAATTCCTGCTGTAAGAAGATCTGACCATCAGTAATAGAAATAACGTTAGTAGGGATATATGCTGAGATATCACCTGCCTGTGTTTCAATGATTGGAAGGGCAGTAATAGAACCTCCGCCATTTTCTTCATTTAAACGACAAGATCTTTCTAATAGTCTTGAATGTAAGTAGAATACATCACCTGGATAAGCTTCACGTCCTGGTGGTCTCTTTAATAATAGAGACACTGTACGATAAGCTACGGCATGCTTACTTAAATCATCATAAACGATTAATACATCCTTACCCTGGTCAAGCCATTCTTCAGCAATAGCACAACCTGCATAAGGTGCAATATACTGAACTGGAGCAAGTTCAGAAGCTGATGCAGAAACAACAACAGTATAATCCATTGCGCCTGCCTTCTTTAATTTTTCAACAACCTGTGCAACTGTAGAGTTCTTCTGACCAATTGCAACATAGATACAGTACATATCCTGACCTTTCTGGTTGATGATTGTATCAACAGCGATTGCTGTCTTACCAGTCTGTCTATCACCGATGATTAACTCACGCTGACCTCTACCAACTGGGATAATTGCATCAATAGTAGTGATACCAGTCTGTACTGGCTGATCTACTGATTTTCTTGTCATAACACCAGGAGCCACTCTTTCGATTGGTCTAGTCTTTGTAGTGATAATTTCACCCTGACCATCAATAGGCTGTCCTAAAGGGTTAACGACACGACCAAGCATAGCATCACCTACAGGTACTTCAATGATCTTACCTGTACGTCTTACTTCGTCGCCTTCTTTAATTTCGTCCGCATTACCTAATAAAGTAACACCAACACTATCTTCATCTAGGTTCATGACCATACCATAAACATCACCTGGGAAAAGGATCAATTCACCTAGCATTGCATTGTCTAAACCATGAACAACACTGACACCGTCACCAACAGTCATAACTGTTCCGACGTCTTTCTGTTCCATGACATCATCATAATGCTTAATCTGCTCTTTGATTAAAGCACTGATTTCATCGGGTCTTAATGCCACTTGCGTCACCTACTTTCTCAACAGCTCAGTCTTGAGCTTGCTGACTTTGTTCTTTAATGAGCCATCATAGACACGGTTCTCAATCTGAACCTTAACACCACCAATAAGTGTCTTGTCTTCAACAGTTCTTAAAGTGATTGTTTTGTTTTCTTTCTGAGAAATCGCTTCTTCAATTGCCTTTACCTGTTCATCGCTTAATGCGAAAGGTGTGAAGATAACGCCTTCCTCGATACCAAGATGCTTATTACTCATCTTAATAAAGCTTTTTGTAATAGGCGCAATGTATCTTGTTCTTCTTTTCTTTACAAGCAGTTTAAGAAAATTCAATACATAATGATTTACTGAAGTGCCAAAACCTTTATCTAGTAATGCACACTTTGCTTCATCATCTACAAGCACATGAGAGAAGAATGTTTCAAATTCTGGATTACTTTCTAAAACTGTATCAACGAGTTTCATGTCTGCTAGATAATCTTCTAGTGCATGATCTTCTAACGCTAACTGATATAAGCTTTCAGCGTAACGTTCTGCAACATTTGCATCCATTAGTTAATAACCTGTTTTACGAAATCATCTACTAAAGCTTTATTGGCTTCAGTATTCATATTCTGATCCATGACTTTAGTAGCCACTTCAACAGCAACATCCACAATTTCTTTCTTCATTTCATCCTGTGCTGCAAGCTTTTCAGATTCAATTTCATGGCGAGCCTGTTCAATCTTTTCTTGAGCCTGCTTGTTAGCTTCATCCATGATTTTACTCTTAGCCTTTACGGCATCTTCCTTAGCCTGATCTATGATTTCTTTATACTGTTTTGCAGCTTCTTTAGCCTGCTTTTCACTTTCAAGAAGGTATTCAGATGCTTTTTCATTCTTAGCCTTTGCATCATTAATATTACCTTCAATATAATCAGCTCTCTTCTGGAAGAATTCTAATACATAATTCCATAAATATTTCTTGAACAGAAGAAGCATGATTGCAGTGGAACATAACTGAACAATCATAGTGGTAGGGTTTGGAAATAACTTTGCGGCTATATCTGGCATAGTTTTTTCCTCCTTAAACTATTTTTTATTTGAATACGAATAATAAGATGAAAGAAATAAGTAAACCATAGAGGGCTACTGTTTCTGTTAAGGCGATACCTAAGATCATAGTAGTACGGATCTTGCTTTCAGCCTCAGGATTTCTTCCAATTGCAGATACTGCATGAGCGGCAACTAAACCTTCACCAATACCTGTACCTAAACCTGCAAGTACTGCAATACCAGCAGCGATTGCAATTAAACCTCTTGTCATAATCAATTTCCTCCTATTGACATTTTTTTCATTTATTCTTCATCTGGATTTTCATTAGAAATCAGAATTGAAGATAGTGTAACGAATACCAGTGCTTGTACGCAGCCAGAGAATACATCGAAATAACAATGTAATAATGGTGCAACAACTGGTCCTAAAAAGTTGAATGGAATCAACTTGTAACTTAAGAATGATGTTGCCTGATATACTAAGGCCATAATAAATGTACCACTCAATAAGTTACAGAAAATACGCATTGATATAGAAATCAATGGTGAAATCAAACCAAATAGGTTTGTTGGGGGAATCAAAGTTCCCTTAATATAACTGCCAACACCCTGATACTTAATCGCATTAATCTGAATTAATACCCATGTAATTAATGTTAAGGATAACGTGATTGAGTAGTTAGTAGTTGGCGCATCAAAACCTGTTAATCCAAATAAGTTAGATACCAACAGCCATGCAAATAACATAGAGAAATAAGGATAGTAGTTCTTCGCATATTTCTTAGGCATGATTGTGCCCATGTAGTCATAAACCATCTTAATGGCGGTTTCAACAACAAGGACCACACCCTTTGGTCTCTTAGTTGGATCTGCTTCTCTTATTTTTTTACCTGCATAAACAAAGAAAATAGAAAGTATCACAGTCACAATCAATGATGATATCAGTTCTGGCTGAATAGTGATTTTCATTATCTCATACGCCTCCTTTCTCCATATGCATGTATATAAATAGAAATCTTTACTACTAGATAGCCCAGAAATACTGTATACATATTCACTATTTCTGGAAAGAACCCAGCTATTGCGAAACCTACTGCAAAAATAAACAATTTAGCCATAAATAACATAACCGCAATTGTCTTACCTGCAGTCTGGATAGAAAGTATTGCATCAGTCATCTTCATATTGATCTGTAAGATCAATAAATCAATAAGATAACCTAATACAAACCCTAAGCAGTAGCTGATTGAATGAAGAATGATAGAAAGTACAACCGCAAGAATCAATCCTATAAGAAATACCTTGATAGAAGTTCCTCTTACTTCATATTCATCAAATCCCATTAATTAGTACCAAACAAGCGGTCTCCCGCATCTCCTAATCCTGGTACAATATATCCCTTGTCATTTAACTTTTCATCTAATGCAGCTAAAGTAAGCTTAACATCTGGATGACGTTCTTCAATGTATTTCACACCTTCAGGTGCCCCTACAAGACAGACAAGTTCAATATCCTTCGCACCACGATCTTTAATATTCTGGATAGCCATATCAGCTGAACCACCAGTAGCAAGCATAGGATCAAGAACAATAGCCTTTGCGTCCTCTAATCCCTTAGGAAATTTAGCATAATATTCATGAGGAATCAATGTTTCTTCATCTCTATACATACCAATATGACCTACTTTCGCAGTTGGAATGATTCTTCTAAAGCCATCTACAAGACCCACACCTGCACGTAAGATAGGTACTAGAATAATATCCTTATCTAGTTCATAACCAGTTGTCTTACAAATAGGTGTTTCAATTTCCTTTTCTTTTAAAGGATAGTCTTTTGTGACTTCATAAGCCATCAACATTGCGATTTCATCAAGGTTCTGCTTAAAAATATAGTTGGATGTCTTTTCTTCTCTCATGATTGAGAGCTTGTGTTTAATTAATGCATGATTGAGTACTTTAACCATCTTATGGCCTCCTAGTATTTAATATCGTCATACATAGTTACTTTATCAGTTAACTTCTTTACTCTCGCAAGACATTCATTCTTTACTTCATCAGTTTCTTCATTCTTTAAACGATAGGCAATAATCTTTCCAACTTCTCTGAAGTCTTCTTCTTTAAATCCTTTAGTAGTCATTGCTGGTGTACCAACACGGATTCCAGAAGCCTTGAAAGGTTTTTCTGTATCGAAAGGAATCGCATTCTTATTCGCTGTAATATTAATTTCATCAAGTAATCTCTGAGCCTTCTTACCTGTAATACCACAACTGCTCTTTACATCAATAAGTAATAGGTGATTATCAGTACCACCAGTTACAAGACGGAATCCTTCTTCCTTTAAAGATTCTTCTAAAGCTTTCGCATTCTTAATGATCTGATGACTATATTCCTTGAATTCAGGCTGTAATGCTTCATAGAAACATGCCGCTTTAGCAGCAATAATATGCATAAGAGGTCCACCCTGCATACCAGGGAAAACAGCTCTATCAATATCTTTTGCATACTTTTCCTTACACATAATGACACCACCTCTAGGACCTCTTAAAGTCTTATGAGTTGTAGTAGTCACGATATCTGCATAAGGGAATGGAGATGGATGATCTCCTGCAGCAACTAAACCAGCGATATGTGCCATGTCTACCATGAAGATAGCACCAACGCTATGTGCTACTTCAGCCATGAATTTGAAATCAATAGTTCTTGCATAAGCACTTGCCCCTGCAACAACTAACTTAGGTTTGATTTCTTCACACAATCTCTTATATTCATCATAATCAATTCTTTCTGTTTCCTTATCAACACCATAAGCATGGAATTCATAAGTCTTACCAGAGTAGTTTAATGGATGTCCATGAGTTAAATGCCCACCATCATTTAAAGACATACCTAGTACTTTATCACCTGGCTGTAATAAAGCAAAATAAACAGCTGTATTCGCTTGTGCACCAGAATGAGGCTGAACATTTGCATACTCACAGCCAAATAACTTCTTAAGTCTTTCCTGTGCCAATGTTTCTACTTCATCCACAAACTGACATCCACCATAATATCTCTTAGCTGGATATCCTTCAGCATATTTATTTGTTAGAACTGAGCCCGCAAGCTCCATAATTTCTTTAGATACAAAGTTTTCGGAAGCAATCAATTCAATATTGTTTCTTTGTCTATTCAATTCTCGCTCAACACTTGCAAATACTTCTGTATCTCTCATAATAGTTACTCCTTTTCTAAAGCCATTACTTTTTCAATTCTCTTAACATGTCTTCCACCTTCAAAATCAGTATGAAGCCATGCATTAAGAATTTCAACAGCGAGTCCTTCTCCAATAACTCTCTGTCCCATTGCAATCATGTTAGTATCATTATGAGCTCTAGTCGCTTTCGCACTAAATACATCATGACATAATGCGCAGCGGATACCATCTACCTTATTACATGTAATTGATACACCGATGCCTGTTCCACAAACAACGACACCTTTCTCACATTCCCCTGATGCAACAGCTTTAGCTGCCTTAGATGCATAATCAGGATAATCACAAGAGTCTTCAGTATAAGTACCATAGTCTACAACTTCATAACCCTGTTTCTTCATTTCATCAATAAGAACATTCTTTAAACGTAATCCACCATGATCACAAGCGACTGCAATTTTCATAATATACCTCCTCGATTTCTTCTTTGGTAATTAAACCTTCTCTTAGTATTCTCACATCACCTTGACTTAAATCCACGACTGTAGATGCAGTTGCCGAAGCAGTCTGTCCTCTGACAACCATATCAATCTGTCCATCAAGCTGTGCAAGTACTTCTTTTTCGTTTGTCGTATTCCCTTGACCAGATAAATTAGCACTTGTTACTGATAAAGGCCCTGTCTGATCAATGAGCGACAAAACGAAAGAACTGTCTGGGATTCTAATACCTATTGTATCTTTTCCGCTAACATGTCTAGGATCCACACTATCCAGTCTTTTTAATACGATTGTCATTCTACCTGGCATAAACTTATCAATCACTCTCTGGGTACCCTCGTCTACTAAGCCATACTTCTTTACATCATCTTTTTGAGACAACATAAGAGTTACTGCTTTATTCGGGTTACGTTTCTTGATTTCCATAATTCTATCAAGACCCTTCAAATCATTGAATAAGCAGGCAACGCCATAAACAGTTTCCGTAGGAAATGCAACAATCTTCCCATCTCTTACTGCACTTACTAATAAATCCATCTGTTCTGGTTCTATAACCTGTGTCATTAAAATCACCTCATATCGGTATTATTCTAACACAAAAACTTTCTTAAAAACATATATTTATCTCTTTCCAACATACCCTTTTCTACTTACAAATTCATATATCTGTCAATTATTTAGTCAAACTTAATGGTTTGTACATGAATTCTTTATACAATATCTTATATAATGAACAAAAGGGGGCATTTTGTCGTGAAAAAGAAGAATGTAGTGATTGGTACAATAGGCGCAGCAGCTGCAGCATCTGCCACTTATCTTGCAGCAGGGCGCATTGCGATAGAAAAAGTATGTACAAGACGTAAAGAAGAAAAAGTAGGTTTAAAACATCCAATGAGTGAAGATGATAAACAATGGCTAGATCATCAGACATTTATTGATATGGAAATTACTTCTTATGATGGATTAAAGCTAGAAGGGCAGTTCCTTCCTTGTCCTGATTCTAATAAATTGGTCATCTGTGTTCATGGATTCCATTCTCACCATTATCGTGAGTTTGCCTATTATATTCGTTTCTATCATGAACTTGGTTATAATATCCTTCTTCCAGATAATAGAGCACATGGAGAGTCAGAAGGACATTATATCGGTTTTGGATGGCTGGACCGTTTAGATATATTAGAATGGATTAAAGAGATGGAAAAGTATTTCCATAATGAACCTATGAGTATTGTCTTACATGGTATATCTATGGGTGGGGCAACAGTACTTATGGTAAGTGGTGAAGATTTATCTGATAATGTGAAAGCTATTGTCGCTGATTGCAGCTATACAAGTGCTTATGATGAATTCAAATACTACTTAAAAAATAAAGGATGTCCACCATTCTTATTACTTCCTAGTGCTACATTATTATCTAAAAAGACAGTAGGGTATAACTTCAAACAAGCCAGTGCCGTTAATCAAGTAAAGAAGTCTAAGACACCTACATTATTTATACATGGTAACCAGGATCACTTTGTGCCTACTTACATGGCATTAGAACTCTATAATGCTTGTCAGGCAGAAAAGAAATTACTTATTGTGAATGATGCCGCACATGGTGAATCTTATCATAAAGAGAAGAAACTTGTTCAAAGTAATATTACTCATTTCTTAGAGAAATATGTAGACTAATAGACCGAGCAACTTGCTCGGTCTATTCTTATTTCTTCGCATTTCTTATTTTTCTTTCAAAAATAAGCACAACTTCATCACTTGTACTATTGCTTCCTATACCAACACCTACAATAGCACCACCTACCATATTACTGCCTATTTCATTTGTGAAAGCTGTCTTTAGTCTCCAGCCCTGTACACTATATCTTATTAATATCTTCTTCAAACTATTTGTATCTGTTCTACCATGAGAATCATGAACAGTAACTACATCATATTCATAGAGATCATTACATTCTAAAATAGAATCTAAGTTATAATCGTTATTTCTTTCTTCTAATAATTCGGTGAACTTTTCTTCCGTCATCGAATCATTAGAAGTATTTTTTTCTATGATTTGATCTAGTTTTGAATTGATTTCTTTTTGTTCATCCATACTTTGACGTTGTTTGTAATACTTATCAAAATATGTATGAATTCCTTCTTTGATATCTTGAGAAAAATGACCTTTATCTAACTGTTGATCAATTGCCTGAATAGCTTCATCTAGCTGCTTTGTAGAAAGATGAGTACTTTTCAGTTTAGTTGATGTGATTGTGAGATTAGGTACTTGTTGTAAACAGGTATTACATAGACATACTTCTCCAAAGCTATTTCTATCTGGAATAGTAGTAAAAACCTGCCCACAATGACTACATTTCATTTGTTTTTCCATATGATTTTTCCTCTCGTGAACTACCCATCATCTAAAGGTAATGGGCTTCTTGCATCAACAACCTTATACAATATATTATAATTGTATTCATAAGATATTTGAACTGTAATGAAAAATATTGTAAAAATTCAACAATAAAAGCTATTACTTATTGAAAAACCTGCCTCAAAGAAGCAGGTTTCCAAAGTATCATTGTGTTTTATTTCTTAACTGTATTATGTCAAATATAAGCGAAATGGCTACTACTAATACTATCTCAACTATACATACTGTCATTGTTTCATTCATTACTAAATTAGCAATCATAATACTAATAGCAAGGAAATTTTTTTATATACAATGCGAATTAAATCTTTCTTTTTCATAATTTTTCACTTCCACTTCTATGCATAATGAGTGATTAACTTTCTAATATGTAAAATACTTCATAACTTTTTTTGCTCTGCTATTATTTACTACCTTCACCATTTCACATCCTCCTCGTATAATATGTACGTAATCAGTTAATGAATTTAATTAAATTCATCATTGATTGTACATTCTAATTTCTAGATAATAGTTTTGTTTTGAATGAAGGTTTTATTCCATCCCCCTGT
>Ga0129317_1001911_pt1 | contig 13433 bp, 10 predicted proteins | sample Cm1ome_FD_94430 | JGI IMG/M metagenome (GOLD analysis project Ga0129317, IMG submission 94430) | Eastern black-and-white colobus group fecal microbial communities from Wisconsin, USA - Cm1105 metagenome | ecosystem: Host-associated > Mammals > Digestive system > Large intestine > Fecal | place...
GTGGAGATATGAGACTGAAAACCACCCAGCAGGCATTTGGGGACAAACTCCACACATACACCATAGTGGATGCCATAAACGACGAGAATGTCCTGCCTTTCAGGATTGACTATGTGAATACCATCAAGGAGAAAGAGGGTATCCTGGATCAGAAGATTTCAGCCATAGATAGGGAGAAGGCTATGGCCTCTCCTGAAAGGATATCTCAGGTGGTGAAATACATCCTGGAACACTTCGACCAGAAAACGAAACGGAGTTCGTACTATTTTTTCCGTGTGTTGGATGATATAAATAAAGTGGCAGGCGCGAAGAAAGGGGAAGTGGTTCCCGAGCATAAGACAGAGCAGAAATTGAATGGCTTCAACGCTATGTTTGCCGTGGCTTCCATTCCTATGGCCAAGGCCTACTACAATGAGTTCAAAAGGCAGCAGGCAGAGCTCCCGGAAGCACAGAGACTGAAGATAGCTACCATATATAGTTATGGTGCAAATGAGGAAGAGGTGGATGGAATACTCGCAGAAGAAAACCCTGAGAGCACCACTCAGCTTGACCAGCAGTCAAGGGACTTCCTCGAAGGAGCTATTCAGGACTATAATAAGATGTTCTCCACTAATTACGACACTTCTTCTGACAAGTTCCAGAATTACTATAAAAACCTGTCACTCAGGATGAAGAATAGGGAGGTGGATTTGGTGATAGTGGTGAATATGTTCCTTACCGGCTTTGATGCCACTACGCTCAATACCCTGTTTGTGGATAAGAACCTAAAGCAGCACGGACTTATACAGGCGTTTTCCAGGACAAACAGAATACTGAACTCTGTCAAGACCTTCGGTAATATAGTCTGTTTTAGGGATCTTCAGCAGGCTACCGATGATGCCATCGCCCTCTTCGGGGACAAGGATGCAAGCAGTATAGTGGTACTGAAAGACTTCTTGTCTTACTATGACGGATACGACACGGAAAAGGGAAAGCACTGTTATGGCTATAAGGAACTTGTCGAGCAGCTTCAGGATGAGTTCCCTGAAGGACAGGCTATCTTAGGTGAAGATGCGGAGCGAAGGTTCGTGGCGCTGTTTGGTAGCCTTCTCAAATCCATCAACATCCTTTCCACCTTTGACCAATTTGAGGGACAGCAAATAATCACCGAAAGGCAGTTGCAGGATTACCAGAGTAATTATCTTGACCTTCAGGAAAAGTGGAGAAGACGAAGACCCGCAGACAAGGAGAATATTAATGATGATCTGGTATTTGAGACCGAGCTTATAAGACAGGTGGAGATAAACATTGACTATATTCTCCTTCTTGTCCAGAAATATCACGACAGTAATTGCACGAATAAGGAGATTCTTGTAAATATCTCCAAGGCCGTAGGCTCAAGCATTCAGCTCAGGAGCAAGAAAGAGCTTATCGAAAACTTTATCGGCAGTGTAAATGCCGATACTGATGTGGAGAAAAGCTGGAAGGACTTCGTTCAGCAGCGTAAGGATGAAGACTTGAAAGAAATCATAGACAGTGAGCATCTCAAGCCTCAGGAGACGAGGGCATTTATCGACAACAGTTTCCAGAACGGGCAGGTAAAAACTACGGGAACGGATATTGACAAAATACTTCCTCCTATGTCCCGCTTCGGCGGAAGCGACAACAGGCAGGAGAAAAAGAAGACTGTCGTCGAGAAGCTGCAAGCCTTCTTTGAGAGATACTTCGGGTTATAATAATCCCATAACCTATCATAAAATATAGAAAAAGTGGCCATTTCATATACGTAATGATATGTTGTGACAGGGTCCCCTCCCTAAAACAGCGACAGCGAAACCATATCGGTCTCGCTGTCGTCGTATTAATTTATGAATAATTGAAAACTATTCTGTAACGGTGGCTTTAACAGTCTCGCTCAACTTGTTATAGAGAGCGTCTGTCCTTTCAAGAATCTCTTTACGGAGAGCGTTATAGTAAGCCTTCTTGCTTCCTTCGGCCTTTCCGTAAACTTTATCTTTAAGCTCGTTATAAAGGTCAATGGCCTCTTCCATAAGTGCAGCTACGGTCTCATCTGTCTGAGGTCTAACGGCAGCTACAACGGAACAATCCTCGATAAACGCACCGAGAACGTATTCAATGTCTTTTTTTATGTCTCTAAGATTCATTTTAAAAGTAATTAGAGTTATCGTAGCGGGGGCGGGGCACGATCCCGCGACCTCCGGATTATGAATCCGACGCTCTAACCAGCTGAGCTACCCCGCCATCCTGAAAAGAGTTGAGATAGAAGGATTCGAACCCTCACTGACAGAGCCAGAATCTGTAGTGCTACCATTACACCATATCTCAATGGGTATTTCAATTCCTCAAAAGGAACGCAAAGATAGCAAGAGATTTTGAAAATTCCAAAAAATCTTAAAAAATTAATATGCAAGAAAAAAATGTTATATTTGTAGGTTATGAGAAAAAGCGGAATATTCCTATTTGCTCTTTCCCTTTTAGCCTTAACATCTTGTAATTCGTTTCAGTCCCTGATACACGACGATGAGGTGGTGGCGAAAGTAGGAAAGCATAAACTATATAAATCGGAGTTAAGGAAATACATCCCGTCCGGCGTGTCCGGTGCGGATAGCACTAACTTGGCCCTCCAGTACATTAATTCTTGGGCTTCGGGCCAAATCTACAGCGATATGGCACAGAGCCAGCTCTCGAAAGCCGATCAGGACGTCTCTGCCGAGCTGGAATCCTATAAGCGCTCGCTTCTTAGATATCGCTATGAGCAGCAGTTCGTTAATGAGCGACTCGACACCTTGATCACAGAAGCGCAGATGCTTGATTTCTATAAAGCCCACCAGAGCCTTTTCGAACTGGAACGTCCCATCGTGAAAGCGCGCTATCTCGACATCGTAAAAACGTCGGAACATAAGGATTACCTTATTAAGAAGATGTCGTCCAACAGGCCTTCCGACGTGGTGGAAGTGGATAGCCTCGCCAGGAGTTGCGCCATACGCTATTTCGACAGGTCGCAGAGCTGGATAGACGCCTCGGCGCTTGCGAAGGAGTTCAACACGGACTATCTAACTATGCTTTCCCGCTTGAGGAATAATTATATAACATTCGAAAATGCGGAGATGTCCGACATTAAGACGGCATATATCCGAGATATCAAGCGAAAGGGTGTGGCTCCATACGAGTTCTGCGAGGAGCGCATCAGGGAATATATTTTAAGTGATAGAAAACGCGAGCTCCTGGTTTCTTTGGAACAAAGCTTGCTTAATGCGGCCTCGGATAAAGGTCAGTTTGTAATTTACTAAGTATGAAGAGAAGTTTAACAGTAATTGCCTGCCTGCTGATTTGCCTTGGCGGTAGAGCGCAGAAATATGACGGATTGGCAGATAAGACGGTCGCCGTCATCGGAGGGGAGTTCGTAATGCTTTCGGACATCGAGCAGGAAGTCAGGATGATGCGTACGCGCGGATATTCGTCGGACAAATCGCTCAGATGCGACATATTGGAGCAGATATTGGCCAGTAAACTCATTCTCTCGCAGGCGAGGGTGGATTCGCTGAAGGTCAATCACGAGGTGGTCGCGGCTAATCTCACGGACCGTATGAACAGCCTGCTGAACGATTTGGGTGGCGAAGAGGCCGTGGAGGCGTATTTCGGCAAATCTGTCAGCAAACTGCGCGAAGAGTGGAACAGGCAGCTCGAGGAGATGTCCTTGACCCAGCAGGAGCAGCAGGAGATAGCGAAGAAAATTCCTGAAATCACTCCTTATGACGTGAAGCAGTTTATGGACACGACAGACGTCCATAACATCCCACAGATTCCGGCGCAGTACCAGATGAGTCAGATCTGCATCTATCCGGACAGGGATGCGGCCAAATTGGCAGCGAAAGAAAAACTGCTGGGCATCCGCGAGAGAATCGTGGCCGGCGAGCGCTTCTCGACCCTGGCGCGTCTGTATTCGCAGGACCCAAGCAACGCACGTCTGGGCGGCGATTTGGGAATGGCGAACAAGTCCGTTTTCTGGACTTCGTTCTCTGATGCGGCGATGGCTCTAAAGCCCGGTATGGTTTCGAATATCGTGGAGACCCCGGACGGATTCCATATCATCGAAATGATTAGTAAAAAGGGAGATATGTTCCATGCGAGACACATCCTCATAAAGCCGGAATACACTACCGAGGATATGGAGAAGGGATATGCCCGTCTGGACAGTCTTAAAACCGAGATACAGGCAGGAAACATAACATTCGAGAAGGCTGCGCTGCGATACAGCCAAGACGCTGCTACCAGGACCAATTCCGGTCAGATGGCAGACCCGAACACCGGCTCGTCATACTACGAGGTCGACCAGATGAAACCTGCTGACTATAAGGCCATCTCTACCTTGAAAGAGGGCGAGATTTCCCAGCCGTTCACTTCTACCGATAACGAAGGCCGTGGCGCTTTCTCTACGGACGGAGGTAACTTGGTCTATAAGATCATAAGGCTCGATAAAATCATCCCGGCACATGCTGCCACATTCGAGAAAGACTACGACGTGCTCTTTAATCGAGTTCAGCTCATCAAGCAGAACGAGGCCATAAATGATTTTATAAGTGAAAAAGTTAAGAAGACTTATATCGTAATCGATCCGATGTTTGCGGATTGTGAGTTCTCAAGAAGCGGATGGGCCGAAAAAGTAAGAAAATAATAATAGCGCTTGCCCTGCTTTCCGGCATCTCGTTTTTTCTTTTCGCCCGTGCTGACGAAGAGGAAAAATATGTCCGTTTGGTAAGGGCCCAGTCTGTAAACATAATCACCGATGCGGATGGAAAGGCATTCCGTAAGGCGGTCGATGCCACTTTCCTGCATAATGGCACTCTTCTTATCTGCGACACGGCTTACTGGAGGGTCGATGAAAATATCATCAACGCTAAGGGTAACGTGCGCCTCTCGCAGGAAGGCACGGAACTGACTAGCGAAAAACTGGACTACTATGTTAACGATAACCTCGCGCAGTTCCGCGGAGGCGTAGTTCAACTTCGAGATAAGGAAAACAACATCCTAAGAACGCACTTTCTCGATTACAACACGGCGGACAGCGTGGCCGTGTTTTCGAAAGGCGCTTCTATGAAGGACAAGGACGGCCAGATTATCGAGAGTCTGGATGGAACATATAGCTCGAAGGCGAAACTCTTCACTTTCGAAAAAGACGTGAACATGTTCACGGACTCCGTCTTCATCAAGACCCAAGCGCTTGACTACCACACCGATTCGCAGAAGGCGGTTTTCCGCACTTACATAGATTTCTGGAAAGACGACAATATGCTCTCCGCCTCTTCCGGCTGGTACGAACGTAACGACGAGATCTTCTTCTTTACTTGAAACGACCCGGCCACCACCGACAAACAAGAGACTTGGTGCGACTCGCTCTATTTCTACAGAATCCCGAACAATGTCCTGATGAAGGGAAGCATTCAGCTCCAGGACAGTCTGCATAACACCACGGCCGTATCCCGATACCTCTTCTACGAGGACAGCTTTTCGACGGTGACCCTTCGTAAGGAAGCCGCAGTGGCCATAGTGACGGAAGACGAGCTTTCGCAAAAGGACACGCTCTATTTCGGCGCCGACACCCTCGTGTACTACACGCTGAGACACTGCGACATACCTAAGTCGGAATTGGCCAATTCGACCGCGCGCATCTCCGAGATTATGACGGACCCGGTGGGCGAGTACAGGAAAAAGGCGGCGGAGGCAGCGGCCAAGGCCCAAGCCGAGGCATTGGAGAAGGCAGCGGGCACACGCCCGGGGCTGAAACCCGAAGCTGCTTCAAAAAAACAGCCCGCGGACCCCGATGCGGCGCCGGAAGACAGCCCGAAGGCTCCCGAGGACGGCGCGAGCGCCCCTGCGGATAACGTGGCAGCGCCGAAGGATAGCATTGGCGTAGCAGCGGATAGTCTGGGAGTAGCGGCGGATAGCGTAAAAGTAGCGCTTGACAGCTTGAACGTGGCGGTGGATAGCCTTGGCGTGAAGGCAGATAGCCTCGGAGTAGCTGCGGACAGCGCAAAAGTAGCACTTGATAGCCTAAATGTGACGGCAGATAGCGTCAGCGTGGCAGTGGACACTACCAAATATGGTTTTGCATTCGCCCGCGGAAACGTGAAGATTTTCCGTCGCGACATTCAGGTACGATGCGACTCCATGCATTATAGCGACTTGGACAGCATAGCCCGTTTCTATAAGGACCCGGTAATCTGGAACGAGGAAAGTAGACAATATTATTCCGACTCCTTGGCCGTTCTCATCAGGAAGGGCAGGGTAGACAGGGCCTCTCTTATGTCGAATGCATTCGTGGTGACCCAGGAAGACAGTCTTCTTTATGACCAGATAAAGAGTGCCGAGATCATGGCCTTTTTCGATTCTACATCGGCGCTAAAACGTTTCGATGCTCTGGGAGGTGCTACGGCAGTCTTTTTCTTGCGGGAAAATGACCGTCTGGCCACGGTCAATAAGGTGGAAAGCAAGATGCTTTCAGGTAATTTCGTAAATGGGAACATAGACAGGATTTACTACTACGACTCTCCGAAGAACGATGCCTACCCTGTGGTACAATTCCCTCAGCAGGAGCGCTATCTTAAGGGCTTCAGATGGATTCCGGAACTCCGGCCTACTGGCAAGCAGGACATAACCACCCTGTCCATACGTCCTTCGCAGCGTAAGATGTATGCGGAGCATCCTCGTGCCCGGTTCAAACAGACCGACATCTACTTCCCGGGCTACATAAAATCCGTCTATGCGTCTATAGATGCGAGAGAACGTGCGCGTGCGGAGGCGGCACGAAAAAAGCGTGAACAGCAGGCGCTTGAAGGGAAGAACGATGGCATCGTGGACACATTGGCCGTAAAGGATAGTACGATGGTGAAACTGGATTCTACGGCTGTTACGAAGGTAGATTCGCTGGCGACGCAGGTGGATTCCACATCTGTCGATGTGCTGCAGGACAGCCTGTCGTCGAAGAAGTCTTTCATTCAGAAGATTAAGGATAAGTTCGAGCAGTGGAGGAAGCAGCGCGAGGAGCGTTGGGCCCGACTGGACGAGAGAGATGCGGCGCGAGAGGCTGCGAAGAAGGAAAAGGCACTGAAAAAGCAGCGCGAGAAGACCAGAAAGGAGCTTATAGAGCGTCAGAAACAGGAACGTCGCGAGAAGGAGATTCTCGACAAGTATATAGAGTATTACGAAAAACAAAAGAAAAATGAATAATTTGTTAGAAAGATTTTTGCGCTATGTATCGGTAGATACTCAGTCAAACGAAGATTCACAGACTCAGCCGAGTACGATGAAGCAGCTTAACCTGCTGTCTATGCTTAGAGACGAGCTTCTCGCTATGGGAGTGGAGGCTACACTGGACGAGTATGGATATGTGATGGCTAGAATCCCGTCAAATGTCGATGCGCATGTGCCTGCAGTGGGTTTTATCTCTCACGTGGACACATCTCCCGATGCGAGCGGCGCCGACATAAAGCCTCAGATTATTCACGATTACGACGGCTCTGCCATAGCGCTCAAGGGCGTGGACGGACTTTATCTGGACCCTAAGGATTTTCCGGAATTGCTTCGTCATAAGGGAGAGGACTTGATTACTACCGACGGAACCACCCTTCTGGGAGCGGACGACAAGGCGGGCGTGGCCGAGATTATGAATGCGGTGGAATATATAATGACCCATCCCGAATTCAAGCGCGGTCCTATCTGCATAGGATTTACTCCGGACGAGGAGATAGGACGCGGCGTGGCCAAGTTTGACGTGGCACGTTTCGGCGCCGACTATGCCTATACTATGGATGGAGGCGAGGTCGGAGAATTGGAATTCGAGAATTTCAACGCGGCGGCAGCCACCGTCACCATTCAGGGACGAAACGTTCACCCTGGCTATGCTAAGGGTAAGATGAAGAACGCCATCTTAATAGGTATGGAGCTTAACTCGCTTCTCCCTATAGAGCAACGCCCTGAATACACCTCCGATTACGAAGGATTCTTCCACATCATATCCTATAAGGGCACGGTGGAGAATTGTACGTTCTCCTATATTCTTCGCGAGCACGACCTCGACAAGCACGAGGCTCAGAAGGCGGAGCTCCGCAGATGTGTGGACTTCATAAACGCCAAGTACGGCGAGGGTACGGCCTCTGTCGAGATAAGACACCAATACTACAATATGAGAAAGCAGGTGGAACCTCACTATCATATCGTGGAGAAAGCCATAAAGGCTATGGAGATGGAAGGCATAAAACCAAAAGTGCAGCCTATTAGAGGCGGCACTGATGGAGCAAATCTTTCATTTATGGGTCTGCCTTGTCCGAATATATTCGCCGGAGGACTTAACTTCCACGGGAAATTCGAGTGGGTATCCATCCAGTCTATGGAAAAGGCGAGCAAAGTAGTGCTGAATATAATCAGCCTATTTGCTCTCTAAATGTTTCTGCCATTCCCAAGCGGAACGTAGAGTATCTTCAATAGGACGACAAGCTTTCCAGCCGAGTTCCTTCTCGGCGAGGGAAGGGTCGCACCATACCGCGCATACGTCTCCCGGACGGCGTGAGGTTATCTTGTGATTGACCTTTACACCATTAACCTTTTCGAAGATGGTAACCAATTCCATAACGGAAAGAGGTCTTCCCGTACCCACGTTGAAAATCTCGTAGTCCTTCTTCATCTCCCCGTTTATCATGCGGCTCACGGCGCAGACGTGGACCTTGGCCAAGTCGGTAATGTCTATATAATCCCTAAGGCAAGTTCCGTCAGGGGTAGGATAGTCGTTTCCGAAGATGCTGAGGCATTCGCGCTTGCCGGCAGCGGTCTGGGTGATGAAAGGAACCAGATTCTGAGGCACTCCGCGAGGCAATTCTCCGATAAGAGCTGAAGGGTGTGCTCCGATAGGGTTAAAATATCTGAGCGCTATGCCCTTGATCTGTGGATATGCCTTTACGCAGTCCCTCAGGAAATCCTCGCATATCTGCTTCGTATTGCCATAAGGAGAGGTGCAAGGCTTTCTCTGCGAAGACTCGCTTACCGGAAGGTGCTCTGGCTCTCCGTAAACGGTAGCCGAAGAAGAGAACAGGACATTGCATCCGTGCTCCTTCGCAACCGTCAATATATTAAGGAAAGAATTCAAGTTGTTCGTGTAGTACTTGAGCGGGTCTTCCACGGACTCACCTACGGCCTTGAAGGCAGCGAAATGAATTACCGCGTCGATGGTGTTTTCGTTAAAGAGCTTTCTTACCGCGTCCAAATCGCAGAAATCCATCTCCACCAGAGGAAGCGCCTTTCCGGTAATCTGACACACACCTTCATAGTTAGTCTTATCGCAGTTTGAAAAGTTGTCCGCGATAATGACGTCGTAGCCGGCAGCATCTAATTCTACCGTTACGTGGCTGCCGATATAGCCGGCACCGCCTGAAACAAGAACTGTTTTTCTCATTTTTCAATTATAATTGCAAATCCGCCGCCCGGAGCCATGTGAAGCTCCAGAGAAGTAGATGAATCGACATTTATATTCTCTATGACGTGGTCCGTAGCCGTAACGTCGGCATTTACGCCATCTTTATAGATACGAGCCTTCCAAGTGCCCTCGCTCAGGAAATCGAGAGGAATGTCTATATCCCTTTCGTTCCAGTTCGTAAGTCCACCTATATAGTATACACCGTCTTTTTCGCGCATCGTCACTATGCTCTTGCCTATCTCGCCACTTAACACAGTGGTATTCTGGAAGGTAGTAGGGATAGACGTGATGAAGTCGGTCGTCGCCTTGTCCTCTTCGTAAGCCGAAGGCGAATCGCAAAGCATCACCAGCGGAGCGTCATATACTATATAGAGCGCGATCTGGTGTGCGCGGGTGCCTTGGCTCATAGGGCGAGAGAAGATTGGCCTGAATTCCTCGCGGCGGGCATTCCTCATCGCACCAGGAGTGTAATCCACCGGACCTGCGGCCATTCTTATATATGGAATCAGCACGTCGTTAAGCGGCATATCCGCATCGTCCGCACTCGTCCATTTGAGCTGCTCCAGACCGAACACTCCCTCGAAATTCAGCAAGTTCGGGAAGGTCCTGGTCAGCCCCGTCGGCTTATACATTCCGTGCAAATCCAGAACCAAGTGGTATTTGGCAGCGATTTCGGCCAATTCGTATATCTGGTTCACGGTCTTCTGGTCCTGCGCATCGAAGAAGTCGACCTTGAATCCGCCAATCCCCAAATCTGCGTAGTGCGAGCAAATCTCCTCGGCATTATTGAAGAGAAGCGAGCTCGAAATCCACAGGAGCAGCTTGACGTTCGACTCCTGCGCATATCCGCACAGGTATTTGACATTCACATCGTCCGAAGTGGTGAGAGGGTTCAAGTCCTTATACCACCCCTCGTCCAATATCGCGTACTTCAGTCCGTTGGCGGCTGCGAAGTCAATGTGGTGCTGGTAGGTGTCGGTGTTTATGCCGGCCTTGAAAGGCACGTTATAGAGAAGATTGGCATTCCACCAATCCCAGGCGCTCTGTCCCGGAGTTATCCACTCGATCTCGTCGATTCTGCTCGGCGAGGCCGTCTGGTAGACCATATTGTTAACAGGAAGGTCCGAGTCGCTTTCCGCATAAGCGATTATTCGCCACGGGAAACTGCGGGAGCCCGAAGTCTTCGCGATTATGTTAGAATAGCTGACTGGTCTTTCCACACCTCTGCCCGAGGTCTTATATTTAGTAGGAACTGGAGGGAACACGGCTTTGAATCCCTTGTCGCTGAGCTTTACGAACATTCCCGGATAGTCTTCCACGTCCGATTCGGTAAGCAATATGTTTCCCCACTTTTCGTTACGCACCACGATAGGCAAAAACGCGAGTCTGTCCTTATTCTCGCCATATTCGCCGATTTTCTGGAATGCGTACTGATTTTCGAAGCTCGACTCGTAAGGGTCGGCCGAAACATCTAGCTTCCACGGAATTATGCTCTCGAAAGCATCCGTAAAGTTGAATTGAACCGTCTCGTCCACTACCTCTATGGTCTCCGGGAATGAGGTCACGAAACGGTAGGCGATACCGTCGTTATAAGCCATCACCTGAAGAGTGTAGTTGCCGTCGTGCCTGAGGCTCAGGTAGTTATAAGAGGCTTGGAAGGCGCTCTGTCTGTAGAACGGGGCGCTTATGTTTTCTGTTCTGGACCCCCTGGTGTCTTTTCGGATTTTTGCATTTACGCCTAAAACCGTGCTGTCCGCCAGGCGCATCGCCACCTTGCAGTCCTGCATCACGGTGACGCCCTTCACGATAACGGAAAGCGTGGTGGTACTATCCACTCTCACTACCGTAGAGATGTTCCCCGAAGGACTGGATAGAGTGTAATCCTTCGCGCTGACGGTCAGGGCGGACAATAATACTAAAACACAAGCGAGTATTCTTTTCATTTAACTAATCTTTTTTAAAGATGCCTTTATCATATAAATTACAAGTAGTACCAGTGGGATGATGGCTATAGCCTCCGCACCACTGCAGATTGCACCATCGGCACATTTGTTCCAATCGTACATGAACCAGTCCGCACCCGCAAATTTGAGTACGGCTGAAACTACGCCCATCAGGGCGCCACCGGCGATGAAACCAGATGCAATAAGCGTTCCTTTCTTTACTCTTGCCTCATTTAATTCCTTATCCTTGCTTCTGCTACCTACCCACCAAGAGATGGCTCCACCGAGCAGGAGCGGCAAGTTCAAGTCTATAGGAATGAACATTCCCAGACAGAATGCCAATGTAGGCACCTTGCAGAAATTCAGCAGCAGTGCGATGGCCGCACCGATTCCATAGAGAATCCAAGGCGCGTTGCCGCCGTTCATCATAGGCTGGATGACGGCAGCCATGGCATTGGCCTGAGGGGCTACGAGCGCACCCTCGCCGGTAAATCCGTAGGTCTTGTTCAGTACGAGCATCACGCCACCCACGGTAGCCGCTGCCACGAGCGTACCCACGAACTTCCAAGTTTCCTGCTTGGCCGGGGTCGTTCCGGTCCAGTAACCTATCTTTAAGTCGGTTATGAATCCGCCCGCCATAGACAGAGCCGTGCATACCACACCGCCGATAATCATCGCAGCCGCCATGCCGCCGTTGCCCTTAAGACCCACTGCCACCAGCACGAGAGCGGTGATAATCAGCGTCATGATGGTCATACCGCTAACCGGGTTCGAGCCCACGATCGCGATGGCATTGGCCGCTACTGTAGTGAAGAGGAAAGAGATGACGGCGACGATCAAAAGCCCTATCAGAGCCTGCCAGATGTTGTCCACCACACCGCCGAAAGCGAAGAAGGCGAAGATGGCAAGCAGGGTGATGATGACTCCCACCACCACGATTTTCATCGACAAATCCTTATCCTTCTCGTCCACGGCCGTCTGTGCGCCCGATTTGCGCGAGAATTCGCCCACCGCCAGACCGACGGCGCTCTTTATGACTTCTGCACTTTTTATTATGCCAATTATACCTGCGGTCGCGATGCCTCCGATGCCTATATGCCTGGCGTATTCCTTAAAAATCATATCCGGTGACATCTCTCCGACGGTCTGCGCGATGCCCGTACCCATCAGGTCGATGACCTGGTTTTCGAAGAGCAGGTTCATTCCCGGGATGATTACGAGCCAAACCAGAAACGAGCCGCAACAGATGATGAATGCGTATTTCAATCCCACGATGTATCCCAGACCAAGCACTGCGGCGCCGGTGTTCAACTTCAAGACTACCTTCGCCTTGTCTGCCACTACCTGGCCCACGTGCGTGAATGTGGTACTGATGGTCTCGGCCCAAGCTCCGAACGTGGAGATGACGAAATCGTACAATCCACCGATGAGACCTGCCGTAATCAGGGTCTTGGTGCTGTTTCCGCCTTCCTCACCGCTCATAAGCACCTGAGTGGTGGCCGTGGCTTCAGGGAAAGGGTATTGGCCGTCCATCTCCTTCACGAAATACTTGCGGAACGGGATTAGGAACAGGATGCCCAGGAATCCTCCCAGGAGCGACGACAGGAACATCTGCGTGAAATTCACGTCGAGCCCCAGAATATAGATGGCCGGCAGGGTAAATATGGCTCCTGCCACGATGACGCCCGAGCAAGACCCGATACTCTGGATGATGACGTTCTGGGCCAATCCGTTTTTCTTGTTCAGTGCGCCGGTCAGACCGACTGCGATTATGGATATGGGAATGGCCGCCTCGAATACTTGGCCGACCTTAAGTCCTAAATATGCCGCTGCCGCGGAAAAGATGACTGTCATAAGCAGTCCCACCCCTACAGAATAAGCTGTAATTTCCTTCTTCTCTTTCATTTCAATACTTCGTTAAAAATTTAATAATTATATAATTTTCAATTACTTGCGTATACAATAGCCCGTTTATGGGTTGTTTTACAGTACCCCGTAGACGGTATAGAATAAAGCTGAAAAAA
>Ga0129317_1001913_pt1 | contig 13390 bp, 13 predicted proteins | sample Cm1ome_FD_94430 | JGI IMG/M metagenome (GOLD analysis project Ga0129317, IMG submission 94430) | Eastern black-and-white colobus group fecal microbial communities from Wisconsin, USA - Cm1105 metagenome | ecosystem: Host-associated > Mammals > Digestive system > Large intestine > Fecal | place...
TAGGCGGCATAACTCCATACCATGCCGCCTACCTTAAGTATGATTATCAGATTCTTAATAAGCTTAGGCTTAAACCGATAATCAATAAAGATGAAGTGGAACTAACACCACATCTCTTAAAACGCTGACAACTCATATCAGCTAACTCTATTACGGGCAGTTTTATAAATTCATTCATGCCATGGTGGAAATTACTCTTACAAACCAACTTCCATGATGGTCTTTTTATAATGCCCTAATTTCCTTTATTGCCGGAAATTTATGCTAATTATACATTCGTACTTATCGCTTGTCACTCCAAAAATCCCTAATTTCAGCCTGTTTTTGAGCCTCAGTGGAATTTACTTTTACAAACTGAATTTACTTTTTCAATTCACTTTTTGCTAAAACAAATTAAAATCTTCCTGGGTAGCGATCTGCGCATAGCCTTTGTACTCATCATTGCTGCTTTCTGCATACATATCGTTCACCATCCCGATTGTGAGTAAGTCAAGATCCCGGATGGAGACGCCGAGTTGTACGCAGCGAAGCCGAAACAATGGCGTGGTCATCGGGCGGTCAGTTGCGTGAAGTATTTATCTGATCAGAGTATGTAATAAAGGGTTAATTGGTTTCTTTGGTATATTTTTTACCATATATTTTTATATAAAAAAAGAAGGCCCGCAGGTCTTCCTTCCGGTCGCAGGCATAGCAAGTTTCTGCAACCTGATCACTAACAGATACGCTAACACTAATTTCCACTAAATGCAAGCGGAATTCGGGCTGAATCTGCAAAATTATTATATGTAAAGCCTAAAATTTTATGATGACTTTATTTGAAAAACACTTTTTATAGAAATATATTTGGAACAAATATATGATTGATATTGGAACAATGAAAAATTATTTTCCCATAAAATTAGCAGATGTATATGTATACATAAGAATTGCAGGTGATATTGTGAATATAAAATCATATGATGTAGAGTCTTTAAGAAAGATTGTCAGAATTCTTGAATATGAGAACAAGATTTTAAAAGAGAAATTGAGAAAAGAAAATATACCATATGATGAAGTGAATCCTTTTGAGGAAACCATAAATGATGTGGAAGAATATGATCCTGACCAAGGGGAGCGTATCATTAATCCACCGTTTATAACAGAGGAGATGGCGACACGCTTCTTTTCCATGTTTTGGGGAAGAGAAGATGTTTATGCAAAACGTGGTAGAAACGGTGGTTACTTCCCGCAATGTGATAATCGATGGAATGAAATACTGTGTCCAAAACAGCGTGGTGAAAAGGTGTTTTGTGATGAATGTGAAAATACCAAATGGACGAGACTGGATGTTAAGAAAATCATTGCACATTTGGTGGGCCGTCGAGACGACGAAACAGATGTAATTGGGGTATATCCGTTGTTGCCAAATGGTACATGCAGATTTATTGTGTTTGATTTTGATAATCATGAAAAGGGCGCGGAAGCAACCGATTTTGCTAATACAGATAATGAATGGCATAAGGAAGTAGATGCTCTTAGGGAAATGTGTGAGATAAATGGTATTAAGCCGTTGGTTGAGCGTTCTCGTTCAGGTAAAGGTGCGCATGTATGGATTTTCTTTAAAAAAGCGATACCGGCTTCAGCGGCGAGGAATTTTGGCTTTCTATTATTGGATAAGGGATCGGCGTCTATTAATTTAAAATCGTTTCATTATTATGACAGAATGTATCCGTCTCAGGATGCGGCAAGTAGTATTGGAAATTTGATTGCTTTGCCATTACAGGGACAGGCAATAAAAAATGGTAACAGTGCCTTCGTGGACAAGAACTGGAATGCATATCCCAACCAGTGGGATATTCTTTTCAAAACAGAAAAACTGGGGATGGAAGAAATTGAAAAATATATGGCAAAGTGGCAACAGGAATTGGCAGAGACCAGAGGAATGCTTGTCGGTGTTGATACGAATAACAGACCAAAACCATGGAAAAAGAAGTGTGAATTTGCAAAAGCAGATGTTATTGGCAAGCTTCATATGGTACTGAGTAACGGGGTATATATTGATACATTGAATCTTATGCCGAGAATACAAAATCAGATTCGTAGTCTGGCTGCTTTTGATAATCCTGATTTTTATAAAAATCAGAGACTTGGATATTCAAATTATTATAACTTTAGTGCCGTATATTTGGGTAAGGATATAGATGGGTACATACAGGTATCGAGAGGACTGAAGGAGCGAATTATTGAGGAATGTAATAAAGCAGGAATTGTTGTAAACATCTCTGATCAAAGGGAAAATGGACATCCGATTAGAGTATCTTTTAAAGGTGATTTGCGGACACAACAGGAATTGGCAGCAGAGAAACTGTTGACTTATTCGGATGGTGTTTTAAGCGCTGCAACTGCATTTGGAAAAACGGTTGTGTGCAGTTATCTCATTGCAGAACGAAAAGTAAATACTCTTATTTTACTGCAAAGCAAGGATCTGCTTAATCAATGGGTTGATGAGCTGAACAAATTTTTGGATATCAGGGAAGAACCGCCTGAATATGAAACCAAGACCGGCAGAAAGAAAAAGAGAGACAGTGTTATAGGAATTTTACATGGAAGTAAAAATACATTGACGGGAGTTATTGATGTCGCCATGGTAGGTTCTATGTACAGCAAGGGAAAGTTTAATGAGCTAATTAATTCTTACGGAATGGTCATTATGGATGAGTGCCATCATGCGGCATCCAATACGTCTATGGAATTGTTGCAGAAAATCAATGCGAAATATGTTTATGGAGTTTCTGCTACACCAAAACGGGGAGACAGCATGGACAAGATTATTTATATGATGCTTGGCCCGCTTCGTCATAGATTTACAGCGTTGGAGAGGGCGCAGGAGCAGGGAATAGGACATTACTTTGTACCAAGGTATACAAGAGTTGTGGACACTGCTGACAGCAAGGATGACATTAACAAAGCTTATAGTCTTATTAGTACCAGCAAGGTGCGTAATGAGATGATTATTAGTGATGTAAAGAAAAGTATTGCACATAATCAGACACCGGTTATATTAACCAGATTTAAGGAGCATGCAAAGCTTTTATATGATGCACTTAAGAATGAAGCTGACCATGTATTTCTTTTGTATGGTGATAATTCGGATAAGGATAATGCATATATACGGGTAAGATTAAAGCAGGTTCCTAAAATGGAAAGTCTTATTTTAGTTGCAACCGGACAGAAGATCGGAGAAGGATTTGATTTTCCGAGACTTGATGTATTAATGCTTGCTGCCCCCGTATCATTTGAGGGACGTCTAGAACAGTACGTAGGAAGATTGAATCGTGATTATGAGGGCAAAGAAGCCGTTTATGTGTATGATTACATAGATCCACATGTGAAATTCTTTAATAAAATGTATGCCAAAAGATTGAGAACATATAAGAGAATAGGATTTTCTATATGGGCAGGAGATGAGCAGTCGAAACAAACGATTCATGCAATATATGATTCCGGTAATTATACAGAAAAATTTGAGCAGGACATTGTGGAAGCTGAAAGGATGATTGTGATTTCCAGTCCGGATATACGGCAGAATAAGATTGACCGATTATTATCACTAGTCAAAGGCCGACAGGAAAAAGGAGTAAATGTCACTGTAATTACAACAGATCCAGAAGATGTCATGTTCGGTAGTTCAGAACTGTGTCATGTATTAATCAGAGAGATGCAGCAGGTTGGAATCTGTGTTGTAACAAAAGCAGAAGTAGAAGAAAGATTTGCGGTAATTGATGATGAATTGGTATGGCATGGCGGTATGAATCTTCTTGGTAAAATGGATATTTGGGATAATTTAATGCGCATAAAGAATCATCAGGTTGCAGCGGAACTTTTGGAAATTGCACTTAGTACTGTTTCTAAATCATAAGGAGGGTTGATGATAAAATGAAAAAACAAAAAAATGCTACATCTACACTCACGTACCCTCCTCAATGCAGGTAGATAGATAAAGTTTAGATGTGCAGAAAGATAAATTACATAAATACGCTGACTGTCAGGATATGATTATTGCCGTGAATAAAGACTTTATAGACCAATAGCAGTATTTTCGGATGTTGCGCTTGGTCTTTTTTTATTATAACTATTCAAAACAGTTGAAAAGTAAGGGCACAAATTCCTTGAAATGTCAAAAATTAGGTTGAGAACAATTCCTTGATAAAGTATAATATTGAAAAATAAGGGTACATTATCCTAAAAATATCAGTTGGAGGCGTTATGGAAATAAAAAGAGAGGTATACCTGCAGAAGTTGACTAATCGCATGCATAATGGGATGATAAAAGTTATCACAGGAATTAGGCGTTCAGGGAAATCTTATCTTTTATTTACTATTTTCAGGAATTACCTTAAGTCACTGGGGATTGAGGATGATCATATCATCGCAATTGAGTTAGATATGTTTGAAAACGAGAAGTACAGGGATCCACATACACTGCTAGAGTATACCAAAAGCCAGATGACAGACGAAGGGGAATACTATATTTTTCTGGATGAAGTACAGCTGCTTCCATCCTTTGAATCAGTGTTGAATTCATTTCTTCATATGCGTAATGTGGATGTTTATGTAACCGGTAGCAATTCAAAATTTTTATCAAAAGATGTTATTACAGAATTTAGGGGACGTGGTGATGAGGTTCATGTTTATCCGGTTAGTTTTAGGGAATACATGGAAGTGTTTGAAGGAGATAAATATGAAGGATGGAGTTCCTATGTTAGTTTTGGCGGCCTGCCATTAACTATTACGATGGCTACCGATGAGCAGAGAATGGAGTATCTTTCTAGGTTATTTGAAGAGACTTATATAAAGGATATTATTGAGCGTAACCATATTGAAAAGGTTCAGGAGATAAATGACTTGATAAATATCCTGGCATCCGGCATTGGTTCATTGACAAACGCCTCAAAGATAGAAGCAACATTTAAGAGTGTTATTCACTCAGACATTAGCCTTAATACTGTAAGAACATATATTGATCATTTGAAGGATGCATTTATTGTCAACGAAGTAAACAGGTACGATGTAAAGGGGCGAAAATACATTGGTACGCCACTCAAATATTATTTTGAAGACGTGGGCCTTCGAAATGCCAGACTGGGATTTCGCCAGGTGGAAGAAACACATCTGATGGAAAATATCATTTATAATGAACTACGCATGAGAGGTTACCAGGTGGATGTCGGCGTGGTTACAAAGCGAAGCAGGACGGAAGAAGGCGTTCAAGAAAAGAAACAGCTCGAGATTGACTTTGTTGCCAATATGGGCAGTAAGAGGTATTACATCCAGTCAGCTTTTAGCCTGCCGGATGTCGAGAAGAGAGCGCAGGAGAAAGCCTCTCTTATAAATGTCAAGGATTCATTTAAGAAGATTATTGTTGTGAAAGATGTTGTAAAGCCATTTCATGATGATGATGGAATTCTCACCATGAGCATATATGACTTCCTTTTAAATGAGCATAGTTTAGAGTTATAAATGAATAGGAATGATGAATTGATTGCTATGACAAGAGAGCTTACAGAAATGCTCCGGAAGAATCGCACGAACGATTGGCAGAAGAAAGAGACTGCCAGAGCACAGATGCGTAAGATGGTGAAGCGACTTCTTAAAAAATACCATTATCCGCCAGAGGATTGTGATTTTGCCATTAATACGGTAATCAGTCAGTGCGAACTATGGACCGACAATGTGGAACCACGAAAAGAAGAAAAACTCTATAAGTATGTGTCTGAAACAGAGCTGAGCAAAGTAGCGGAGGCAGCGGCTCAATATGGAGAAAAGAAGTGACGGAGGTGCGGTATGGATGCACGCAATGGTAATATTTATGAGATATTGAATGGAAACAAACAGTTTCTGATTCCTGTTTATCAGAGATTTTACAGCTGGGATATTGATCAGTGCAAACGACTTTGGAACGATATTGTAGATATGCAGAAAAAGGAAAAACCCGGTCATTTTGTCGGATCTATTGTTAATATCGCTGAACAGGCAATGCCTACAGGGGTCCAGAAATATATGATTATTGATGGACAGCAGCGCATGACAACATTAACATTACTTCTTTTGGCTTTGCGTGATTATGCGATAAAGAACCCAAGTGATACGACAATCAACTCTCGTCGCATTGATAACATGCTTTTGAAAAATGAGTATGAAGTCGGCGATGAACGATACAAATTGCTGTTGACCGAAACTGATCGAGATATCCTGATTAGTCTTGTTGAGGAAAAGCCGATTGCAGAAGGTATTCGTTCAAGACTTATTGAAAACTACAAATTTTTCGCCGGCAAGCTCGCCGATAAAGAAATCCAACCTGCTGAGGTATACGAGTCCATTGGAAAGCTGCAAATTGTTAATATTACATTGGATCGTGCTGTTGACGATGCACAGGCAATTTTTGAAAGTTTGAATTCTACAGGCAAAGAACTTTCTGAGTCCGATTTGATTCGTAATTATGTTTTAATGGGATTAGAACCGTCAGAACAAACCTATGTGTATGAGCATCTTTGGCGTCCGATGGAACAATTATTTGTTTATGAGACACAGGGAACAGTGATGGATGCTTTCTTCCGGCATTACTTGACAATGAAACTTTCTCGTATCCCAAAGCAGGGACGTGTCTATGAAGAATTCAAGTTGTATCATTTGAATTGTGAATTTGGATCCATCAGAGAGCTTTGTCAAGATTTACTGGATTATGCAAAATACTACACAAATATTGTTTTCAAGAGAAGTTCTGATTTGGAGTTAAAGAGGTTGTATGAAGATATTATCGATTTAAGAATGGAAGTGTCCTACCCATTCTTATTGAAAATTCATCATGACTGTGCGGAGGGGCTTATAACTTCAGATGAGCTGAAGGATATTCTAAAGCTGAGTATTAGCTATGTATTAAGACGGGCAATTTGTGAGATTCCGACAAATTCAATGAATAAAACTTTTGCAACATTCAAGAACTTCATTAAACCGGATGATTACCTGAATTCGGTTAAGGCATTCTTTGTGATGCAGGATACTTATAAAGAATTTCCGAATGATGATAAGTTTGAAAGTGCGTTTATAAGTCGAGATATTTATAATATGCGCGCTAGAAATTATATTCTTAGTCGCTTGGAGAATTTTGAGAATAAAGCTCCAATTGTTATAGAAAATTACACTATCGAACATATTATGCCACAGAATAAAAATCTTTCTCCAGAGTGGCAAGTGGACCTTGGCGCTGATTGGAAAGAAATTCAGAAAAAGTATTTACATACAATCGGTAATCTTACTTTGACTGCATATAACTCTGAGATGAGCGACAGATCTTTCATGGAAAAGATGAACATGACAGGTGGTTTTAAAGAGAGTGCGCTCAGACTTAATAGATATGTTGTTTTACAAAATGCATGGAATGAACAACATATTCAGGAAAGAGCAAAAGAATTAGCAAAGAAGGCAGAAACCATCTGGCCGTATCCAAGCATAACAGAGGTAGAGCTTGCACCATATCAGGTAGAGGATAAAACAGTACAGAAGTATTCCTTAGAAACTTACGATGTCAATGCCTTTACTAGAATGTTATTTGAGGCTTTGGATAAGCGCATTATGAATTTATCACCAGCTGTAAAGAAGGAATATAAAAAGTTGTATGTAGCATATAAGCTGGATACCAATTTTGTGGATATTGTTTTCCAGAAACAGAGGCTGCGCATTTCGATTAATATGAAGTTTTCTGAGATTCATGATCCTAATGGTATCTGTAAAGATATTACAGGTTTAGGCCGTTGGGGAAATGGTGACGTTGAACTGTTTATGGAGCATCAGGATGAGTTAGATCAAATCATGGAAATTGTACAGCAATCCTTTGATGCACAGGCAGAATAACCAAGCCGAAATTATGACAGAGTAAGGAGGCACTTCATTTGGCAAAGAAAAAAGATGAGATAACCATCCGTTCCAGCGCAGCGGAATACTTAACCTATGTTGCCTCTGTAGGTGATCAGCAGGACAGCATAGAGATGCGCTATGAGGATGAGAATATATGGCTGACACAGAAGATGATGGCCACATTGTATGATGTTGGTTTACCGACGATAAATGAACATATTAAAAAAATATACGCGGATAGTGAATTGGAAGAGGCCGCAACTATCCGGAATTTCCGGATAGTTCAAACCGAAGGTTCTAGTCAGGTCACACGCGAACGGGCACAAAGTCTGACATCAACCAGAAGGTATCGTGCCATGTGGAGACGGTTTGTCTCTTAGTTTTGATAAATCCGGTGACACATAACAATATTGATGTGTATGTAGACTCGGTAGGAAAAAATGCGAAAAAGATAGAGGAATATATTCTAAACCAGATACAGGATGATCAAGCATATGACCAAATGAGTTTGAAAGAATATATAGATCCGTTTACGGGTGAGCCAGTAGGAGGATCTTCACGCTGAGGTGGTCACGGCGGTTAATGATGCCTGGTAAAAAAACAGCGTCCTCCTTCTACTGAAGGAAAACATCCGCACCGTTCTGGATGGAAGGCCTGATTGCATTCTTTGACGGACAGACTGAGGCGGTGACTGAATACAGTGAGCCGTTGTCACGGAGACTTATCGAGAAGATTACGGTTTACGACAAGACGCTGTTGGTTGAGTTCAGATCGGGGCTGACGGCGGAAGAAGATGCATAAGCAGATTGCAGGATTACCCGTGGTTCTCTTTTTTTGAGGGCTGCGGGTTATTCTTTTGTCTAGCAGATTGATTTTCGTCCAAAATCGAGTACAATTGGACGAAAAGAGGAAGCGTTGGACGAAAGGAGTTCTAATGAGATCATTTGATTACAGCAGGCTCTATGATAAAGCCTGGGATACAGATATTCTGAACCTTGTTGCAAAAATTCATGAGTGTAAAGGAAGACAGGATTTATTCATCCGTCAGAAGCCTGTGGAATTGGATCGTCTGGTTGAAATCGCAAAGATACAGAGCACGGAGGCATCAAATAAAATTGAGGGCATCGTCACAACAAGCACTCGTATGAAGCAGCTTTTTGAGGCGAAAACCACTCCAAGGAACCGAGATGAAGATGAGATTATGGGTTATCGGGACGTCCTGAATATGATTCACGAGAGTAATGAGTACATTCCAATCCGAACATCCTATATCCTTCAGCTTCACCGGGATCTTTTGAAGAGGGCAGGATTCTCTTATGGCGGACATTTTAAGAATGTTCAGAACTATATTAATGAGACAAAGCCTGATGGAACCGTTGTGACCAGGTTCACGCCGATTGCGCCTTATGACACACCTGATGCTGTGGAGAATCTGTGCAACGCCTATGAGCAGGCTATCGCAAACGAGAAGATAGATTCTTTGATTCTTATTCCGACATTTATCTGCGACTTCCTTTGCATCCATCCGTTTAATGACGGCAACGGAAGGATGAGCAGACTGCTTACACTGCTCCTTTTGTATAAGAACGGGTATAGCGTTGGGAAATACATAAGCATTGAAAAGCAGATAGAGAAAACGAAAGATCGTTATTACGATACCCTCGAAGAATCAGATGCCGGATGGCATGAAGAAGAAAATGATCCGACACCTTTTATCAGATATATGCTTCAGGCTATTTTGGCGTGTTATACAGAATTTGAAGATCGTGTAGGGCTAATGACTGAAAGAGGAAACGGCAGCACAGCATACGACATAGTGAAAAAGTATACCGAAGAAAAAATCGGCAAGTTTACGGGTGCGGATGCTGTAGCCCATTGTCCGAGCATAGGAAGATCTTCTGCGTTGGCGGCATTGAAGAAACTTACCGATGAAGGGCTTATAATCCGTGAAGGGTCGGGCAGAAATACATTTTATTATCGCGCTGACAGCAAATGATTTTCGTCCAAAAATACACTGATTTGGACGAGAAGAGAAAGCGTTGGATGAAAGGGTTGAGGCATATATGACGGATGGTGACAGGCCGAAAGACGGAGAAGAAAACCATAGACAGGCAGTTTGAGTATAATACCTACATTAGAGACTTTTTCGAACAGAACAAAGGACGTTCTCTGGACGAAATGCCGAAAAAATAAAATACAGTGACAAAAAATCCGGTGTTTTTTGAGCACCGGATTTTTGAAAGATAAATTACGCTTTCCACAGACTATGGAGGTTGCAATAGGCATAGACCGCTTCGACTTCATCGCCCTCGCAGAGAGCGAAGCAAACCTCCGGCTTTTCTCCGGGATGCAGTTCCTTGCGCTGATTGCCCTGCTTGGTATGGAGAGATATCCACTCGATGTAGTGCTCAGGAAGCATTGGATGCTCCACAGAGCCAACCTTGACATGGACAATCCCGTTTTCTACGGTCCAGACAGGGACATGCTTTTCTACGGCAGCATCGGTCGTGCCTGGAATGATCTCGGTCATCTTTTCGCCGCAGCATACAACGGGAACGCCGCTGTCTTTAACCTTGGCAATGATGTTACCGCAATGTTTGCAAATGTAAAACTTCTGCTCCATGATAATCCTCCTTTTTATTTAATAGTTTTCTGCGTGAATTTCAAAGTAGCTCTGCGGATGGTTGCAGGCAGGGCAGACCTCCGGAGCTTTTTCGCCGATTACAATGTGACCGCAGTTGCGGCACTCCCATACCTTGACCTCGCTCTTGGCAAAGACCTCTGCCATCTCCACATTGTGCAGCAGAGTGCGGTAACGCTCCTCGTGGTGCTTTTCAATGGCGGCGATCAGACGGAAACGCTGTGCCAGCTCGTGGAAACCTTCCTCATCGGCGGTCTTGGCAAAGTCAGCGTACATATCGGTCCATTCATAATTCTCGCCCTCTGCGGCAGAGAGAAGATTTTCGGCGGTGTCGCCGATTCCGTTTAGCTCCTTGAACCACAGCTTAGCGTGTTCCTTCTCGTTATCGGCGGTTTTAAGGAACAGCGCCGCGATCTGCTCGTAGCCGTCCTTCTTGGCCTTGGATGCGAAATAGGTGTACTTGTTGCGCGCCTCAGACTCACCGGCAAAGGCAGTCATCAGGTTTTTCTCTGTTTGGGTACCTGCGTATTTTGTTTTGTTCATGGTCGATGCTCCTTTCAATTTTTTTGTTTTCGTGATAACACGGTTTTATCATTTTCTTTATAAAACTAAATGTTTCATTTCAAGCATTTTAGTTCTTTCTTTAAAACAATTATAGGCTGATTTAACTTAAGTAGCAAGCAATAGCTTTCTTTTTGAGCTGCCTTGTAAATGATAGCTGCAGGACTTAAGCTTTGCAGCATTTTTATATTCAAAATCAATGTGCGTTTTGCGAATCCGTTTTTTTGGACACGTTATCTGATATCATTTAAGAATAAATAATAAATCAATTATATAGGCTGGCTAAGGAGGTTATTATGGAGAAAATATATTTTACGATCACAGGGACAAATCATCATTACGGACAGGAATTCATGAAACCGGGAATGCGGGTCAAGCTTATAAAAGAGCCTGATAATAAGTATGACAAAGAAGCGATTAAAGTTGAAATGGATGGTCTTGGAATTATTGGATATGTTGCAAACAGTCCATATACTGTTTTAGGTGATAGTATGAGTGCAGGCAGACTTTATGATAAAATAGAAGAGCATGCAAACGGAAAGATTTTATTCATTCTTCCTCAGGGTGTTTTGTGCAGTTTGAAAAGGGGTAAAGGATATAAAAGTTGATAAAAGATGATGCTCTATGAACTATAATCATAATATAAAATCTTAACAGTAGGACATGAGATGGTTGGTATTGTTGAGTCTGTAGGTGATGCTGTAACAAAGCTTCTATGTAATCTTTATGTAAAATTTAATTTAAAGAACTGACAAAGATCTGTTAATGTATTAAAATAAATCTAAAGATATAAGAAAGGTCTGTCAGTATGAGCCTATGGCTTGTAACAGATGGTGAAAAGCATGGATGAGTATTTCTATGTTCTGACAGCAATAAATATATTTGTGCTCGCTTTTATGAGTATTCTTGTTAATATAAGCGAGACACTTAACTCTAAGCAGCGCAGCAGTTTCTTTACAGCGTATCTGCTTATAGCTGTGATATCAGTGATTGAGGTCGTGACTGTTATAGTAGATCAAGAGCCAACAGTTCAGCACCGATATATAAGCATATTTAGTAATTTTATAGGTTTTGGCCTTACGCCTTTTGTGCCGATATGTCTTGTTAATGTCCTTACCAAGAAGGTAGATGCCAAGCTGCATATAAAGGCGGCATATTTGCTTGGATTTATATATTTGACATTCCTTGCAATATCACTGCCGTATGGCTTCGTGTTTAAAGTCAATGCTGACAATGAATATTCCAGAGGCCCGGGCTTCCCAGTCTACCTTGTTACATACTATTCGAGCATGCTTTATCTTATGATGGCAACGCTTTCAACAGCAAAGTACTTTCAGAATAGAAGCAGGCTGCTGATATATCCAATAACAATATTCTTGATGGTTGGAACAGCTACACAAGTTCTTTTTCCACATATACATGTCACATGGTTGTGCGTTACGCTTATTTCCGTCATGTACTTCATATACTGTAATGAGATGTGGAATCAGTTGGACGGGCTTACCGGATTGCTTAACCAAAACAGCTATCTTAACAGGACTGCGGAGAGACATGAAAGCGATAAGGTGCTGATTGTTTTTGATGTAGATAATTTCAAACAGGTCAATGATATATATGGCCACTTAAATGGTGATGTATGTCTTATAGAGGTGGCCAATTGCATCAAAAAAGCGTATTCAAGATACGGACATTGCTATCGTATAGGCGGAGATGAGTTCTGTGTGCTTATGCATGACAAGACAGCCATCACAAAATGCACTGATAAATTTATAAAACTGCTTGAGAAAAAAAGACAGCAGGTAGAATTTATACCGGCAGTGTCATATGGTTTCGCAGAGCTATCATCGAAGGAAAATATATTAGATGCCAAGGAACGAGCTGATAAGAACATGTATATCTATAAAAGAGAAAGAAAGAGAAGAGCTACGGTGGAAGCAGCTTTTGCTGATGAAGAAGTTTCTCTTGCAGTAGATGGCTCTAATCAGGTGATTTCATAATTCAAAGAAGACAGAGGTTGTAATTGGAATTCATAAGAAATAATGAGTTTATCCGTTTATATCTTATATCAATCAATATAATTAGCTTCGGAGCATATGCGCTTGATAAGTGGAAGGCAATTCACGGACAGTGGAGGATAAGTGAAAAAACACTTATGGGACTTGCGGTTGTAGGCGAGAGTATGAAATAAAGTCTGTAAAAGTGTAAGACGAAAGGTCTTCTATGATAAAATAAATCATAGGAGGCCTTTTATAATGGCAAACAGAAAGAAAGAAGTATACAAAGTACAACCCATGA
>Ga0129317_1001914_pt1 | contig 13385 bp, 12 predicted proteins | sample Cm1ome_FD_94430 | JGI IMG/M metagenome (GOLD analysis project Ga0129317, IMG submission 94430) | Eastern black-and-white colobus group fecal microbial communities from Wisconsin, USA - Cm1105 metagenome | ecosystem: Host-associated > Mammals > Digestive system > Large intestine > Fecal | place...
CAGAAATCCTCTTGCGAAACCCGGGGAAGCTGGTATAATGGAACTATCAAAGAGTGCTTCAGACACTCTCTTTTTTGCTTTTGTAGGTTCTTCTTCGGAAAAGAACCGAAACCAGAGGAAAATGAGGCGATAAGTTATGAAAAACATGCTTTTTATTATAAATCCCTTTGCCGGGCAGAAAAAGGGCAGCAAGCATTTGAGCGATATGCTGCTGGAGTTTTCCAAGGCTGGCTGGGATCCCATCGTCCATATGACAAGCGGTCAGGGTGATGCCACCGTTGCGGCGGAGAAATATGCCGGTTCCGTGGATCTGGTGGTCTGCTGCGGCGGAGACGGAACCCTGAATGAAACCATTACCGGCATTCTTCGGGCCGGGGCGGATACGCCCATCGGCTACGTTCCCGCGGGAACCACCAATGATTTCGCCGCCAATCTGGGCCTGTCCGCCAATCCCGTGCAGGCTGTGACGGACATTCTGGAGGGTGAGGCTACTCCTTACGACGTAGGCCGGTTCGGATCCCGGTACTTCTCCTATGTGGCCTCCTTCGGGGCCTTTACCCGCAGCAGCTATAACGTGCCTCAGAACATCAAAAACGCCCTGGGACACACCGCCTATGTTCTGGGCGGGATTTCGGAGATTTCCCAGATCCACAAGGAGCATATCCGGATGGAAATAGACGGCGAAGTGGTGGAGGATGACTTCCTCTTCGGGGCCATCTGCAACTCCACCTCCATTGGCGGCATTCTCACCCTGGATCCCAAGCAGGTGGATCTGGGAGACGGCCTCCTGGAGGTGATGCTGGTGCGCTCTGCCCGGAACCTGGCAGAGATCGGCGAGTGCATCACCGCTGTCCAGAACCAGACCTACAACTGCGAAATGATCACCTTCCGCAGCGCCCGACAGATCAGAATTACCGCCGACCCGGACATGCCCTGGACGCTGGACGGGGAACGGGAGGACGGCCATGAGGAAATTCTCATTGAGAATCTGCACCATGCCATCCGGATGGTTCACAGGAGGAAGGCCCTTGATTAACAGCACCTTATGCTATTGCCTGAATGGGGATCAGGTGCTGATGCTCCACCGGGTGAAGAAGAAAAACGACATCAACAAGGATAAATGGATCGGCATCGGCGGCAAATTTGAGAAGGACGAAAGCCCCGATGAGTGCCTGCTTCGGGAGGCGAAGGAGGAAACGGGGTTGACCCTGACCTCCTGGCGGTGCCGGGGTGTGGTCACCTTTTTAAACACCCGGTGTGAAGGGGAATACATGTACCTGTTCACTGCCGACAGCTTTACCGGGGAACTGACGGACTGCCCCGAGGGCGACCTGCAATGGGTCAGCCGGGACTTTCTGGGAGAGCTTCCCGCCTGGGAAGGAGACCAGATATTCCTGGATCTATTGTGGCAGGACGCTCCCTTCTTCCTGCTGACCCTGCGCTACGATGGAGACAAGCTGACGGAGGCCGTTCTGAACGGCGAGAAGATCCGGTAATATTGCGGCAAAAAACGCCGATCGTTCCCTCACCGGAACGATCGGCGCTTGTATTAGGGAAGCTCTGATTAAGTCGGCAAGAGCTGAGACCGAGAGATTTTGGCCAAGCCGAAAGTTCTAAAAATGGAGGAATCCTGTATGTATTTCCCATTTTTTAAGCTGCCCGGATGGGTCAAAAGATCCGGCGCTCAGCCGTAGACGATTTATTCAGAGTTTCCTTAGAAAATCAAAGCAGGCCTGTGAAGACGGGGAAGAGAACCGCGGTCAGCAGTCCCGCAACCACCAGGGACAGGCTGCTCACCGCGCCGGTAATGGGGCTGATCTCGGTGGCCCTGGCGGTGCCGATGACATGGCCCGCCGTGCCGAAGGCCACGCCCTGGGCGGTTTCATCGGTGATGCGGAACCAGCGGCACATGGCGGAGCCGGTCATGTTGGCGAAGATTCCGGTGATCATAATGGCAGTTGTGGTGACGCCCTCCAGTCCGCCCTGCATCCGGCTCAGGGTAACGGCAATGGCAGCCGTGACGCTTTTGGGCAGGAGGGAGACGATCAAAACGTCATTCAGCTTCAGAAGGATCCCGCCCAGCAGCAGAAATCCCAGGCAGGACAGGGCACCGGCGCAGACGCCGATGAGAATGGCTCCCTTACTTTTCCAAAGGGCCCGGAGCTGCTCATACATGGGGATGGCCAGAGCGATGGTGGCCGGGGTCATGAGCCAGGAGAGGTAGCTGCTTCCCGTCTTGTAGGTGCCGATATCCATGCCCGTCAGCAGCAGAAAAGCCAGAACGAACAAGGCACCCAGCAGGACGGGATTGAGAAAGGGCTTTTTCCATTTTTTCTGCATGGCTTGGCCCAGATAAAAGGCACCCAGGGTCAGTGTCACGGGGAAAATCCCGATTTCAAAGAATTTATCCATGGGACTTTTTCTCCCTACGCTGCCACCATTGTGCGGCCCTGCCGCTGATGCCGAAGGTCAGAACGGTGGAGGCCAGCACCAGCAGTACGATGGGCACCAAAGCATCCCGAACCAGGGCCCAGTCCTCCAGAATTCCCACGGCCGGAGGCACAAACAGAATGGGCAAAATGGAAATCAGAAAGCTGCCCGCGTCCTTTACCTGCTCCACCTTCACGAGCTTGCAGCACAGAGCGGCAAACAGCAGCACAATGCCGTATACCGAAGCCGGTATGGGCAGGGGAATCATCCGCTGCAAGGCTTCTCCTGCCAGGGAGAAGCCCAGAATGATGAGAAATTGTGATAGATATTTCATAAATCAAATGTGCATTCCTGTGAGAGCAGAGGCAACCCGCTCGATGTTTTCTTCACTTGCTTTCTGGTTCCGGCGGTAATATTCCTGGAATAAAATGTCCATGACAATGAGCTGAGCCACCTTGGCCGGAACGGAACCGAACTGGAAGGGGCCTTCGTTGGAGCCGCAGCACAGCACCACATCCGCCAGCTTGGCTGCCGGGGACTTGTGAAACCGGGTGACCAGCACCGTGGGGATGCCCCGGCTTTTGGCCAGCTCCAGCACCTGCATACCGCTGGTGGTAGCCCCGGAATAGGAGAACAGAACAATGGCGTCCTCCACCGGCATGGTGGCGATAGCGGACATCTGGCTGTGGGAATCGGAGACGGCATAGAATTTCCCGGTGATGGTGGAGAACAGATGGGCGCACTCCTCGGCCATGATCATGCTGCCGCCGGAGCCGATGCACATGACCCGGGGCGCAGTCTCGAAAATCTTCACGGCCTTCATAACCTGCTTGGGCTCCGTCAGGGATACGGTCTGATGGATGGCGTCGATGCTTAATGCTGAGGTCTGGGCCCAGCGTCCCTGGGGCGTGGAGGGATCTTTCTCGCTGTGGGTGTGCTTGGAGGCTACGGAATGCTTGGCAAGCTCGATTTTGAAGGCGTTGAAGCCTTTCAGCTGTAAGCTCCGGCAGAACCGGGAAATGGTGGCCTCCGCGGTGCCGCATTCCTCTGCCAGCTGGGTGATGGACATAAACTGCACAGAATCGTAATTGCCGATGACATAGTCGGCCACCTTCCGTTCCGCCGCTGTGAGATGGTAATAGGAAGCGTGGATTCGTTCCAGAATTCCCAGGTTGTGTTCGTCCATATCTGTCTCCTTTCTTATTTCAATTCTTCTTTCCAAAAACCGGGGCAGGAAAACTGCCCCGGTTTGCTGTAGGCGCATCACTCACCCAGAATTTCTCCCATCATCTGATCCACCAGAATCAGGCAGCGGGGCACATGGAAGGGGCCTTTGAAGGTGGAGCCTTTGCAGGCAGGCTGGGTAGGCTTGCCGTCCCGGCGGAGGTAGCCGTACCATTCGCCGTACTCATCGGCAAAATAGGTTTTGCAGTAGTTAAGAACCTGGTAGAAGATGTCCAGATACTTCTCGTCCCGGGTGTCCCGGTAGATCATCATGGAGGCGATGAGGGCCTCGTTGTGGGGCCACCACAGCTTCATGTCGTGCTCGTAGGCCTCGGGAGGATTGCCCAGGCAGTCCATGAAGTACAAAATGCCGCCGTATTCCTGATCCCAGCCCATGGTGAAGGCCATGTTGAATACGTCGATGGCCTTGCTGTGCAGCTCCTTGTCCCCGATCTGGTTGGCATAGTCCATGAGGAACCAGGAGCATTCGATGTCGTGGCCGGGATTCACCATCCGCCCTTCGGTGACATCCAGCCGGGTTTCGCCCTTGGGGCCCACGTTTTCCAGAACGCACTTTAAATCAGGCTTTACATGGTAGTTGAAAATATCCGCCACACATTCCCTGGCCCGGGCGTCGTAGACGTCCTTCATCTCCGGGTCAACCCGCTTCATGACACCGGTGACGTTGAGGATGATCATGGGGATACCCAGGGAGCGGCCGGTGCGAGTTTCGGGAATGGTCTTGGGGCCCATGCCGGTGGGATCGGGCATACCATGGTTCAGGTTCCAGTACAGGTCATAGGCCCGGCGAGCCCGGAGCAGATGATCCCGTTCTCCGGTGATGCCGTAATATTCCGCGTTGGCGATGCAGTAGAAGGCCTCGCTGAAGCAGTACCGGCGCTGACGCAGGGGCTTTCCGTCTCCGGTGACAGTGAAGTACAGCCGACCGCCGGCATCTCTGTTGACGCAGTAATTTTCCAGGAAGTCCAGGCAGCTCTTGGAGGCGTCCAGCCATTCCTTCCGCACACCGTAAACGTGGCACAGGTAGGCATACGTCCAACCGCAGCGGCCCTGCATCCACACGCTCTTATCCGTGGAAAATACCTTGCCTGTCCGATCCAGGCAGGTGTAGATACCGCCATGGACATTGTCCATGCCGTTTTTCAGCCAGAAATCCGCTACGCCCTTCAGCTGATCCTGAATCCACTGACGCTCAGACAGAAATTTTTCGCGATTCATTGTGGTTCCTCCTAATTTATTTTGTTCCTTCCCCAGGGAAGGAAATCCCTTTTCAATATCATATCATTGCTGGAAGAGAATTTCAATCCAAAATCACGGTTTTTGAAATTTTTTTGCGGTGACATTTGGAACACTTTATGATACAATAGAGAAAACCGCAATGGAGGTACCCCTATGGCACGCAATATTTTCAGACCGGACAGCGGCCTGATGATCACCTTTGCCCAGATTACCGACTGCATTTTTCTGAGCCTGTTTTTCTTCCTGGGCTGTGTACCCATTGTGACCATCGGGGCCTCCTGGGCAGCCCTGTATGACGCCACATATCACGCCTTCCGTTTAGGAGACAAGCACAGCTGGGGCCGGTTCCTCCATACATTTAAAGGGAACCTCCGGGCCAGCCTGATCCCCAACCTGGTGTTTCTGGCCCTGTTTCTGGTCATCGGGTGGGGCACCATCCGGCTGTGGAACATGGCTGTGGCGGAAACCATATCCTGGGGCTTGTTCGCGGCAGGAGCCTTTGCGGCAGTGCTGGCTTATGGGATCCTGGGCATCTTGTTTCCCATGCTGTCCCGGTTCGAGAATCCCACCGGGGTGCTTCTGAAAAACACGTTGTTTCTGGGTATGGCAAACCTGCCCGGAACCATTGCCCTGGGGATCGTCAACGGGGTCAGCCTCCTGCTGTGCCTGCGGTTCATCTTTCCTCTGTTCTTCCTGCCGAGCCTCGCTTCATTGCTGGGCACCCTCTTCCTGGAACCCATGTTCCGGCCCTATATGCCCAAGGAACCGGCGGCGTGTGATTGAAAGCCATCCGGGCCGGGACGTCGCTTAGCGATGTCCCGGCTTTTTCCATTTTTCCCCAGCGGAAACGGGAACCTTCCTTGACACTCCCGGGGATTTGTGGTACAGTTAGACTATCTTTTGTAGAAACACAAATGATTTTGGAGGAGAGAACATGAAAAAGAAAAACCCCATCGCGCTGCTGCCCATTGGCGTGTTCCTGCTGATCTACCTGGGCCTGGGTCTGCTGTTCGAGTACGGCCTGAAGATTCCCATGGGCTTTTACAACATTCCTATCGTCATTGCCTTCCTGGTGGCCATCCTGGTTGCCTGCCTGCAAAATAAGGACTTGAGCTTTGACGAGAAGCTCACCATCATGGGTCAGGGCGTAGGCGACAAGAACATCATCACCATGCTGCTGATCTTCCTGGTGGCCGGCGCCTTCGTAGGTGTGGTGGGCCGCTCCTCCGCCCAGAGCGTGGCTTACTTTATGCTCAGCCTGATTCCGCCTCAGTTCGCCGTGGCAGTGCTGTTCATTGTGGCCTGTTTCGTTTCCACGGCCATGGGCACCAGCGTCGGCACCATCACCCTGATTACGCCCATCGCCGTGGAGGTTGCCCAAGCTTCCAACTTCTCCGTGGCTCTGTGCGTGGGCAGCATTGTGGGCGGCGCCATGTTCGGCGACAACCTGTCCTTCATTTCCGACACCACCATTGCCGCCTGCAACGGTCAGGGCTGCGCCATGCGGGATAAGTTCCGGGGTAACTTCTGGATCGCCCTGCCTGCCGCCGTGGCCACTCTGGGGCTGATTCTGATCCTCACCCTGGGCCACGACACCACGCCCATTGTGGAAAGCTACAACCTGCTTCAGATCCTGCCCTATGTGCTGGTGCTGGCGGGAGGCATCGCGGGCATCAACGTATTCGTGGTGCTGCTCATCGGCATCGCTTCCGGCGCGCTGATCATGCTGGCCACCGGTCAGACCGCTGCCACGGAATTGCTCGCCAGCATGGGCTCCGGCGCTGCCGGCATGTTTGAGACCAGCATGGTTGCCGTTCTGGTGGCTGCCATGTGTTCTCTGATCCGGGTCTACGGCGGTTTTGACGCCCTGCTGAGCTTCATCCAGAGCCTGTTCAAGGGCCGCAAGGGCGGCCAGCTGGGCATGGGCCTGCTGGTAGGTACCATGGACATTGCCACTGCCAACAACACCGTGGCCATCGTCATGGCCAACCCCATCGCCAAGGAAATGAGCCAGGAATACGGCATCACACCCCAGCGGACGGCCTGCCTGCTGGATACCTTCTCCTGCATCTTCCAGGGCATCATCCCCTACGGCGCTCAGATGCTGGTTGCCATTTCCGCCACGGCGGAGTTGGGCGTGACCCTGTCCGCCTTCCAAATCATGAAGTATCTGTTCTACCCCTACCTGCTGCTCATCAGCTCCCTGGTGGCAATTTTCCTGGTGAAGGAAAAGAAGTAAGGGTTCCTGCAATAAGAAACGGGCTGTCTCCGAAGTTAGGAGACAGCCCGTTAATTGTGGCGCTATGCCCTCTCAGTCAGCCTTCGGCTGCCAGCTCTCCCGGAGGGAGAGCCAAGAGCGTGGTACAAAGAATTTTAGAGCGTAAAAATATGGAACTACCCACTTGGCTCCCCCTCCGGGGGAGCTGGCTCGCGAAGCGAGACTGAGAGGGCCTGAGAGGGCATTAAAAACGTGCTGTCCCGTTTTTTGGAACAGCACGTTTTTGCAATCTTGTGAGATTATCCCAGCTGATTCTCAAAGGAAGTGACCTGAGAGGAAGAGGGCAGCTCGTAGTAAGCCATCAAAACCTGCTCGGCTACGGGGGCCAGGTACGCACCGTGGGCTACCTTTTCGCCGTAAACCGCAACCGCCAGATCCGGCTCCGTCTCGCCCACCCGATGGGAGAAGCAGATGAAGGCGCCATGGTCAGAGCCAAGGGAGGAGTGCTGAGCGGTGCCGGTCTTGGCATAGACCGTAACCTCGTTGCGCATGGGCCACTGGATACCGTCGCAGGGAAGCTTGGTGTCGCCGATCTGGTCGGAATAGCCGCCGAAGTACCGCTGGGCGGTGCCGCCGGACTGGGTGATGACCTTGCGCATGCCGTCCATGTAGGTTTCCACGGTACTGGACTGGAGATTCATCTGGTTCATGACCTCCGGCTGGTTTTCCTTGATCAGAGTGCGGTAGTCCGAGGATACCACACGGCTTAAGAAGGTGGCCTTCATCCGGGTACCCTTGTTGGCCAGGGTGGAGGCGTAGACCGCCAGCTGCATGGGCGTGAACCGGTTTTCGCCCTGACCGATGCCGCCCAGAACACGGTCGCCTGCGGAGAAGTTGCTGTTGATGCCGGAGCCGTAGACCTTTCGCTTCTGCTCCGGGGTGTTCAGGGCACCGGTCTTTTCCTCCAGCTCAATGCCGGTAGCGGTGCCCAGACCCAGGGCCTGGGCGGTATTTGCCACCATTTCCCAGGTGCAGCGGTCGCCCAGCTCGTAGAAGAAGTAGTTGCAGGAGTAGCACAGGGCCCAGCTGCCGTCCATATCCTTGCCGCCGGGAGCCTTGTGAACCGCCCGGTTAGAAGTCCAGAGCAGGCACTGAGGAGCGAAGCCCTCATACTTGCTATACACGCCTTGGTCGGCGATGGTTTCGTCAGGAGTATAGATCCATTCGCCCTTGCTGTTCCGGTTCTCCATGGCGGAGATCAGGGTGCACATTTTGAAGGTGGAGCCGGGGGCGTACTCGGCGCCGAAGGCCCGGTTGAACAGGGGCTTTAGGGGATCGCTGTTGATTTCATCCCAGTCCTCCAGCATGGTGGCCAGATTGAAGGTGGGGTAGCTGGCGCAGGCCAGGATCTTGCCGGTCTTGCATTCCATGACGATGACTGCCGCGCCCTCCGCGTCCAGGCCGGTGTCGTCGCCGGTGGCCAGGTTGTCCGTGGGGTCGGTGATCCGTTTCATGACGTAGTCCAGGGCGTCCTCTGCCACCTTCTGAATGCTGATGTCAATGGTGGTTTCCACGTTGTTTCCGGCCACAGGGGACTTGATGATCTCGTTGCCGGCTTCATCCTTCGTTCTGGCCCAGTATTGGCTGACGGTAGCGCCGTCCTTGTTAACCACGTCCACACGGGTGCCGTCGATGCCGTGGAGGTACTCTTCGAAGGCCTGTTCAAAGCCGGTCTGGCCCACGAGAGCGTCCATGGAGTAATCCTGCTCCTTGAACTTGGCCCACTGGGCATCGCTCATGCCGCCCAGGTAGCCCAGAATGTGAGCGCCGTATTTGGTGTGATATTCCCGGACGGTGGAGCTTTCCACCATCAGACCGGGAGTGTTCAGCTCCAGGATGGCGGACAGGTTCTCGTCGGACACGTCCTCCAGGAAGGTATAGGTAGGCAGGTTGGTGATACCGCGCAGGTCAAATTCATACAGGAAGCCGATGACCGCCCGGGCATCCTCGTCCGACCAGGCTTCCGGAATATCGTACCGGACGCGCATTTTCTCCACCAGCAGGGGCGCGCTGATGTCGGAGTCCAGACCCCGGTGCACCATAAACGTCCGGAAGTGGTTCTGCCAGGAGGTGTTCATCTCCGTCAGGGTGTAGTCAAAGGGCCGCTCCCGGGTGATGGGGAAGTGGTCGGTATAGGTGACGCCCAGCTCCTTGCACTTCTGCACCAGACGGTACAGGGCTTCATTTCGGTTAGAGTAGGACTTGGTAACGTAGTGGTTGAACACCAGGTCGTAGGAGGCCCGGTTGCCCACCAGGACGTTGCCGTTTCGATCCAGAATATCGCCCCGGGCTGCCCGGACGGTGGTCAGGGTGGTGTAGGTCTGGGTGTTATCGGTGTTACCGTTGGTTTCGATGATTTGGAGCCGAAACAGCCGTCCGGCGAAAAGCGTCAGGACAAAGGCGAAGAGTATGAGCAGCAAAACAGCACGAAATCGGCTTATTCTTTCCATGTATTGCCTCCAATCGTTCCGATCTTACAGATCAGTGGGTAAAGGGGAATCATAATGAGCAGATTATAGACACCGGCCAGCAGGAAGACCGGCAGCTTACTCCACCGGGTCAGGCCCTGGAAAATACCGGTGGCAAAGATGCACACCTCGTAGAGGATGGCCGCGGCCCCGGCGCACATCACAATGGCGCCCCGGTTTCGGTTCAGGTACATCTGCCGGAGCATGGTGGCGAAAATGCCCAGGAAGCACAGATAGCCGATGCAGTAAGCGCCAGGAGCGGTTCCGGTGTAATAATAGATCACCGACGCGATCAGCACAAACAGGCTTCCTACCTCGGTGCCCTCCACTACGGTCATCAGCAGGATCAGAGCCACTACCAGCTCCGGGGTAGCGCCGAAAAACCGGAACCGGCTGAGAATCACGTCCTGTACCACCACCGAGACAATCAGCAGCAGTACATAGCACAGCCACTTGCTGAAGCGAAGCCGCTGCTGCCGGGTCATGCGCAGGGTCTTCAGAAACGTGCCGTGGACGGCGTCGGGCTTAAATTCGGATTTGGTTCGATTCCATCTGGCCATAGCGTATCCTCACCCCACGTTCCCTTCCGGAGGAAGGGTAGATGGCTGGGTGGCCTCCGTGGCCGCCGTGTCGGTGCCTTCGGAGGGAACCGCCGTGGTGTTGGCATCGGTGGTGTACTTGGTGATGATGAACACCTGCTCCATGGAGCTGATGTCCGCGGCGGGATCCAGCAGGGCGTACTTGGCAACGCCGGTCTCCTCAAAGCCGGCGTCCACCACGGATCCGATGATCAGGCCCCGGGGATACACGGTGGAACCGGAGGTAACCACCTGATCCTTGTTGCGGATGATGGCGGAGGAGGGCAGGTAGTTCATCTGAAGCAGGGTCTCGTTGCCGTTAATGTAGCCGCCGCTGACCATGCCGTTGTAGCCGGAGGTGGAAATGGTGCCGGAAATTTCCAGGGTGGAGTCCAGAACCGTGGTGATCTCGGCGTAGTTGGTGCCGGCCTCTGTGACCAGGCCCACCACTTCGCCGTTGGCGGTCACGGCGCACATGTTCTCCTGGATGCCGGCGTTGGTGCCCCGGTTGATGGTGAAGGTGTTCTCCCAGTCCGTGGTACTCCAGCCGATGATGTAGGCGTCCACCATCTCGTAGTCCTCATGGGTGGCCTGCAGGTTCGCGGCCTGACGCAGACGCTCGTTTTCACGCTGGACGAAGTCGGCCTGACGGGCCACGTCCTCCATTTCCGCGATCCGTTCCAGCAGCACCTCGTTCTGGGCGGCCAGGGCTTCGTAGCGGAACATGTAGCCGTAATATTTTTCGGCGGTGGAGGTCAGGGCGGTGCCTGCCGCCCGGAAGGGCTTCATAAGGCCTTTGACAACAAGCTCGGGGACAGTCTCGCCGGTGATGCCGCTGAGGATGCCCAGGCCCACTGCCAGCAGCACCGCAATCACCAAAATGGCTTTGACCCGTGTGGTAAATAAATTTCTCATGGATTTCGACCTTTCCTTATGGCTTCGTAAACAGCTCCGGCGCCGTTGCTTTCAGAACCTGACCCAGACGGCACACCGGTAAGCCCATTACATTATAATAGTCTCCGTTGATTCTCTCGCAAAACAGGGCCGCACCGCCCTGGATGCCATAGGCACCGGCCTTGTCCATGGGCTCTCCCGAGCGGACATAGGCATCGATCTCCTCCGGGCTTAGTTCCCGGAAGTGAAGATCCGTAATCTCCGTAAAGGTTTCTTCCCTTTGGCCCCGAAGAACGGTGCAGCCGGTCATCACCTGATGATCCCGGCCGGACAGCAGTGACAGCATGGCCCTGGCGTCCGCCGCGTCCCGGGGCTTTCCCAGAATCCGTCCCGCGCATACTACGATGGTGTCAGCGGCTACAATCACCCGATTATCTCCGCCGGCCACGGCCCGGGCCTTCAAAGCGCTGACCCGTGCGGTTTCCGCTGCGGGAGAGGCAGCGGGATCCATGGTTTCGTCCACATCCGCCGCATGAATTTGAAAGGGAATGTGGAACAGGCCCAGCAGCTCCTTCCGCCGGGGAGAACCAGAGGCTAAAATAAGCTCCATTATAATCTCCATTTTACCTCCTCTGCTCATGAAACGCACGAGAGGAGGGGTTTGTCTCAAAAATTTTGCATCCGTTGTCAAAGGCGGCACTATTTGCCGAAAAGCGGATTTCGCCGGGCACCAAAGTGCCCGATTTCATCCGGCGGCAGCCGGATTTCATGTGCCAAAGGCACATTTCATTATTCCACGCCCCGCAGGTACAGCCCACGGGTGCAGGCACCGGGATCAAAGGGAACGGGATTTAAGTATTCGCTCAGAACCCGGTCTACTTCCCGGCTGTTTTCCGTGGTGAAGTACAGCCGGATGGCCCACAGGCCCAGCTTGTTCAGGTCGTCCTGGCGATCCAGCCAGCTCAGCTTCCGGCCGTTTAACAGCACGCTGCGGCAGCTGTCTCCGTCCTTGATAATGGGGAAGTCCGCGCCGGTTTTGTCCGTCAGCTTGACGGAGTTATTTAAGTGGCAGGTGCATTCCCCTGTCCGGCCCTGGATCAGGCACTGTTCCGTGACCATCAGGGGCAGACGGCCGTAGGCGATGAGCTCCGTCCGCAGAGCCTTGCTCATGTCCCGGATCTGGGGCAGGGTGGCCTCAAAGCTGACGGTAGCGGAGGCCGCTTCCAGGGCACGCATGACGTTCATGGAAATGGAATTGAAAATGTTCAGGCCAAAGTCCCCGTGAATCCGCATTCCGGCCTCCCGGGCGGTGGCCAGCAGACCCAGATTGCCAACCAATGCGTCCTTGACGCCCAGGGCCGACAGGGCGGTGAGGGCTGCCTTGATCCGGGGCAGCTCCCCGTCGTGAACGATCCGGGGCAGAGCCACGGCCAGCCGGCCCCGCTGAACCAGCCGCTCCGTCATGGCCCGATCCTCCATCAGCAGATGCAGGGGCACATAGAGCATGGCGGTCTCGGAGTTCAGAAGACTGGGGGTCAGCTGCTCCCGGGTGGTGACCTGGACGGTCAGACCGGGGAGGGAAGTGGGGCCCTTCACCATGGACACAGGCTTGGGCCGCTGAACGGCGTGTTCCTCCCGCCGGGCCCGCAGGGCGGTGAGCTGGTTCAGCACGTCCCGGCGCATGGCATTGATGGCTGCGGCGGACATGGTCAGGCCGGGATCCACCCGGGTGCGAACCTCCACACACCGGTAAGGGGTACCGCCGGTTTTGGCGACCCGCTGGGCCAAGGCCTCTCCCGTGAGGGCGTAGGTTCTGGCCTGCTCCGGCATGGGTCCAATGACCTGGCAGGTGCGGCCCTCGGGATCGGTCACCGACAGGGCGCTGCCATCCACCGTGACCATGGCCCGGAACCTCAGATCCACTCGGGGATTTTCTCCTGTCTCATAGGTGTGGCGGGCATCCTGAAGCCAGGAGGTATCCTCCTGCCCTTCCTCCCGGACACCGAACATGTTTTTGTCAATCCGGCCCTGGTAGTAGCCGTCGGTGAAGCCCTGACGGTTAAAGGCAGTATAGAGGGTGTCCATCATGGCCTTGGTTACCACGCCCTCATCCAGGGCCTTCCGGTAGACCGAGGTCACCGCGGCCACATACTCCGGCCGCTTCATCCGGCCCTCCAGCTTCAGGGAGGTCACGCCCATCTCCTGAAGCTCCTGCAAATAGTTTACCAGGCAGTTGTCCTTCAGGCTCAGCGG
>Ga0129317_1001915_pt1 | contig 13371 bp, 11 predicted proteins | sample Cm1ome_FD_94430 | JGI IMG/M metagenome (GOLD analysis project Ga0129317, IMG submission 94430) | Eastern black-and-white colobus group fecal microbial communities from Wisconsin, USA - Cm1105 metagenome | ecosystem: Host-associated > Mammals > Digestive system > Large intestine > Fecal | place...
GTCGGGCTCTTCTCTGGTAGTTATCCTAAGTTCCGGAATCCCTGTCTTCTCTGAAAATGCAATCCATATTTCAGGTACGAGCGTACCTTCAAGATCCAGGCATACAATCTCCATTTTCACCTCCATCACAGTCGCTTCATCGATTCGTTAAATGTACTTAGGCCTCTATTCCAAGAACTCCAAGGATATAGGCAAGTATTTCATCCTTGTCTATCACGTCCTTGTGCACAACGACCTTGTCCTTCAATGAACCAATGTTCTTTGGAACAGGCACACCAGTTGCTTTGTTTATAGCGGAGATCTGATCGAATTCATCTCCATCCAACGGCAAACCAATAGCCTTTGATACAGGAGATGGAAATTTGTAAGGGGAGGCAGTGGAAAGTACAATCAAAGGTGTACTGTCGTTGTAGTCCTTTCTGTAGTCGTCTGCAACCTTGATTCCAACTGCGGTATGCGGGTCGCAAAGGTATCCGTGTTCCCTATACATATCGCCAATGGTTGAAATCGTCTCCTGCTCTGAGCAGCAATATGCTTTGAAGGTTGTTTTGATTTTTTCCATAACAGTATCGTCAACTGTGAAGAAACCATTGGAATTAAGATCCTTCATCAATTTTGAGACCATCGTTGCATCGCATTCTGAGGCAAGGAAAAGAAGCCTTTCAAGGTTGGATGATACAAGGATATCCATTGAAGGGGAGCTCGTCCTAAGGAATTGGCGTCTCTTGTCGTAGGTGCCTGTTGTGAGGAAATCAGTCAACACCTTGTTTTCGTTCGAAGCACAGACCAAATGCCTTAAAGGCAGGCCCATGAGCTTTGCAAAATAACCGGCTAGGATGTCTCCAAAGTTCCCGGATGGTACGACGAAATCAACATCATCTCCAACACCAATTCTGTTCTGGCAAACGAGGTCCGAGTATGCCTTGAAATAGTAGACGACCTGTGGTGCAAGCCTTCCAATGTTGATTGAGTTGGCTGATGAGAGCGTCATGTTTGATTTTTTGAAAGATTCAATGGAATTGACTGCCGCAAAAGCCTGCTTCACAGCATTCTGACAGTCGTCGAAGTTTCCACGTACAGCGCAGACCTTGACGTTTTTCCCTTCCTGCGTCTCCATTTGAGCCTTTTGTATTGGAGAGACACCTTCGTAGGGGTAGAACACTATGATGCGTGTTCCAGGTACATCATGAAAGCCTTCCATAGCGGCTTTGCCAGTATCCCCTGATGTAGCCGTAAGGATCACGGTCTCATTTGTCGTTCCACACTGCGCCTTTGCACTTGTGATGAGATAGGGGAGCATGGAAAGGGCAACGTCCTTGAAGGCTGAGGTTGGACCTCGGAACAGTTCAAGGATGTATTTGTCACCAACTTCAACCAAAGGGGTGAGGTCTGGAGTCTCGAACTTGCCCTCATAGGCCTTTTTGACAAGGCTATCCATATCCTTGAAGTCAGGAAGCAGCCAAGAGAGAATCATGCTCGCCATTTCAAGCGTTGGCTTTCCAATAAGAGCCTTCCAATCGAACTTCTTGGAAAGGATGTCAGGCGATATGAAAAGCCCTCCATCTGGGGAGATTCCCTGCAGTACGGCCTGAAGGGAGGAGCAGGAGTAGTAGCTCCTTGTGCTTATATAGTCTTTTTCTTTACAGTATATCGTTTTGTCTTCCATTGATTCCTCCAATCAGTCAATTGCTATGAGCTTCGTGTTCTCTACACTTGTCGAGCTATCCATCTCCTTGAGGAGATTGGAAAGCGGCATGGCCATTGCGCTTATGTCCAGCGTTATCGTTACACTTGCCTTTCCTCGTATTGGAAGGCTCTGCGTTATGGTGAGAACGCTTGCACCGTTTTCCGATATTTTTGAAAGAACAGTGCTAAGCACCCCCGTTTCATGGGACAGAAGCATTGAAATGACGGCTTTCCTTCCATCAGACAGTCTGCTTGGTTCAAGGATGAAGTCTTTGTATTTATAGAATGTGCTTCTCGATATACCAACCATCTTCGTGGCCTGCATGACGTTGTCCGCGCCGCCTTCCTCAAGAAGATGCTTGGCTTTCAGAACCGCTTCATAATAGTCGGGAAGGATGCTTTTATGCACGATAAGGTAGTTTTCAAGCATTTTCTCCTCCAGTTTACAAGTCTTTCCAACGCTCAATTGGAGCTACTTGCATATTTGGTGGGTGTATGATACAGTGTCGCCAACAAAAAGACAAGTGTCTTTATAACACGGACAAAATATCCGATATGTTCCATCTATATCCTATGTTTTATCCACTGGAGTCGTTATGAAAGTTTCCATCCTAGGACATGGCGTTGTTGGCAAGGGAGTGTTCGATATGCTTGCATCATGTCCTGAACATCAAATAGATCAGGTTTTGGTAAGACAAGGCCACGCTGATCCTCAAAAAGACTATATGGTCGATTCAATTGAGGATGTATTGGACAGCGACTCCCAGCTTGTAATCGAATGCATGGGGGGAATAGATCCAGCGTTCGAATACGTTCGCATGTGCATGGAAGCTGGAAAGAGCATCATAACGGCTAACAAAGCCCTTGTAGCATCCCATGGAATCGAACTTGAAGCCTTGGCAAGAAGAAAGGGCCTTTCATTTTTGTTCAGCGCAGCATGTGGAGGCGCAATTCCAATCCTCCAGAACCTGTTCCTTGCAAGGCAGACGGACCAAATCCTATGGGCAGGAGGCATCCTGAACGGCACTACCAACTACATACTGGATGCAATGGACAAGCGGTCACTTTCATTCGAGCAGGCGCTGACGGAGGCCCAGAATCTTGGCTATGCGGAATCCGACCCCACTGCGGACATAACGGGTCTTGATACGCTTAGGAAAGTACAACTCCTGGACATGGTGGCGTTTAATCTTTTGCCTGAATCCGGTTTCGACATGGAGGGCATACAACACATCAAGACCGATGACTTTGAGGTTGCAAAAAAGCTAGGATACACCATTAGGCTTGTTGGAAGGACTGGCCTTGCCCAAAACGGTGGTGTGTATGCATACGTTGAGCCAATTTTGTGCAGTAGGAGCAGCCAATATGCAGGTGTGGGCACGAATTTGAACCTTGCACAATACAAAGGCGAGAACTGTGGTGTCATGACGTTATGCGGACAGGGTGCAGGGCGCTATCCAACGGCATCGGCAGTACTGAGGGATGTCTCTTCTGTGTCAAGCGGCCAAAAGAGCATGCTGGAAGGCTCCTGCACGAAAGGCGCTGTGACCAATGATGCAATTGAATGCCTTAAGAGGTACTTCATACGAATCGACAACGCCCATTTTGAACTTCTTGGTTCGGTTTTGAGGACATCAAATGTCATCGAACGGAAAGAGAACGAAGTCTATCTCGTTGCAGGTGAAATGAATGTAAAGGAAATGCATGAAAATGCAAGGAATATGAGAGCGCAAGGAGCCCGTGTGTTCTTTGCTGAATACGAAGACTATGAAAGGAGTAGCCAATGATAAAGGTTGTAAAGTTCGGAGGTTCCTCCGTTTCATGTGCACAGCAGTTCAAGAAGGTCAGGGATATCGTCAAATCAGATCCCTCCAGGAAACTTGTCGTTGTCTCCGCAGCAGGAAAGAAGGATCCAAACGACCATAAACTGACGGATCTTCTATACCTATGCCATGCACATCTGACATATGGGGTACCTTGTGATGAGATCTTTGGACGAATAAGGGAACGTCTTGTTAAGATAAGGGATGAACTTGGGCTTTCCTACAGAATCGAAGATGACCTTGATTCGCTTGAGGCAAAGCTGTCGAAGGATATGTCCATAGACGAACTTGTCTCAAGGGGAGAGTACTTCACATCCCGCCTTATGGCCGAGTATCTTGGCTTTCATTTTCTGGATGCATCCAAATGCATATTCATGGAATACGATGGAAGCTTCATTCCTGAAAGGATTTCAAATGCTGTCCGCAATGCCATTGGAGAATTCAAAGGTGTTGTGGTTCCAGGCTTCTATGGAGTACTGCCATCAGGGAAGATAAGGCTCATGAGCAGGGGAGGAAGCGATATAACGGGGGCACTTGTGGCAGCCGCCTGCAAAGCCGATCTCTACGAAAACTGGACGGACGTCTCCGGAATACTCATGGCGGATCCACGGATAGTTGAGAATCCAAGTCCAATTTCAAAGATAACGTACTCTGAGCTCAGGGAACTTGCATATATGGGGGCATCGGTCCTGCATGAGGACTCCGTTGCACCGGTGAAGGACGCAGGCATACCTTTGAACATAAGGAACACGAACGAGCCAGACCACCCAGGAACTATGATTGTAGAAAGGATCGACGAACAGAGCCTTGAACATGACAGGTTCATAACAGGAATTGCAGGCAAGAAGAACTTTGTAATCCTCACCGTCACGAAACGTATGCAGGGAACGAATGAAACGCTGAGGAAGGTCTTGGAGATATTGGACAGGCACAAGGTCCATGCAGAGCACATAACCATTGGAATAGACCAGTTCGCTTTGGTCCTTCCTCTTGCAACTCTAGGTGATGGCCTTTACGACGTCATAAGCGAGATAAAAGGGCAATGCAAGCCTGACTCCGTTGAGGTCCAGGACAACATAGCCTTGGTTGCAGCCGTTGGAAGGAAGATGATATTCCGCCCTGGAATATCAGGAAAGCTTTTCAATGCACTTGGAAACGAGGGCATAAACATTAGGACCATCGCACAAGGGTCGGATGAGCTTGCAATCATCGTTGGCGTTGACAACAGCCAATTCGAAAACACGATAAGGATCCTCTACCAGGGATTCGCAGGATGACAGAGGAGTTTTTTATGAAAGAGTTCAACATTGCGGTTTTGGGTGCATCAGGCGCTGTTGGAAAGGAAATGATAAAGGTATTGCAGGAGTACGGCATTCCTGTAAAGAGGCTCCTGCCTCTTGCCAGTGCAAAAAGCGCAGGGAAGGTGATTCCCTTCAATGGAAAGGAAATAGAGATAGAAGAGGCAAAGGATTCCAGTTTCGTTGGTATGGACTTTGTGCTTGGCGCAGTCGAGAACGATATGTCAAAGAGGTTCGCTCCCGCAATAGTCAAGTCAGGTGCAGTCTACATAGACAACAGCTCTGCTTTCAGAATGGATCCAAATGTACCTTTGGTGGTTCCTGAAATCAATGGAAACGAAGCCTTCTGCAACAAAGGAATAATCGCGAATCCAAACTGCTCCACCATAATCACGCTCATGGCTGTAGCAGCTTTGGCAAAGATATCGCCAATCGAAACCATGGTAGCCTGCACATACCAAGCGGTATCGGGTGCAGGACAGGCAGGGTTCGATGAACTTGTCTGTCAACTGGGAAGCATACATGAAGGAAAGCCCATAGAAAGAAAGGTGTTCCCTCACCAGATAGCCATGAATGTTATTCCTTTCATTGGAAGCGAAACGGACAACCTCTATACGACTGAGGAGATGAAGATGCAGAACGAGGGTAGGAAGATCCTTGGACTTCCAGACCTCAAAGTGACTTGCACATGTGTACGTGTTCCGGTTATGAGATCGCATTCCATTGCCGTTACTGTGAGGACAAAGCGCAAGATTTCCATTGAAGAAGCCAACAAGGCCATTGCATCCTTCCCTGGTTGCCGACTCATAGAGGACTTTGAAGGGAGAAACTATCCAACTCCACTGGATACGACCGACCAGGATCTTGTATGGGTTGGACGTGTACGTGATGATTTGACCGATGACAAAGGCCTCACGCTTTGGTGCTGCGGCGATCAGGTTCGCAAAGGAGCTGCCAGCAATGCCGTCCAGATCCTTCGACTTCTTGCAGAAGGAAAATGATTGTGTAACGACCATCCTATGTAGTGCAGAATTTCCTTACATCTTGATTTTTCCCTTAAAAACAACTAAAAAACAAGGTAAAAGCAAAGAGGTAAGGGAATGAGAGAATTCAACTACAGAAAAATCGGTGAACGGTCTTGGGATTCCGAGACATTAAGTCTTATTGCCGCCATCTATAAGGAAGCTGGAAAACAAGAGCTTTTTTTGGCAAAAAGTCCAGAGTCTCTAGACAGGCTGGTTGAAATCGCCAAGATTCAAAGTACTGAAGCCTCAAATGCCATTGAAGGTATCGTTACGACCAACCTCAGACTCCGTCAACTTGTTGAAGAGAAAACTACACCTAAGAATAGGGCTGAAGAGGAGATCGCAGGTTATAAGGATGTTCTCTCCCTTATTCATGAAAGCTATGAAGCAATACCTCTTTCCAAGAACCATATCCTTCAACTACATAAGATTCTCTACAACCACATGAACAACCCCATTGCAGGAAGAACGAAGGATGTACAAAACTACATTAGCGCCACATATCCTGACGGCTCATCAAGGATTCTCTTTACCCCTCTTGAACCCTATGAAACGGAAGAGGCTTTGGAGCGTATCTGTGAGGAGTTCAATAGAGCTGTGGGAAATATGGAGTTGGAACCTCTTTTGGCAATTCCTATTTTCATCCATGATTTCTTGTGCATCCATCCATTCAACGATGGCAATGGAAGGATGAGCCGTCTTCTAACTACACTCCTTCTTTATCGCAGTGGTTTCTTTGTTAGCAAGTACATATCATTGGAAGCCAAAATCAACAAACACAAAGACCTCTACTATGAAGCCCTTCAAGAATCGCAATATGGTTGGCATGAAGGAAAAGAAGATTTCATGCCTTTTGTGAAGTATCTGCTTGGTATAATTCTATCTGCATACAGGGATTTTGAAGATAGGATGGAAATTGTACAACCAAAGGTTCCTTCAAAGGAAATGGTTCGTAAAGCTGTCCTTCAGAAGATTGGATACTTCACAAAACAGGATATAAGGGAACTATGCCCATCCCTCAGCATCAGTTCAATCGAGGGAGGTCTAAGGGAACTTGTCGCAGAGGGTGCAATAAGAAGGGAAGGACAGGGAAAGAGTACAAGATATGCAAGATTACACTGACTTTTTGTTTACAAGAGGAGTACTTATGACCAAAGTTCTATTCGTATGCCATGGAAATATATGCCGCAGCCCAATGGCTCAGGCTGTTTTTGAGAAAATGACCAAGGATGCAGGACTTGAAAACGGATTCTTTGTGGACTCGGCTGCAACTAGCAGCGAGGAACTTGGAAACGGTGTGTATCCTCCTGCGAGAAGAACACTTGAAAGGCATGGAATCAAAGGGTTTTCTCATTTCGCAAGACGCTTTACTTTCAATGACTACAAGGAGTTCGATGTCATAAAGGTCATGGATGGCTACAACTATTCCAACATGATACGAATGACAGGCAACGACCCACAAGGAAAGGTTTCAATGCTTCTGGATGACAGAGAAGTCGCCGACCCTTGGTATACCGGCGACTTCGAGACTGCATACAACGACATAGTGGAAGGATGTGAGAATCTACTTGAAGAAATGGAGTAGATATGGAGTTTTCAACTCAATTGCAAATCTGGACAGTTTCCTGTTTGAAATACCAAAAGATTCCAAAATGTTGATAGCTCATACTTTTTTACATTCCAAAATGTTGATACAATGACAATATGTTGAAAAGAAAGATAATCGCTTGCATTGAAAACTGGGTCAAGGAAAAGGATAGAAAATGCCTTGTAATACAAGGAGCCAGACAGGTTGGCAAAACCTATGCTGTCGAGCGCTTTGCTGAAGACAACTATGAAGAGATTGTTGAAATCAATTTCAAACAGACTCCATCGGCATGCGAAATCTTCACTGGAGACCTTACCGTCGATAACATGGTCATGGCCTTACGCTTCCGTTTTCCAGACAAGAAAATCATTCCCGGAAAGACATTGGTCTTTCTAGATGAAATCCAAGAATGTCAGGAAGCGATTACATCCCTCAAGTTTTGGGCGATCGACAACAGGTATGACGTGATTGCATCAGGATCTCTTTTGGGAATCGATTACAAACGCGCTTCATCATATCCTGTCGGGTATGTCGATTATCTTAAGATGTATGGAATGGATTTCGAGGAATTCCTTTGGGGAATGGGATTCGATGATGGAATGCTGGACGAAATCAGAGGCTGTCTGCATTCAAGGACAGCTGTACCAGAATCAATCAACAATCAAATGATGCACTATTTCAGACAATATATAGCCGTTGGAGGTATGCCTGAAGTTGTCCAGAGATATGTAGACACGAAGGATTTCCGTGAAGTTGATAGGGTACAAAGGAATCTACTCCAAGGATACTTGTATGATATCGCTCACTATGCTTCTTCCGAAGAGAAAGTCAAAGCGGAAAAGTGCTACCTATCGCTTTCCAAACAACTCCTCGATAAAGAGAACCACAAATTCCAATACAAGGAATTGGAGCATGGAGGAAGAGCTCAGAAGTATTATTCAAGCATCGAATGGTTGATGAGAGCTGACATAATCAATATATGCAGACTTGTAACGGATGTGAAGTTTGATTTGGATGACTATACAAGAGATGATTTCTTTAGAGCCTATACGACAGATTTGTCATTGCTAATGGCTATGAAGGATTTCAACCTAAAGCAACATGTTGTGGAAAATACTCTGGTTGGAAATTCAAAAGGAGGCATCTATGAATGTACAGTTGCAGATGCCCTCTATAAGAAAGGCTATAAACTCTATTTCTATAAAAACGAGACGACAAAAAGGGAACTGGATGTAATCATACAGGAAAACGGAAAAGTGGTTCCAATTGAAGTGAAGAGCGGAAACACACGTGCAAATTCACTTTCTGCAATAATGAAATCAAACAAGAGCATTCCCTATGGCTACAAGTTTGTCGATGGAAACATAGGTGTAAGTGAAGACAGAATCATCACATTGCCTCTCTATATGGTTGCATTCATTTGATTTTTGGATGACTACAGCTCAAAGCTTTCCTTGAAATGCGGTGCAGTTGCATCAAGACCCCTCTGAGAGGAAAGCAGCTGTGCAAACCCTGCACTGACCTTGGATTCTCCATGCATGACGAAGACTTTCTTTGGGGCAGGGGAGAATTCGCTTATCCATTTGAGAAGTCCGTTCTTGTCTGCATGTCCGCTTATGCCTGAAAGCTTCTCTATACGTGCGCGCACGGCGATGCGTTCTCCAAGGATCGTCACCTGTTTTGCCCCTGACAGTATCTTCCTTCCAAGGGTGCCTTCCGCCTGATAGCCCGTAAATACAACGGTATTGCGGCTGTCGTATAGATTGTGCTTTAGATGGTGTTGTATACGACCAGCTTCGCACATCCCGCTTGAAGAGATTATCACACATGGTATCTTCAAATCATTCAAGGACTTGGATTCTTCCACAGATGTGATTGCGTGCAATGTGGGGATGACAATTGGGTTCTTCCCTTGACGAACCAATGCCATGGCCTCTTCGTCATAGTATCCGTCAACATTGCGAGTGAAAACTGATGTAGCCTTAACTGAAAGAGGGCTGTCAAGGTAGATTGGCATTGGATTCTTCGTCCTTCTGTATATGTCGCTTAGGAGATACAGTATCTCCTGAGACCTTCCAACGGAGAACGCTGGAATTATGACTTTGCCACCCATTTCGGACGTCTCCTCCATTATGCGCTGCAATGTATGTGAGAGCTCGGTTGTACTTGGCAGCGAACCATAATGGTTACGGTCCCCGTATGTGGACTCCATGGCAACGAAAGTGGCATGATGGATGTATTCAGGGTCCTTGATGATTGGTTGGTTCAGATTTCCAATGTCTCCAGAGAAAACCATACAACGAAGATCCTTGGCAGGATCATGGCCTTTTTCAGTGAAGTATATTCCAATGGACGACGAACCCAGCATGTGTCCAGCGTCTGTGAAACGGACACCAATGGTGTCTGAAAGCTTTGTTATTTGTCCGTATTCCACAGGAACGAAGCGTTTTAGGACATTATGTGCATCTTCTACGGAATACAGTGGCTGGACGGGTTTCTTGCCGGCTCTAAGAAACTTGCGGTTCTTCCATTTGGCATCATCCTCTTGGATTCTTGCACTGTCTTCAAGCATTATGGAGCAAAGGTCCATAGTGGCCTTGGTGCTGTATATGCGGCCTTTGAAGCCGTTTTTCTCAAGGAGGGGAAGCCTGCCGCTGTGGTCTATGTGGGCATGGCTTAGCAGCACGACATCAATGCCTGAGGCCTTGAATGGAAGGCATTTTCCTAGACGTTTTTCATCGCTTCCCTGAGGAAGACCACAGTCCACAAGCAATCTAAGCCCATTGTGCTCAACGAGTGTACAGCTTCCCGTTACTGTTCCGGCTCCACCAAAGAACGTCACCTTCATAGACCCTCCTTTACATGCCTTGCATCATGCAAGTTCAAACGAACTACGTTTCCAAAGCCTTCGTTATGGCTTCCACCGGCATTCCAATTACATTTGTCCAACTGCCTTCGATATAGTCTATTAGCTTATATCCTGTTTTTTGGATGCGGTATCCACCGGCAGCACCACGCCATTCCCCTGTGTCTATATAGGCCTTGGCATCGTCAGCAGATAAATCCTTGAACACCACATACGACACATCGAATCCTTCCAGTATCCCCTTGTACGGATGATAGATACAGTAGCCCGAATACACTTCCTGCTTCCTTCCTGAAAAAGCCGATATCTCTGAGAATGCTTCCTTCGCATCTTTTGGCTTTCCAAGGAAACGTCCTTCAAAGTAGACGAGGGTGTCCATGCACAGGGCAATGCTGTTTGGTTCGAAGTCATTGCTCTTTATGTAGTGCTCAAGCTTCTTGCGTGCTATTGAGAGGACTGCAGGTCCAGGTTCTCCGCTTGGTTCATCTTCATCAATGTCCTGAGGTCTCACTGTGACCTGTATGCCAGCGCTTCTTAGAAGTTCCAGCCTGTTTGGAGAACCTGACGCCAACACTACACGAGGCATGACCGCTTTGAGTCTTGCAAGCTCGACATCTGCTTTTGGAATTTCCATGGAGACCTCCTGCGTTCATATAGCTACATGTAAATATAGCAATAGAGTGCAGGAATGTCACTTGCTCCAGCTTTTGATTTCCTTCATGTACATGGCACTGCCTATAGCTCCGGTTATGATCTCTGAGGCCGGAAAGGCAAGCCATGTATATGCAAGTCCAATCTTGGACAACAGCCAAAAAATGGGGATAAGGCAGAAAACCTGACGTGTTATTGCCAAAATAGAGCTTTGTCTGCTAGCTCCAATGGCTTGGAAAAACGTTGGAGACAGCATGGAAAGCACTGCCGGATAAAAGCTTAGTCCTATGAGTCTGAATGCAGGAACGCCAACGTAAAGGACCTCATCGCTTCTTGAGAAGAGTCCAATCAAAGTCCCCGGAATGGCCTCGAAGCAGAACACACCCACGGTCATTAGGCTTGCAGAGACTATGGCTGAGAACTTCATTATCTCACGACATCTTGAATAGCTCTGCTGCGTATAGTTGTAGCTCAGTACCGGGACTATGCTTGTCTGCAACGCAAACATCGGTATGAAGAAGAAGGATTGCAGCTTGTAGTAGAGTCCAAGCACGGTTATGGCTGCGTCCGTGAAGCCTGCTAGTATCATATTTAGGGCTGTGATGTAAACGACCCAAAGGAATTGGAGGAGTATGGAAGGGAATCCGTAGTGGTAGATGCCCTTGACGTACCATTTCGAACCATGCAGCACAGGTGGCTTTCTGAAGCCCGTGGCTCCTGTGATGATTGCTGCGACGAATTGTCCAATCACTGTGGCGATCGCGGCACCTGATATGCCAAGAGCAGGGAAGGGGCCTAGTCCAAAAATGAGGATTGGGTCAAGTATGATGTTCGTTACAGCTCCTGAGACCTGGGCGATTGTGGGAAGGACCATGTTGCCGGTGGCTTGGTGTATCTTGGTGAAGATGCTTTCGAGGAATATTCCAAGGCTTCCAATGATTACAATGCGTCCGTATTGCATTGCATATTCGACCGCTTGTGGTGAGTTCGTGGAGATTTCAACGAAAGGGCGTATGAAGAACACGCTTAGAATGGAAAGTACGAACCACATCATGAGGGCAAGTACGATTCCCATGCCTCCCGTATGGTTGGCTTTGTCCTCTTCGTGCTGGGCGAAAAGACGAGCCATAAGGGTGTTGACGCCGCTTCCGGTTCCCACTGCCAATGCCGTTATGAGAAGCTGCAAAGGGTAGATTACAGAAAGGGCTGTAAGTCCGTCTTCGGAAAACCTTCCTACGAAGAAGCTGTCAACTGTGTTGTACATGGCCTGAATGAACTGGGCTATCATTACAGGAGGTGTAAGACGTATAAGTATGCTACTTATCCTGCCTGTCCCAAAGCTCTCCGCCGTCATTGCTTCATGTTTCATGGACCACTCTCCCGAATCTTGGATTCCTCCTGGATTCTCCAACGCGCGATTATAGTGAAATCCTAGTTCGAATACAAGGTCTTGTCATGTGCTTGATTTGTTAGCACATTCACGAATGCATGAATTTCGTAAAAAAATTCATCATTGCAATTGACTATCAGTCCACGTTTTGCTAGAACGAATCCCATAATTTATCCTTTTTCCATGCTTTTTGCATGGGTATTCGCCCAGTGCGCCAAGGAGGGTCGTTTATGGAATCTGTTGCCGATACTTTTGGATGCAAGGTCTTCAACGACAAAATGATGAGAAGGTATCTTCCAAAGGATACCTACGAAGCCCTCAAGGCCACGATAAGGGTAGGGCGCGACCTTGACATAAAGATTGCCAACATCGTTGCAAATGCAATGAAGGATTGGGCCGTGGAGAACGGGGCGACTCACTATACACACTGGTTCCAACCACTTACAGGAGCAACGGCGGAGAAGCACAACAGCTTCCTTTCACCACTAAAGGATGGAAGCGCCATAATGGAGTTCAGTGGAAAGGAGCTCGTATCGGGAGAGCCCGATGCATCCTCATTCCCATCAGGGGGTCTTCGTGCAACATTCGAAGCGCGAGGCTACACAGCTTGGGACCCAACGAGCTTTGCCTTCATAAAGGAAGGGACGCTTTGCATTCCAACGGCGTTCTGTTCATTCACAGGTGAGACGTTGGACAAGAAGACTCCTCTTCTTAGGTCCATGGAGAGACTCAACGACCAAGCTTTGAGAATCCTAAGGCTATTTGGAAACGAAACGGCTCGCAGGGTAAGCCCAACCACAGGCCTTGAGCAGGAGTATTTCCTTATAGACAAACAGCTTTTCCTAAAGCGCAGAGACCTTAGGTTCTGCGGTCGTACAATCCTTGGGGCAAAGCCTGTTAAAGGTCAGGAGCTTGACGACCACTACTTTGGTGCAATAAAGCCACGGGTCCTTGCCTTCATGCAGGAACTGGACGAGGAGCTTTGGAAGTTTGGAATAGTGGCGAAGACACGCCACAACGAGGTTGCTCCTTCCCAGCATGAAC
>Ga0129317_1001916_pt1 | contig 13369 bp, 16 predicted proteins | sample Cm1ome_FD_94430 | JGI IMG/M metagenome (GOLD analysis project Ga0129317, IMG submission 94430) | Eastern black-and-white colobus group fecal microbial communities from Wisconsin, USA - Cm1105 metagenome | ecosystem: Host-associated > Mammals > Digestive system > Large intestine > Fecal | place...
CTTCTATTGATTTAGATAAGCTGCCTCAGGCTATAGAGATATTAGAGAAAATACTTCATTGACATATTACATAAAATATATTAAAGTAAATCGTGCAAAAAAGAACAGAGATTTTTTAAGGTATTATTGGAAACGCACAAGCTTGTCTTGATAACGAACAACACTTATTGAATAAGTGTTGTTTTTTTTGTGTATTTTATCACGAAAGGAGCATTTTCCAATGCCTAAAACATTTAAACAGAATTTATTATTCACTGCCATGATGTCATTCTTAATGGTGTATGTCATGATTCTCTTCAACATCTCATTAAATATCGGTGGAATGACAAACCAGGTCTTCCTACTTGCCTTCCATGAAATGATTATCATGTGGCCAGTCGCTTTCTTTTTAGAATTACTTGTGGTAGATTCTTTAGCGCATAAGCTTGCTTTCCGCTTTGTAAAGCCTACAGATCGTCCTATAGTGATTATTCTTGCGATTTCTAGTATCATTGTATGTATCATGTGTCCTTGTATGAGCTTAATTGCGACTATTCTTTTTAAGACAATTGACGTATCAGTCTATTTCCAGACTACATTCTTTAATTTCCCTGTCGCATTATTATTCCAGATCTTCTATTGTGGCCCTCTGATCCGTTTTATATTTGGAAAAATCGTACATGAATAAGGTCAGTTTTAAAACTGACCTTATTTTTTTAGTTAATAACTGAGTATTTATATAATGTCAGAATGTATGTATAGTATTATCCATCAAGGGGGAAGTTTTATATGAAAGAAAATAAAACATTAAAAATTGCAGTAACAGGATTGATGGCGGCTTTAGCTTATATCGCCTTCACATTCCTACAGATTAAGATTCCAACACCTGGAGGAACTACTTCATTCCATTTAGGAAATACATTCTGCGTATTAGCTGCTTTATTATTAGGTGGTGTACCTGGTGGAATTGCAGGGGCTGTTGGTATGGGTATTGGTGATTTACTTGATCCTACTTATGTAGTAGTCGCACCTAAGACATTTATCTTAAAATTTGGAATTGGTGTCATTACAGGACTTGTAGCTCATAGAGTATTCAAGATTCAGAAATCAGAAGGTAAACAGTTAGTTATTGGTGTCGTTGCTTCTACTTTCGCAGGTTTATTATTCAACGTGATTGCTGAACCACTATTCTCTTATTTCTATACTTCAGTATTACTTGGAGCACCTGCTAAAGCTGCTTTAGCATTAGCATCTTGGAATGCAATTACTACTATTACTAATGCAGTGATTGCGATTGTGATTTCTTCAGTGCTTTATTTAGCTTTAGCACCTACATTTAAAAAGAGTGGTTTATTAGACAAGTTACATACAGTTAAAAAAGACTAGTTAAAAAGGACTCTCAGGAGTCCTTATTTTAGTTTAAGCCCATCTTTAAAGGCACGGCCAACAACCTTACCTAGACCAACATATTGATTATTAAATGGATCAAAGGTAATAGGTTTTACTTTTGAAACATCTACTCTACCTGTTTCATCTAAGACACGTTCATCTACAGATACATTAACGATTTCACCTTTCATGATTTCTGTATCTAAGTCATAATCTTTCAAACGACATTCTAGACAGATAGGTAATTCATTGATAATAGGTGCATGTACTTTACTAGATGGAGTATAAGTAAAACCTGCTTTTTCTAGTTTATTTGGTTCCTTATGTCCTGATACAACACCCACATAATCACAGGCTACTACATGATCTTCATCTGCAATACTGACAGTAAAAGCCTGTGTTTTTAAGATATTCTGTACTGTTTTATGACTTTTAGAAAGACTTAATGAAATCTCCATTTCATCACTGATACCACCCCATGCTGCATTCATTAAATCAGGATGATCATTCTTATCAAAGCTTCCAATCATATAAACGGGCTGTGGATAAGTGAGTGCACGTGCGCCAAAATCTTTTCTCATATCTTTTTTCTCCTTTTTAATATTTTCATAGCAGTTTGATAAAGTGCATCATCAGAGATGTTGTTGATTCTTTCTGCTTTTATATAAGTAGGATAATCATCAATATCTGGATCATCACCACATATATCTATACCAATTACTTCACAGTTTCTTAAAAAGTGAGCTAATACATTCTCTAACATCCCAAGAGACATGTCTCCTTGATTCCAGTTTGTCATGGCATATCTTTCATCTAAAACATCCTTATCTATAGAGATATAGACAGGATATTTTGTTTCGAGAGGAATAGTAACACCTTGTTCAAGTTCTTCTATGCTGATAGTTAAGACCTTTTCTTTATGTTCCATATTCTTTAAATCATGCTTATTTGGACCAATCAGATAGAGACGATGAAGAAATGGGTTATGTAAAGCTTTTTTAGCCCAATTTCCACAGCTGAGCATATCTCCTACAATAGAAGACTGCATATCTGTATGATGATCAATCAAAACAAGATCAAAAGGTTCCTGAATAAAATCAGTCATCAGTTTAGTAATATAGTGATAATCTCCAGAATCAATAAAATGAATACCAGAAATGCCATTTTTCTGTATCATTTCTTTTAATTGTTTCTCTGCCTGTTCGTCACAGAATAATCGCGTTCCTTCAATGTCACTACAATCATAATATGTCAGTTGTGCATTATCCCCTCTATAACAATGAGTAAAATCAAATACATAGTTACGCATCTTTATCACCTGTTGATAATTATAATCTTTATTTAGCACTTGTCAAATCTGACTGCTAAAAAGAGATAGCCACAGCTATCTCTTAGATATTATAATTCTTCACCGTTTGTTTCAATAACGTGTTTGTACCAGTAGAATGATTTCTTCTTACTTCTAGAGAAATCACCTTCATGGTTATTATTATAGTTTACATAGATGAAACCATAACGCTTATCATATTCACCAGTAGAAGCAGATACGATATCAAATGGAGACCACATAGTATAACCTAATAGATCTACACCATCATAAGTCACTGCATCTCTCATTGCTTCAATATGTGCCTTTAAGTAATCAATACGATACTGGTCATCTACAGTACCATCTTCTTCTTTCTTATCATAAGCACCAAAACCGTTTTCTACAATCATCATTGGAAGTTCATAACGGTCATTGAACCAGTTTAAGCACCAACGTAATCCTAATGGGTCAATCTGCCATCCCCAGTCAGAAGCCTTTAAGTATTCATTTCTTACAAAGTCTTCATTAGAGTAATCAAATGTCTTTTCATTACGTCCCTGATATTTAGTTGCGAATGACATGTAGTAAGAGAATCCAATGTAATCTACTTTACCTTCACTTAAGATCTTCTTATCTTCTTCAGTAATGAAGTCATATCCTTTTCTTTCAAACTTCTTTAAGATATGACTTGGATAATGTCCTCTTGCATGTACATCAGCAAACCAATATTTCTGATGCATAGCACCTAATGCATTCATCATATCTTCTGGTTTTGGAGAAGCTGGATAAACACCATTCATACCAATCATACAACCAACTTTTAAGTTAGGATTGATTTCATGAGCAGCCTTAACTGCAAGTGCAGAAGCCACTAATTCATGATGCGCTGATAAATACATTAAATATTCAGCATCATCGCCTTCTTTTAATAATACAGCACCTTCCTGGATTAAGTTATGCTGAGTCACATCAGCCTGGTTATTGATTTCATTGAAAGTCATCCAGTATTTTACTTTATGCTGATATCTTTCAAAACATACCTTTGCGAACTTCACAAACATATCGATGGCTTTACGATTTGTGAATCCTCCATATTCCTTTGCGAGTGCCCAAGGTAATTCAAAATGTGATAATGTGATGACTGGTTCAATACCATATTTTAATAATTCATCAAACATATCATCATAGAACTTTAAACCTTCTTCATTAGGTGTTTCTTCATCTCCTCTTGGAAAGATTCTTGTCCAGGCAATAGAAGTTCTAAAGGCCTTGAATCCCATTTCAGCAAGTAATGCGATATCTTCTTTATAGTGATGATAGAAGTCTACACCTACATGGTTTGGATAATCTTCTCCAGGAAGAACACCATCTGTTAAACGTCTTGGTGCACCTGTTACGTTATCTCCAGCTGTTTCTACATCTGTACAGCTGATTCCTTTTCCGCCTTCCTGCCAGGCACCTTCACACTGATGAGCAGCTACTGCGCCACCCCATAAAAAGTCGTCTCTAAACATTTGTATAATCTCCTTTTCTCTTTATTACAATTATAAATATAAATGAAAGTGATTTCTATAGTTTTCAAAATTAGAAATCAAATACTACATGAATAAAGAAAAAAAACTGACCTTTGTTACTAATTTGTTACTAGTTTAGTACATACTTAGTAGCGCATTATATACATTATCAAGAAAACAAATAGACCAGAGCAAATTTGCCTATGCCTGTTCTTATTCTCTTCCAATACACTTGATTTATTTCTTTCTTTAGGCAGTCCTTGTGAAAATTCTGATACTTCATAACCACAGATCATGCATTCATAGTGTGTATTCCTTATCACACAGTTTCTATGATTATCATAATAATATTTAGAATTAACCTCATAATAACAATGCCTATATTTTCTTAATCACTAGTTCATCATTTGCCTCCATTCTAGGACAAATAAAAACCGACTATTAGTCGGCTTCGTAACATTCTAAATCTTCAAATCTCAGCGTCATCATAGATTTAATCTTCTCTATATCCCTCTCTATTAAATCGCAATCAGGAATTTCATCTTTGAATCTTCCAAAATGTTCATATTGATAGATCCAATATGTCAATTGTTCTTCGATTCGTTCTTCCAAGTCATGATGTTCTAATTCAAACAGTCCACATGCAATAAAATACTCACACAATCTCAGATCATCCACATCTCCTAGTTCATAAAAGACATAAGAACTACCGTAGGAAATAGGATTCTCATCTGGCTTTTGTGCATTCATCCAGCTATATACATCTTCTTTTCTATCTAAATAGCTTACTATTTCTTTTTCCATCTGTACTTATATCCCTCTCTTTATTGATTCCTTTATATCTTCTCTTCATTCTAGATTCTTTCGTAGAAACCACTGGAACCTTTGTATTTGGATGTCTTAGCATAAATTGTTTCATCACTCCTTTGCAACTTTCACAAAGTTGTATTTCAGATAACATAAATAATTCATGTTCATATCGGTAATTTTCAAATTCGCTAACTCAAACAATTTATATTCACCATCTACTTCTATATCATGTGTTCCTATTACTTTGGTTTCAATAATTTATTTATCAGGCTTCAAAATTAATCTTGATTTATCACCCTTGAAATTTTTATATGCTTCATCATCTCTGCAATTAGCTTTGCTATATGCCAAAAAAAGTGTCTCCATCTAATTCCATAATTGTAAAGTTACCACTTGTTTTATAATCTGATGAGAATAATATTCTTTTTCTTTTTACATTAAATGCTTTTTTATCTAAATCAAAAATTTTCTGTGAACGCATGGTGTGTCTAGTATGAGTTTCATATTGATTGACAATATGAAACTTTTCTATCAAAGTTTTCCATCTATCAGTATCATTATACTTCGAAATTAGAAATAAGAAACTAAAAAAAGTAGAGCGAGATCTTTAACAATTTCGCCCAACTGATTGCTACAGTAATCGCTTCTTGGATAGGTGCCAAACCAGCAAAGAGCATTACAAATAGCAAAAATAATCATTTACTTTTTATATTTCACACTCAAAATATAATCATTATTCATCAGTCTCTTCTTCCATAATATAAAACAATTTATCACCTAATTCTTCAGTTGCATATCCTAACTCATTCGGTTCATCGTTACTGTAAAATCCATATTCAAGATTCTTATCTAATACGTAATTGCGAATCTGATTAAGTTCTGCCTCTTCCAACTCTCTATCTGCTTTGACATATTCAATCACTTTTTCTTTTGAATATCCATCTTCCGGATTCAAATCTTTCATCAACAATAACTGATTCAATAATTTAAGATCATCTTCTGATAATTTATACACTTCTCCTATACGACTCCTTTTTTTAAATTTATTTCAACATAACCTAAAGGTGCCTGCATTCGCACCAGCAAACACTTTGCAAAAAAATAATACAAACATTTTTATTAGCAACTACTTTTGAAAAGAAATCATTATTCACTACTTCTGTAATTAATACAATTGCATAATCATTTTGTGCTTTACTATATGTAATCTTACTTACATCTTCTATAAAATAGTCAAGGTTATGTATACTGACTTTTCTTCTTAAAAAATATTCAGTATCAATAATAAATAGCACACAAATCAATAATATCGAGAAGTAAATTATACTGCTTCTTTGCTTGATTATTCATATGTACATTTTGAGAATACACCGCTCTTGTAGAAACTGATTGATACAACACTAAATCTTCTACAGTCATATTGAGCACTTTCATTATTTTCTGCAAATGATTATCAAATGTAGACTTGTTTTCCACTGTGCCTTCCAGCATTTTTTCAAGATTAAATCGTGAAATGTTTGCTTTAAATGCAAATGATACTTTAGTATACCCCTTATCTCTTATACATTCTTTTAACTTCAAGGCCACAATATTTCTTAATTCATCAAATTCCATTCTAATACCCCCTTTTCTTATTTTAAAAGTTATATAATCGACCGCTTTTCTTCATCACAATTTAATCATAACTTATCTATACTTTCAATCACAACCATGTTATCATCGTTACTTTCTTTGTTTAAAATTTCACAATATTTTTGTAACATTTTTTCAATGAAAGCGTTGCATTTTGTTTATATAAGATGTAATATAGCACTATCAACCAAATAAAAAAAGGGGAGCTGACGCGACGGCTGAGAAGAAATACGATCGGATTTCGACCCATATAACCTGATACGGATAATGCCGGCGTAGGAATTTTGTTTTTTTAGGTATACATGCTCAGGTATACCTTTTTTTATTGCTTAAAGGAGGAAAATATGAGTTACACAACACAAATGGATGCTGCAAGACAGGGGATTATTACACCTGAAATGGAAATTGTAGCCGCAAAAGAATCTATGGATGTAGAAGTATTACGTGAGTATATTGCGAAAGGACAGGCAATTATTCCATGTAATAAGAATCATACTTCTATTGATCCAAGTGGTATTGGTTCAATGTTGAAGACTAAAATCAACGTGAACTTAGGTATTTCTAGAGACTGTAAAGACATGGATGTAGAAATTGAAAAAGTCAATAATGCAGTGAAGATGGGTGCTGAATCAATCATGGATTTAAGTTCTTATGGTGATACACGTACTTTTAGAAAGAGATTAACTAAAGAATGTCCTGCAATTATTGGTACAGTCCCTATTTATGATGCCGTTGTTTATTATCATAAGGCTTTAAAAGATATTACTGCGAAAGAATGGTTAGATATTGTCAGAATGCATGCTGAAGATGGTGTGGATTTCATGACGATTCATTGTGGTATTAATAGAGCCATGTATGAACGTTTTAAGAATAATAAGCGTTTAATGAATATTGTATCTCGTGGTGGTTCTATTATGTTTGCCTGGATGGCTATGACTGGAGAAGAAAATCCATTCTATGAACACTATGATGAAGTCTTAGATATCTGTCGTGAGTATGATATTACTATGAGTTTAGGTGATGCATGTCGTGCTGGATGTTTAGCTGATGCAACTGATGTGGCTCAGATTGGTGAATTAGTGACTTTAGGAGAATTAACACAGCGTGCATGGGATAAGGATGTACAGGTCATGATTGAAGGTCCTGGTCATATGCCTTTAAATCAGATTGCAGCGAATATGGAAATCCAGAAAACAATCTGTAAAGGAGCACCTTTCTATGTATTAGGCCCTCTAGTCACTGATATTGCTCCTGGTTATGATCATATTACTGCAGCTATTGGTGGTGCTATTGCAGCAACTTATGGTGCATCATTCTTATGTTATGTGACTCCTGCTGAACATCTTCGTCTGCCTAATCTAGATGATGTTAAAGAAGGTATTATTGCATCTAAGATTGCCGCACATGCAGCAGATATTGCAAAGGGTATTCCAGGTGCTATGGATTTAGATAATAAGATGGCATGTGCAAGAAAGAAACTAGACTGGGAAGAAACATTTAAATACTCAATTGATCCAGAAAAGGCAAGACGCTATCGTGCTGAAGCAGCACCTGAAAAAGAAGATACATGTTCTATGTGTGGTAACTTCTGCGCTGTTAAGAATATGAATCGTATTCTTGATGGTGAAATTGTAAATATTTTTGATGAATAACAAAAAAGGCGTAACTCTCATGAGTTACGTCTTTTGTATATTAGTCTAAATCAGCACCATTAGATTCGCAGACTTTCTTATACCAGAAGAATGAATCCTTCTTACTTCTTGAGAAGTCTCCAGTTCCATCATCATGTCTATCTACATAGATAAAACCATAACGTTTTGCATACTGTCCAGTACCTGCAGATACTAAGTCGATTGGTCCCCAAGTTGTATAACCGATTAGTGGTACACCATCTTCGATTGCTTCATCCATTGCTTTAATATGATCTCTAAAGTAATCAATTCTATATGTATCATGGATAGAACCATCTTCTTCTACTTTATCAAATGCACCAAAACCATTTTCTACAACCATTAATGGTGTATGTGGATAACGGTCATGTAAGATATTTAATGTATATCTTAATCCATCAGGGTCAATCTGCCATCCCCAGTCAGAAGCCTTTAAGTAAGGGTTCTTAGCACCTGTTGCAAGGTTACCATTTGTCTTTTCTGCGTTTTCATCAATTGTTACACAGTTAGACATATAATAAGAGAATGTATAGAAGTCAATCACACCTTCTTTGATGATCTTCTTATCTTCTTCAGTAATATATGAAGTATCAATTCCATGTTCTTTGAAATATCTGAACATATATGTTGGATATTCACCACGAACCTGTACATCACCACAGAAGTTATTCTTGAAGTTATCTTCATTAAATGCTGCAAGAATATCTTTTGGATTTGGTGTTAATGGATATAAAGTTGTATGTGCAATCATGTTACCAATCATAAAATCAGGATTGATCTTATGACCTTCTGTTACAACTAATGCACTTGCAACAAACTGATTATGTAATGCTTCAAATGTTTTCTGAGGGTTAGATTTTAATTTATTTAGTGGAATACGTTCATCAGAGTTAACATCTTCTGGATCCATGATACCTAAACCATAAAGGTCACCTAATCCACCTTCACCCATACATGCGATGTTGATTTCGTTGAATGTTAACCAGTATTTAACCTTATCCTTATAACGTTTCATACAAGTAGTAGCATACTTAACGAACATATCAATCACTCTTCTATCAGAGAAGCCATTGTATTTAGTTACAATGTTCCAAGGAATTTCATAATGACATAATGTAACTAATGGTTCGATATTGTGTTTCTTACATTCGTCAAATACCTTATCATAGAAAGCTAAACCTTCTTCATTAGGTGTTTCATCATCCCCATTAGGGAAGATTCTACCCCAGTTGATTGATAATCTAAATACATTCCATCCCATTTCTGCAAATAAAGCGATATCTTCAGCATAATGATGATAGAAATCAATTGCTTCATGGCTTGGATAGAAAGCAGTCTTATCAGTCTTTGGCAAGAATGTTCTTGGAGTATTTACATCTCCACCAAGTAACATATCTGGTACTGATAAACCTTTACCATCTTCTAAATAAGCACCTTCACACTGATTGGCAGCAACTGCGCCACCCCATAAAAATCCTTTAGGAAATCCCATTTTCCTTACCTCCATTTATCTTTGTCTTCCTGTATTATATACACAATAAAAATCATTATGATTTATTTTCATGATATGAAAACGTTTTACATCATATGAAAATTATAGAGAGTTGTCTTTCAAAATAAATCTCCTCTTTTATGTTCTCCCATGTTAGACATAATACATTCCTGATGTTGGTGATGGACAATATCCCAGACATATTCCATACCAGTCGCAAGAGGCTGTTTGAGGAAATCTTCCTGATTGATCCAATAAACATCTCCTTCATCACTTGAATGAAGTGTTCCTTCATACTCACTTGCCTTATAGACTAGAATAATATTATGAATAGAATGCTTATACCAATGATATAAACCACATAAATATGGATTCTTAATTGTAAGACCTGTTTCTTCTTTCACTTCTCTAATCATAGCATCTTTGAATATTTCTTCTTTTTCTACATGACCACCAGGAAAAGTAATACCAGTATAGAAATCATTGACTTTATTTTGTATTAAGACATGTCCTTCATCATCTTCAATCATACACATATTCATCAAACAAACATCTTCCTTACGACGTTTCTTTGTGCCTTTAAATTCAATAGCCTTTACTGGGCATATCTCTAAGCAGGCTCCACAGTGTAAACATTGTGACGCGTCAATGACTTCATCATGAATACAATGCTGAGGACATATTGTCTCGCACTTGCCACAATGAATGCAACGATCCGTAATTGTATAATAAGCACCATGCTCTTTACTATTAATAGTAATAGGCGCTCTTTTGACATGTGCTGGGTCAGAGATATCAAAGTATTCACCTGATGCTTCATATAAGCAGAAAACATCTAATGCCTTTCTTGTATCTTCTGGATAAATAGACTGCATATACGTATTCTTTAAGAACATCTCATCTAGTTTATATGACCCAATATTCTTCACTTTACCACTTAAACTAAAAGACACCTTCCCCTTAAGTCCTGTTAAGGAAATATATTGTTGGTCCATGAGTTCCTGATAGAAGCTCTTACCTCTTGCAGTTAAGAAGTAAATGCCTTCTTCATCATACAACATTAAATCGATGATTCTTGTGATTGGTCTTCCTTCGTTATTAATAGTTGCCATAGTCACAGAATGAATATCTTCAACAAGTAATTTGATATAATCCATATAAACACCTCCAGATATTAGTCTATACCACAAGTGAACTACCTCGACTTAATACTCCGTATTTGAAGTCAAGGCTTCTAGGATGCTTACGCTTCCGTTTAAGAAGTTTGATATTTAAGTCTCCACCTATAAGCTAGGCAATCCTTATTCTTATAGGCGTGTCCACTTCGCCTCTACTGTATAGGATATTTACATCCACAACGCTACTTTTACGCATGATATTTAATGCACCATTCACATCTGCATTCAGAACTTGTCCACTAGCCGTTCTATACTGTCCACGATGTATTCTCTTTCCACTGAAATGATACTCTTCAGTATCATCACTCTTATAGACTGGTATTACATCCCTATCCCAGAAGCTGGCCTTGGATGTGTAGGATTCCTCCTGCATTACAAGTATGATGCCATTCAGTTCACAGAGATACTCAAGCTTGTCTATCAGCTTTCCATATGAAATATTGACGAAGGTCTGATTGTTTCTTCTGCCTATGTTGGAATCCTTCTGAAATGTTTCATTATAGCCCACAACAAGAGTTCCAATATCATGATCGATACAGTAATCAATCACCTTTCGTGCAGTCTTGTTCATGTAGTCATTCATTCTATTGTTACGGCTGCGTGCTAATGCCTTCTGTCTGTTGGTCGGTTTCCTGCCATAGTCCTGTTTATCCTTGACGGACTGTAATCTTGCATTTTTCTTGTTGAACCACTGGTTAATGGACTTCAGTCTTCTTCCATCGATGATGAATGTTTCACCTTTACTTGATACTCCAGTGACAAGATTATTAATACCTAAATCTAGTGCCAGTGCATTTGTTTTATTGAGATTCCTTTGAATGCATTCAGCTTCATAGATATACTGAATTTCAAAGTACCTGGCATCCGCTTTTAGTATGATACGTATTTCCTTCACTTTCTTATCAAGCAGTATAGGTGGAATAGCAATCTCAACAACCTTATGTGTCTTTCTGAAGCTGTTTGAATATGGAAGTATGAGCTTATTCCCTTTAAGTCTTACAAATCCAATGACGAGTGTAGTATATCCATCCTTTGGAAGATAGTGCGGAAGTCTGCAGTCCTTAAGTGCATGCTTTCCCTGCTTTGCCTTTTTAAGAAGACCAAAGAATGATTTAAATGAACTATCTACTTCCTTCAGTATCTGCTGTGCCATATTGGAATTAAGCGTTCTATAGTTATCAGACGACTTCAGAAGTGCATAGTTCTTCTCATAACTGAGATACTTGCCTTGGGCAAAGTAGTGCTGTCTGATGTTATAAATTGCCTGATTAGTAAGATTCTTTGCTATATGACATAATTCCTTGATGGAACGATAGTCTTCCTTGGACAGATGCTTCACCTGCTGCTTGACTGTAAGATACATATATTTAGCCTCCTTTCGGTAGATTTAGGAAAACAATTTTCCTATATGTATTATACTATTTCTTACTCCAAATTTCTCAATCAGATGCATTAACGGCATTCATCCCCCACCTATATTTCATATTGAGGTGGGGGTTTTCTGCCTGTTTTTTAGATAAAAGAGAGTCCACTAGAGACTCTCTACATACTCTTCTAAACATAGATTTTTTTGATGCATCTTTAAGGCTGCTTTCTTACCTACATAACGATAATGCCATGGTTCATGCTTAATATGTGTAATAGATACTTTATTCTTAGGATAACGTTTTATAAAACCATATTTATAAGCATTTCTTTCTAGCCATCTATAAGCAGATTGATTGGTTGTATAACGGTTATCCCCTATTATATCCACTGCAAGCCCTAATTGATGTTCACTTGTACCTGGAGCTGATACATAATTTAATGCATATCTTCTTGCAAGAATCGTAAATAACCCTTTACTCTTATAGTAATTCGTACGATTATCTAAGATCTTCTGTTGTGAATAAGATGAACGATATCCTTCATTCACCTGCATATAAATATCATCTTTTCTTGCATCTCTAAACATCTGTGATAGTTCAGGTACGATACGTGAATCCACTTCTTTCCCATTATTTAACTTTGTAAGAATCACTTTATAGTTATCTGGTATTTTACTTGTATGATTCACAAGTACTAGATTCCAGCCATTATTTGTGGAAGCATCCTCTATAAAAGTATCTGAACGAAATATAATATATCCCGATAATATGAGTAATAGTATTCCTATAACTACGAAACATTTCTTGAATAATCGCATTTCTTTTCACCTCACAATAGTTATATCGTGAAATGTTGAAAAGAAACATCTCAATTTCCTTACAAAAATATTAAGATTTACTTACATGGTAAGCGCCAAATAATATAGTGGATAGAAATTGACCTCACCATATTAGATAATTAGAGTGTTTTTAGATACTAAATTTGCTATATATAGCGTTTTTAGCCACTAAATTTGCTATATGTAGTGA
>Ga0129317_1001917_pt1 | contig 13363 bp, 16 predicted proteins | sample Cm1ome_FD_94430 | JGI IMG/M metagenome (GOLD analysis project Ga0129317, IMG submission 94430) | Eastern black-and-white colobus group fecal microbial communities from Wisconsin, USA - Cm1105 metagenome | ecosystem: Host-associated > Mammals > Digestive system > Large intestine > Fecal | place...
CGTCTCAATCGGGACGGCGTTTTCGTCCTCGGTGCAGAAAATCTGCACCTGGGCGGAGTCCGCCGCCAGATGCCACCCTGTGGCGGCGCAGTAGTCCCGGTAGGTCTCCAGCCCCTCGGAGGGGCCGGGGTCAAACTGGGAGACGGCGGGGAAGAAGGCGAGGCTGAACCGCAGCTTCCGCGGCTCCGTCCGGCGGTAGCGCCAGCTCCAGCCGCCGATTTTTTCCAGCATCCAGCCCTTGGCGGCCATGTCTGAAAGATGGGCGGTGATGGCGGACCGGTCCAGATAGCTGTACAGGGGCATGAATTCATGTTTCGTGCTTTTCATGCGTCCGCACCTCCTGTCTGTGCTTCGTAGTCCGCCGCCAGTGTCCGCAGGCGGCGGTATTCGTCCTCCAGGGCCTTCTGGCCCGCCTCGGTGATGAGGTAGCTCCGCTTCCGGCCCTCCACCTTCGTCTCCATGATGTAGCCCGCCTGGACGAAGCTCTCCAGCAGGTTGTACAGCGTGCCAGGACCCACTGCCACCCGGCCATGGGTCAGTTCTGTGACGCGGGCCATAATGTCCGTCCCGCAGCATTCCTGCCGCAGGCATAGCAGAATGTAGAACATCTGCTCCGTCAGGGTTTGAAATTTCTCCCGGGCCATGAGATCCCACCTCCTATTATCGAATATCGTTATTTCTGCTTCCAACATATCATCGAATATCGATATTGTCAAGGCAAAAATATCGAATATCGCTAATACTGCATAAAGACAGCGGCGGCCTGCAGGGCCGCCGCCGGGAGAGTGTTATTAGATGCCGTAAACGGAGCGGAGAAGGGCACGGCCCGTGGTAGTCCGGAAGAGGGTGTCCAGGGTGCGGCGAATGTTTTCCAGCGGATACCCGGCCTCGTCCGCATTCACCAAATAGTCTGCCTCCAGCAAAATCTGATAGTCCGGGCCATCCGCACCGTCCGGGGTGTGATGGTGGCCCACCAAATATGCTGCCCGGTCTATGAAAGGCTGGGGGTAGCCGCACTCCCGCAGAAAGACCGCGGCCAGGACCTGCCCTTCGGCCTCCTGGTGTTTGCCGTTGGTGCTGCCGTACTTTTCCCGGCACAGAGGACAGGCGATGTCGTGAAGGAGGGCGGCGGCCTCCAGAATGGCCTGCGTCTCCTCGTCCAGTCCCTCGCACTGGCCGATGGTTCTGGCATAGGCCCAGACCTTCAGAAAGTGGTTGATGTCGTGAAGGTTTCCCTCCGACCGCGCGATCATGGCGCCGGTCAGCTGTGCAATGGTCATGGCGCTGCCCTCCTGTGGTATTGGAATGGGTCCATCCTACCACAGAGCGGGCCGGCATGCAAGAAAAACGGACTGCGGCTGCGGCTTTGCGGCCTTGCCTTTTCCCGGTGGGTGTGGTATCTTAAAGTGGAATATTTGAACAAAAGGAGAAAGAACGCATGACTTATCGGTTTCGCCCCCGGGACGTCTGCTCCCAGGAGATGCAGGTGGACGTGGATGACCAGGGCATCATTCAGGAACTGCGGGTGCTGGGGGGCTGCAGCGGTAATCTGCAGGGCATTGCGTCCCTGGTGAAGGGTATGCCCGCCCGGGAGGCCATTGAGCGGCTGAAGGGCATTCGCTGCGGCTTTAAGGATACCTCCTGCCCGGACCAGTTCGCAAGAAATTTGGAGGCCGCGCTGGAGAAGCAGTGAGGAGAGGCTTATGAAAATCGTACTGGTGATCGACCAGTTTGACGACGCCAACAACGGAACAACTATCAGCGCCCGCCGCTTTGCAAAGGCCCTGAAGGACCACGGCAATGAGGTCCGGGTCATTGCCATCGGCAAGCCCACCGACTATAAGTACGCGGTGCGGCAGATGAAGTTCCCGCCGGTGGTGGAGCACCTGGTCACCAGCCAGGGGATGCGGCTTGCCATTCCCAACAAGCATGTCTTTGAAAAGGCGGCCGCCTGGGCGGACGTGGTGCATTTTATGATGCCCTCGCCCCTGGCGGTCACAGGCCTGCGGCACGTGGAAAAGCTGGGCATTCCCCACACGGCGGCATTCCACTGCCAGCCGGAGAACATCACCTATACCTTCCACATGGGAAAGAGCAAGCGGGCCAACGACCTGCTGTACAGCGGGTTCCGGGACACCTTCTACAACCGGTTCACCCACATCCACTGCCCCAGCAACATGATCGCAAACCAGCTGCGCCAGCACGGCTACACCGCCCGGCTCCACGTGATCTCCAACGGCATCAGCCCCCAGTACTTCTACGACAAGCGGCCCAAGGAGGACTGGATGCAGGGCTATTTCAACGTGCTGATGGTGGGGCGGTACGCCGGGGAAAAGCGGCAGGACGTGCTGATCGAGGCCTGTGCCCGCAGCCACCACGCCAAAGAGCTCCAGGTGATCCTGGCGGGAAAGGGCCCGCTGGAGAAGAAGTACCGGAAGCTGGCGGAACAGCTTCCGAACCCCATCGTCATGGACTTCTATGAGCCGGAGCGGCTGATCGAAATCCTGCACATGGCGGACCTGTACGTCCATACCTCTGACGCGGAGATCGAGGCCATGAGCTGCATGGAGGCCTTCGCCTGCGGCCTGGTGCCCATCATCGCGGAGTCCTCCCGGTCCGCCACGCCCCAGTTTGCCCTGGATGGCCGGAGCCTGTTCCCCGCCGGGGACAGCGCCGCCCTGGCGGCCCAGATCGACTGGTGGATCGAGCATCCGGAGGAGCGGAAGACCATGGAGCTGCGCTACGCCGAGCACGCCAAGCAGTACACCCTGGAGGAGTCCATCAAGAAAACGGAGGAGATGTTCCGCATGGCCATTGCCGAGCAGAAGGGCACGGCTGGATAAACGGTACCCACCTGAATACCACGAACCTTTTAACGGCCGCCCGCACGGGCGGCCGTTTCAGTTTGTCGAAAAACTCTGCTTGGAGTAAAAAGGTTCGCTTTTGCAGGGGGAGTACGAGGGGAAAGCGCCGAAGCGCCGCCAGTGGCGGAAAAAGCGAGGCGGTTTCGAGGAAGCGGCACGGTTTGCAGGCTCCTTCGGCCTGTAAACCGTGGAGCCGCAACAGTGTTCGGGACCCCCTCGTGTTGAATCGTATGCAGACAAACGCCCGCACAAGCGGGCGTTTGTCTGCATACACTGTCTCAACAAAGGAAGTGAGGAGATACACCATGGCATTTTCCGACCGGGAGCTGTTGGCGCGTCTGATCCAGTGCGAGGCGGGCGGGGAAGGGGAGAACGGCATGAAGGCCGTGGCGGGTGTGGTGATGAACCGGGTCCACGCCAAAGGCGGGGAATACGCCCGGGTGGGCCAGGGCAGCATCCGCAACATCATCTTCCAGCCCTACCAGTTCGTCTGCGCCAGTGAGACCGAGGGCGGCGCCTACAATCCTCAGAATATTTACAATATGCGGCCTGAACAGATCCACTACAATATCGCCGACTGGGCCATCGCGGGGAACCGGCTGCCGGATGTGGCGGAGTCCCTGTGGTTCTATAACCCCTTTGGCCCCCAGTGCAGGTCTTTCTTCCCATCCAACGTGGGGTACTGGCAGACGCGGATCGGCGACCACTGCTTTTACAATCCCACGGATGCGTACTATAAAACTTGAGAGGTGTCATTATGCAGCGTTTGCAGAATACTTACGAGCCCGCAAGCATGCCGCGGATGATGGACCGGGACCGGCAGCAGGACCGGATGGACTGGTCCGGAGAGATCAGCCGGGAGTCCACGGAGCCCCGCTATCCCGTGACTGCCGGACGGGGCACCATGACCGGGACCATGAACCGGGGAACTTCCATGACCGGCTCCAATCCCCCGGAACTGTCGGACATGGGCAATGAGCTTCCCATCGAGGTCATCGAGGCTCCCACTTCCCGGGAGGAGGCGTACCAGGGGTCCTGGAAGGCCCTGCTGTCCCGCTATGAGGGGAGCTACGTGGTGGCCACCTTCCTGGTGGGCACCCAGAATACCGTGTCCTGGGAGGGCATCCTCTTTGACGTGGGCAACGACTATCTCACCATTTATCAGGAGAGCCGGGACCACTATATCGTCAGTGATTACTACTCTCTGAAATTTGTGGAATTCTATGATATCCAGCGCCGTCGGCGGTGCGCGGAGCTGCTGCGGGAGGACGGCTGGCAGAGCAACGGCATCAGCGACAGTATGGGCGGCGGCATGTCCGGCGGCATGGGAGGCGGCATGAGCGGCAGTTCCGGCGGTTCCATGGGCGGCATGCCCCGCCGTTGAAAAAAGGATGGCGGAGCAGGGGAAGCGTGTGCTGAAATCAGGGCACCATGCCGGTTTCCATGCGGAACCCGGGTGATCCAGCCGGGGACATCCATCCCCGGCTGCACGCCTCCCGCAAGCCTCTGGAGGAGCTGGTGAAGTACCTGTAAGCTCACGCAAAAAACGGAGACTGCTTTCGCAGTCTCCGTTTTTTTGTTTTCTCAATGTCTGCGGCGGCCCCGGTAGTTCCCTCTGCCCCGGCGGCTGACGCTGCGGCCGTAGCGGTAGCGGCGGCGGCCGAACAGCAGCCTCCACAGCACCAGCACCACGATCAGAACCACCAGAACGATCAGGCCAACCCGGACGGAGGTCTTGGCGAAGAAGGCCTTCACATCCCGCCAGAAGGTCATCAGCTTGCTGGCCTCCACGTCGAAGCTGGCCAGCAGATCCACGGAGGCGTAGGTGACGCCGTCATAGCTCAGCACCATGGTGCCCAGCTTCTGGCCCTTCTCCACCGGAGCCTCCACCGGCTCCTCCAGGGTGATGGTCCGCTCCAGATCGCCTGCGTCCAGGACCTTGGGCAGCAGGACCTCAATATCCCGGGAGGGATGGACGGTCACATGGTCCATTTTGGACAGGGAGACGGAGACCTCCTGAATGACCTCTTTTTCCTCCACAACGGTCTTGTAAGTAAAGTTGTCAAAGCCGTAGTTGAACATCCGGGTGGTCTCGGAGAAGCTGCGGATGTTGCCCACGCCATTTTCCTCCACCCGGTCAGCTCCCAGAATGACACTGATGAAGTGGAGGCTGCCCCGCATGGCGGAGGATACCAGACAGTGGCCCGCCGCGTCGGTGGAGCCGGTCTTGATGCCGTGGGCCTCGGTGTTCCGGTAGCCGATGACCCGCCAGTTGGACAGCAGGTGGTTGGTGGTATACAGATTCCGCTCGCCGCTCAGATTGGTAGCGGGGATGGTGGTGGCGGCGGTGTCGCAGATGGTCATGAAATCCGGGTACTCCATGGCGGCCTTGGTGATGAGGTACATATCCCAGGCGGAGGTGTAGTGCTGGGGGTCATGGAGGCCGTTGGGGTTCACAAAATGGGTGTTCTCGCAGCCAAGCTCCGCCGCCTTGTTGTTCATGGCCGCCACGAAGGCGTTCACGGAGCCGGAGACGGCCTCCGCCAGAATGTCGCAGGCCTCGTTGGCGGAGACTACCAGCATGCAGTACAGCAGGCTCCGGACCGACATGGTCTCACCCACCTTGATGCCGGCGGAGCTGCCGTCGGAGGATAGACCCTCCAGGGCGGTGGCGGTGGCGGTCAGCTCCTGCTCCATGGACAGCTTCCCGGCGTCGATGGCCTCCAGGGTCAGCAGGGCCGTCATGATTTTGGTGAGGCTGGCGGGGTACAGTTCCTCGTGCTCGTTTTTGGCGTAGACCACCGCGCCGGTGTTGGCGTCCACCAGCAGGGCGGCCTTGGCCAGAATATCCGGGTCAGCGGGAAGCTGGGGCGCCTCGTCACCGGCGGCATAGGCGGTGGGAAGCAGGCAAAGGCTCAGAACGAGAGCCAAAAAAAGAGCAAAAAAGCGGTTCGTTTTCATATCTATCTCCTGAGAAATATGTTATAATCGGTATCAGAAACGCCCCGCGGCAGAATGGCCGACAGGAGTCGAGTAAATCTGAGTACAGTATATCAAAAAAAATACGGGAGTTCAACTACAATGGCCGCTGGAAAAATCACGAAAACCGAATGGGTCCTGCTGGGGATGACGGCGGTGTTTTTGTGCGGCCTGCTGGCGTTGTATGCCCATGACCGGGCGGCACTGGCATCGTCTCCCGTGGAGACCGACAGGGACGTGCCCCAGGAGATGTTCATGCCGGAGCTGGCGCCCCTGGACCTGAACGCTGCCTCGGAGGAGGAGCTGGCGGAACTGCCCGGCATCGGCCAGGAGCTGGCCCGCCGCATCGTGGCGTACCGGGAGGAGCACGGACCGTTTGAGACCGTGGAGGAGCTGATGGAAGTCTCCGGCATCGGTCGGGGAAAGCTGGACGGGCTGGAGGGCCGCGTCACCGTGGAAAATGAGGAAACGACATGAAAATTTTGGTGGTAGACGACGAAAGGACCCTGGTGAAGGGGATCAAATTCAATCTGGAGAACGAGGGCTATCAGGTGGAGTGCGCCTATGACGGCGCTGCCGCCGTGGACCTGGCCCGCAACGAGAAATTCGACCTGCTGATCCTGGACGTGATGATGCCGGAGCTGGACGGCTTGGAGGCCTGCATGCGCATCCGGGAGTTTTCCAATGTGCCCATCATCATGCTGACAGCTAAAAGCGAGGACGCCGACAAGCTGATGGGCTTTGAATGCGGCGCCGATGACTATTTGACCAAGCCCTTCAACATTCTGGAGCTGAAAGCCCGGGTCCGGGCGCTGCTGCGGCGGGCCGCCGGGGTCCAGCGGGTCCAGGGGGCCGTGCTGACGGTGGGGGGCATCTCCCTGAACACCGAGGAGAGGGTGGCTATCCGGGACGGGGAGACCGTGGACCTGACGGCCAAGGAATACGACCTCATTGAGCTGCTGATGCGCAACCCCCGGCGGGTGTACAGCCGGGAGAACCTGATGAACGTGGTGTGGGGCTATACCTACGCCGGAGATTACCGGACGGTGGATGTCCACATCCGCCGCCTGCGGGAGAAGCTGGAGAAAAATCCGGCGGAGCCGGACCACATTATGACCAAGTGGGGAGTGGGGTACTATTTCAAAGGGTAAGAAGCGGGTATGGAACAGCCTGCGGGTCAAATTCGGCCTCAGCTACATCCTCATTATCCTGGCGGTCCTGCTGCTGCTGAACACGTATCCTCTGCTGGTGTCCCAGAACATGGTGTTCCGCTCCAAGGAGACCACCATGCAGGGCAGCGTCTCTGTGATGGTGTACTCCCTGTCGGGCCTGGACCGGCTCAACGAGGAAAACGTGGGGGCAGCCATGGCGGTGGTGGAGGAGACAGGCCTCTCCCGTATTCTGGTGACGGACGGGGCGGGCAAGGTCCTCTATGACACCCGTGAGACCGGCAGCGCCGTGGGAAACTATGTCCTCTATGCGGAGATCGTCCAGGCCCTGATGGGAAACGACGCTTTCTCCTGCAGCTACCGGAACGGGGCCTTCCGCAGCCGCGCCTCCTCGCCGGTGCTGTACCAGAACCAGATCATCGGCTCCGTGTACGCCTACGAGTACGACGTGGAGCAGGCGGCGCTGCTGGAGGGCCTGCAGTCCAACCTGCTGCGCATCTCCGCCGTGGTGGGGGTGTGCGTGCTGGCGTTGAGCCTGGTGCTGTCCATGGCCCTGACAGAGAAGATCAGCCGCCTGATGACGGCCATCCGGCAGGTCCGGGAGGGCGCCTACGGCCACCGGGCGGAGATCAGGGGCGGCGATGAGATCGCCCAGATCGGCGACGCCTTCAACAGTCTGGCGGACCGGCTCCAGACCACGGAGGACGCCCGGCGGCGGTTTGTCTCCGACGCGTCCCATGAATTGAAAACGCCCTTGGCGGCCATCCGCCTGCTGACGGACTCCATTCTGCAGACCGACAACATGGACCAGGAGACCACCCGGGAATTTGTGGCGGATATCGGCATGGAGGCGGAGCGCCTCAGCCGCATTACCGAGGACCTGCTGCAGCTGACAAAGCTGGACAGCGGCATCATCCAGGCTCCCGTGGTGGTGGATGTGCTGCCCGTGCTGGAGCAGGCCATGCGGATGATGAGCCTGGTGGCCCAGGAGAAGGGCGCGGAGCTGACCTTCTCCGCCCAGGAGGGCTGCCTGGTGATGGCCACCCGCGACGAGGTCCATCAGGTCATCTCCAATCTGACGGACAACGCGCTGAAGTACTCCGCCGGAGGGCCGGTGCAGGTCTCCCTGCGGAAGCTCCACGGCCAGGTGGTCCTGTCCGTGGCGGACCGGGGACCCGGCATTCCGGAGGCGGACCTGCCCCGGATCTTTGAGCGGTTCTACCGGGTGGATAAGGCCCGCTCCCGCGCCGCCGGCGGCACGGGCCTGGGCCTCTCCATTGTCAGTGATACGGTGAAGCGGCGGGGCGGCACGGTGGAGGCCGTCAACCGCTCCGGCGGCGGATCGGTGTTCACCGTCCGGTGGCCCGCAGCGGAAGGAGGGGAGGCGTCATGAAAAAGTGGATGCTGATCCTTTCGGCGCTGTGCCTGATATTGGTATGCGGCTACGCCGTGTACGGGACCGGAGAGGAGCCGGAGCAGACGGGAGGCTATCTTCTCTATTTCCTGGAGCAGGATTTGACGTCTGTGCCGGGCGGCGGCGCTCTGCGGACAGAGAGCATCTGGCTGCCGGAGACGGAGACAGCGGATACCGAAACCCTGGCGACGGTGCTGATGCAGGAACTGCTGGCCGGCCCCCAGGACGAGACCCTGAAGAGCACCATTCCGTCGGGAACGCTGCTCCTGTCGCTGCATATGGAGGGGTCCCAGGCATTGGTGGACCTGTCCACGCCCTACGGGACCTTATCCGGGGTAGCGCTCACTCTGGCGGACCGGGCCATTACCCTGACCCTGACACAGCTGCCGGACATCCTGTCCGTGCGGATCACGGTTCGGGGCCGGGAACTGGCCTACCGGGAAAAGCAGGTCTTTACGGTTCGGGACGTGCTGTTGGCGCCGGAGGGCGACGTGGTCAGCACGGTGGACGTGACGTTGTACTTCCTGGACGGGAAGGGCTACCTGCAGCCGGAACAGCGGACACTGGACCTCTATGAGGGCGACACCCAGGTCAGCGTGGTGGCGCGGGCTATGGAGAACGGGCCGCTGGATAAGCAGCTGTTTCCCGTTTTGCCGGAGGACTTCCGGGTAAAGTCCGTGTGGCTGGAGGAGGATGTGTGCTACGTGAATCTCTCCTCAGGTATGCTGGAAACGGTCTCCGGAGACAGGGGGCTGGGGACTGCCCTGCGGGCACTGGCCCGGTCTCTTTGTTCGCTGGAGAGCGTGGGAGAAGTCCGCTACCTAGTGGACGGCGAATTCGCGGACTATTACGGCTCCGTCAATGTGGCGCGGCCCTACATGAGCTGAAAAGAGGACCGGCGGGCCGGATAGTTCCTTTGGGAACGTTTACTTCTTCTGCGTGAATGGTATGTGAGGTGTTTTTATGCGAAGTAAACTTAGATGGATTGAAATTTTGATCTTCGTGCTAATTCTCATCAACAGTATTAGCTTTTCTGCCTACGCCATTGATGAGCCGTTTTCCGGCGGATCCGGAACGCGGGCAGATCCGTATATTATTGCCTCTGCTGATGACTTTTTGAATGTGTGACTTTATTTGAATGCTTATTTCCTTCAGGTTTCCGACATATCTATGGCCAATCAATCCATTACCCCACTTGGAACATCAGCTTCGCCATTTACAGGAAAATATGATGGAAATGGCTTTACAATTGACGGGGTTACTATCGACTTGAAGGATACTGACTATCTCGGCCTGTTTGGATACTCCAAAGGAACGATTACCGACGTTCATATGACTGACTGCCAAGTTACAGGATATTCCACAGACAGAACGATTTATGGAGCTGCGTTGGTTGGCTATAATACGGGGGTCGTTTCTGATTGCTCTGCAGATGCGATGATTAACATTTCCGTCAAGGGAGAAAAGCTATCTGCTATTAGCGGAGGCATATGTGGTTATTCCAATCAGACGATGACCGATTGCATGTTCAGCGGACAGGTAACTTCCAAAGTTTTATATATTGACGGCAAGGCATACAGTGGTGGAATTTGCGGGCAGGGCAAGGCTGTGAATTGCAGGAATATGGGTGTTGTTGTTTCTGAAGCCGCTGCCTCTTCCGATGCGTATGCAGGAGGGATTGTTGCCAGTGCCACAGGGACAAATGAAAATTGCTACAACGGCGGAAGTATATCTGCGGCAAACTCCCGGTATTCCTATGCTGGCGGCATTATCGGATATCTTTCCGCAGGAGAGATATCCGGCTGCAGGAACGATGGTGATGTTTACGCAAATACCAAGTATTCATATGCAGAGACATACTGCGGCGGGATTTGCGGAAGAAACTACGGCACCATCTCATTCTGTGAGAACAGGGGAGACATTGATGCCGACAGCAGTTCATCTCATGTAAGAGCCGGCGGAGTCGCTGGCTATAATGAGGCCACAGTGGAGGACTCAAAGAACTTTGGAGCAATTTCCGGCATGAGCACAGCGTATGAGACACATGTCGGCGGGGTTGTAGGGACTTCGGGTTCAGGAAGTAGTAATTACGTTCGCAGATGTGTGAATTATGGGACAGTATCGTCAACAGGAAACGGGCAGTATTCATCTGGCTCTGCCGGCGGTGTTGCTGGTTTGCTCCAATATGGAAAAGTCCTGCAGTGTGCGAATTATGGCGCAGTAACCGGCATTGGACTGGCCGACAAGTCGGATTGCTATGTTGGCGGGGTCGTTGGGGGAACCAGCGGAGGAACGATTATTGACTGCTATAATCATGGTTCTGCTTTGCAAGATTATCGAGGCAACAGATCGTACTCTGCCGGGGCATGCGGTGGGATATACGGAGAAGTCGGAACTACCTGTTGCTACTGCTACAATATCGGTGACCTGACAGTCACATCTTCTTTAACATCAATCGGAGGAATTCAGGGCTTGGGAAATGGGACCAGCGCCGATTCTACGGAGTCCTGCTATGCAATCCATGTTTATGACGACCCATCTGCGATTGAAATGACTCAGAGTGAGGCGAAGGTGCAGTCAACCTACATGGGATTCGATTTTGAGAATGTATGGGCCATTGATCCGGAGATCAATGAAGGCTATCCATATATTAAAACCATGCCCGCCGCAGATGATGCCCGTTGGTATGTGGATAAAACCGTTGAAATTCCTGTAAGCGGTATCTGGCTTGAGCACAATACGATTTCACTGCGTGTAGGCGACTCGGTAACAGTTGGAGCGTCCGTGCTCCCTGGCAACGCGAGCAATCGCTCGCTGCGGTGGGAATCCAGTGATAGTGCGGTTGCTGCCGTTACCCAATCCGGGACCATTACAGCGGTTGCTACCGGGGATGCGGTCATTACGGTTATGTCGGAACAGGGTGAATTGACTGCGGCCTGTACCGTTTCGGTTTCTGCGCGTAACGCACATGAATACACGATTCGGGATCTGTCGTTGAGGAGTATCAACGGAGATCCAATCAGCACAATCCAGAACGATGAATTTTACGTGAATGTGCAGATCAGTAGAGAGACTGATTCGGGAAATGCGTTGGTTCTGCTTGTAACCTACACAGCCCAAGGTCAAATGCTGAATACGATGTATTTTGCTGTTGAGGATGCGCCTGTGGGAGCAACTGTGACTATTGGCGCACGAATTAACAACTTGGCAGGTAATGTGGGCAGGATAAAAGCAATGGTGATTCCGTCGCTTTCGGTATTCCAGCCGCTTGGTGCTTCCGTGGAGATTACAAAAGAGTAGGTGCCGCTGATCCGCTTTTGTATGTACATATTATGAGCCGAAAAACAGCCGCACCGCCAGGGCCGAGGCGAAAAAGCCCGTCAGGTCTGCCGCCAGGGCGGCGGGAACCGTGTGGCGGGTCCGGCGGATGCCGGCGGAGCCGAAATAGACGGCGATGGTGTAGAACGTGGTCTCCGTGCTGCCCAGCATGACGGCGGCCACCCGGCCCTGGTAGCTGTCGGGGCCGTAGGTGGTCATCAGATCACTGGCCACAGCCAGAGCGCCGCTGCCGGACACCGGGCGGATCAGCATGAGCGGCATGGCCTCCGGCGGAATGCCAAGCCGCTCCAGCAGAGGCGCGCAGAGACCGGACAGCCATTCCATGGCCCCGGAGGCCCGGAACATGCTGACGGCGGTCAGCAGCCCCACCAGGGCCGGGATGATGCGCAGCAGCACCCCGATGCCCTCCTCTGCTCCATGGGTGAGGGTACTGTACACATCCACCTTTTTTCCCATGCCGTACAGGGCCACAAAGGCCATCAGCAGCGGGATTACCAGGGAGCTGAGGTTCATGGCCGCCTCCTTCCCCGGTGGGAGAGCAGCTTGGCCGTCAGCAGTCCCGCCGCCACCGACAGCACCGATGCGAACCATACCGCCGGCAGAATGTCGAAGGGGGTCCGGCAGCCCGCCGCAGCCCGCACGGAGGCGATGGTGGTGGGCAGCAATTGGATGGAGGCGGTGTTCAGCACCACCAACAGGCACAGCTCGTCGCTGGCCACGCCTTCGCAGCCCCTGGCCATGCGCCGGGCGGCCCGGATGCCCAGTGGCGTGGCCGCGTTGCCGAGGCCCAGCAGGTTAGCTGAGACGTTGGCGGAGATGGCGGCCAGCGTCTCCTCGTCCCGGCTGGCGTCTGGCAGCAGCCGCCGCAGCAGGGGACGGAAGGTACGGGCCAGTCCGTGGGAGATACCGCAGACGTTCATGATCTCCATGATACCGCTCCACAAACACAGCATTCCGGCCATGGAGACGCTGAGATCAATGGCGGACTGGGCCCCTGCCATGGCGGCGTTTGCCACTTCGTCCAGATTTCCCGATAGAATGCCGAATATCAGGGACAGCACCACCATCCCGGTCCAGATCCAGGCCATTGCCATAAGGAATACTCCCCTTCTTGTTGACTTTATTAAATAAGTTTGAACTTTCTCCTTTGAAATTGACAAAATATGACAGAATGTGGTATGTTCATGTCACACAAATGTATGCGAATTTTGCGGAAAAGGAGATATGTTGTGAAATCGACGGGGATCGTGAGAAAGGTAGACGAATTGGGGCGGATCGTACTTCCTATTGAGATGCGCCGCACGCTGGATATTGCGGAAAAGGATGCACTGGAAATCTATGTGGAAGGTTCCTCCGTCATTCTGAAAAAGTACAAGCCCAGCTGCATTTTCTGTGACGCCTCCAAGGATATCACCGTATTTAAGGGCAAAAACGTCTGCCCCAAATGCCTGAAGGAACTGAAGAGCTTGTAAGGAGCCATGAAATGAGAAACGCCTCTGCGGAAATTCCGCAGAGGCATTTTGCATGTATAATCTCTGTTTATTGCTCCAGCGCGGCGGCATACAGCTCGTTTTTGGAGAATCCGGTTTGCTCCGCAA
>Ga0129317_1001924_pt1 | contig 13284 bp, 12 predicted proteins | sample Cm1ome_FD_94430 | JGI IMG/M metagenome (GOLD analysis project Ga0129317, IMG submission 94430) | Eastern black-and-white colobus group fecal microbial communities from Wisconsin, USA - Cm1105 metagenome | ecosystem: Host-associated > Mammals > Digestive system > Large intestine > Fecal | place...
CAGGACGGAAGCCAGCGGCTTCCATCCTGACCGACGCTCTGATTCACTAAGTTCTACCGTGCAGGTGTCCAACTTACACTTGCAATTTGCGATGTATATTATAATAAGAACATCCCCATATTGTAAAATTCGAAATACATGATCAGACCTATAAGCATTTAGATATAAGAGGTTTCGCGATGCTGAATTATAAGGATTACGTTTATGCCGTTTACCGGGAAGGCAGCTTTTCGAAAGCAGCAAAAAGTCTGTATGTTTCCCAGCCATGGTTGAGCACGACCATTAAAAAGGCCGAGCAGGAATTTGGAATCAGTATTTTTAACCGCAGCACCACTCCGATTTCGCTGACCGAATCAGGAAAGTACTATATTACGCAGATCGAAAAAATCTTGCAGATTGAGCATGAAATGCAGGAGTATTTTTCAGTTTCGGACAAGATTGGCCGCGGACATCTTTCCATAGGAAGCTCGACATTTTTTTGCGTGCACGTGCTTCCCTCGCTGTTGAGCAGATTCCGCCAGCGTTTTCCCCAGATTTCTTTAAGTCTTCTCGAAAACTCGCCCGAATATCTTGTGAAAAAGCTTTTAAACCGGGATATTGATATGATGATCGAAGCAGAGGCACTCAAGCATAAAGAATATGTCTCCCTGCCTCTTTTTACTGAGGAAATCATGCTTGCGGTCCCGGCATGTAATCCGATCAATGAAGAACTGGCTGAATATGCTTACACCTTCTCTGAGCTGTCAGCGCAGGAAAAAAATGAATACAGTAAGCCCGCCGTATCCATCGGGAAGTTCGCCAATGAACCCTTTTTGTTTCTGCAGCAGGAAAACGACATCTATGTGCGCGGGATGCAGATCTGTAAAAATGCAGGCTTTACTCCCAACGTCCGTCTATATCTCAATCAGATGGTTTCCTCCTATTACCTGGCCTGCGACGGGTATGGGATTGCTTTTATTCGTTCGATTATTCCCAAATATGTGGCATATTCAGATCAGATTCTCTTTTATCGGCTGACGGATTCTCTGGTAAATCGAAATATCTATCTCTCCTACTGTGAGAGCAATGTATCTCCGCTTCAGCAGCTGCTGATTGACTTCATCGCGGCTCAAATGATATGATTGCTTCCAATATGCGCGGGTTTCGCGCGCATATTATTGGCCATATGCGTAATGATATCCACATCTCTCATTTGGAATGTGATCTACTCTGTATGCCGTTCACTGTAACACAGCCCTCCGCTTTAGATACGGTTGACCAACTCACAGTAATTTTAGCAAACGGAGCTTCTTATTTAAAGATTTTCAATTTTACCGCCTTGAACAACGATTCCTATATCAAAACAAACAACAGAAGCATGAGCAGTTCTTTCGGAGCCGCTCATGCTTCTGTTTCCTATTTTATGCTGCCAATGTATCCGGTGGCCACTTCTATGAGAAAATGGGAACTATTACTTCCAAAACAATTCTTTGTTCGCATGAGTAAACAGTTCAAAGCTATTTTCGGTAATAAGCAGGGTGTCCTCAACGTTGTAGCTGCCCAGCTTGGAGCTGTAGTAAGGCGCCTCGATACAGAAGATCATGCCCGGTTCAAAAGTCCCAGGATTGGAATTGGAAATAAAGGGATAATCTTCGCCCCTAAGGGGACTCAGCGAGTGACCAAAGTGTCCACGTTTGAACGCGGGGATTTTCTTCTGTACCAAAGCCATCATGGCGTTGAATACATCCGCACACTTTACACCTGGGCCGATCATGGAAAGCCCCAGTGCATATGCATCATACATCAGGTCATAGATTTCCTTGCACTCAGGATCAAGTTTATTTCCAACGACGAATGTTCTTCCCAAGTCTGCAATATAGCCCTTTCTCATGACACCTCCGTCAAGCCTGACAATATCGCCATTCCTAAGGGGATGAGATCTTGGAATATAGGCAGTCGAATAGTACTCACTGTAGGTATGTGCCTGACGGATACCATGAACTTCTTTGGACTGCATATATCCATACATAGAAAAGTACTGCATAATGTCCTCTTCCGTCATACCAACATCAATGGCCGCCGCCGTCATCATCATCTGACGTTCAGACATGATCGAGTTTTCGCGAATTACTTCGATTTCCCATGGAGTTTTAAACTTTCGTGCCTCAATCAGAAGGCTGTTGCAGTCAACAAGACTTTCCCGGCCGTATACGCCGGCCAAATACTCAAATTTGGAATAAGAAAGCGTGGCATTTTCGATGCCAAGCTTCTTAATTGGATGTCCAAAGCCACTCAGCACCTCAACAGCCAGCTTCATGACCTTGTTCGGATCTGGTTGGGTCGGTTTTTGACCTTCATCTGGGAAATCAGCAATATAAAGCCAGATCGGATAAGTGACCACATTCACGTCAGGGCATTCGAGCGCCACAGATTGTGACTCGAATTGGCTGCAAATAACAGTACACTTCCCATCTTTTGGTACGACCACAAGCGTATTGCCAACCTGACCGTTATTATACACGCTTCTGCTGGCAAAGCCCGAAGCAAAAAACATGGACTCTGCGGAAGAAAGCAAAAGGGCATCAAATCCATCTATGTCCATCTGCTTTTGCAGCTTCAGCTGGAAATCAATCTGGTTTCTGGTCAATGCCATCATGACACATCCTTTTTGTTATAAATCAAATAAACTGTTTTAAACAATTATAACCACAGAATCAGCAGCAGCGGAATCCGCTACTTTTCCTGAATGACCGCGCGGTCCTTAAAATAGCCCTCTGCGCAATAGATGGCCGCGGCGGGATTGTGACCCGTGACACGATCCTTGGCGACCAGGGTGGTGACCGGGGCCTTGGAATATTTATAGAAGAAGGAATCGTGACCCACGCACAAACCTAAGCAGATATTAAACTGGGTTCCCGCCTGATTGAGTAACTGCGCCTGAGCAATCGGATTGCACATCGACTCGTGCGTCCCGGGTCTGAGAAGCATCTCCTCAGGATACCCCACCTTGGTTTTCGGAATCCCCCCTGTTTTGCAGATAACCGAGTGAACCTCAAACCCCTGCTGGCGCAGCAGGCGGTCTACAATTGCCGCCTCTTTTTTCAAACCGGCGCAGAAGCCGATGCCGAGGCGGGTATAGCCCATCCTCTTGGCAAATTCAGCCACTTCCCGGAGACGCGGCCAACGGCAATATCCCAAATATTCTATCGCGGTACTGGTAAGGTAAAATTCATGGTTTTCAGGTTTAAAATACTCTTCTAAAACGTTATCAAAATATTCTTTGTCCAACATAGGGCAGTTCTTCGGCATCTTATCCAACTCACCGGAACGGCAGGCCATGATGGCGCATTGGGCACAAGTGAACATGCAATCAGCACTCCTTATGAGAAGAAAATAGAGATCAATTCACACTGCGGCAACATAGTGGCGATAAACCTGAGAAGCGTGCGCAGCAGCTATAATTTGACACCGCAGGGGTAGGTGGGGCTGGAATCAAACCCGTTTTCACCAGCAATCAAATCATAGAACCGGTATCCGCCGGAGAAATTGTAGCAGTCAAACCCGTTCTGGCTCAGAATACGGCAGGCAATATAGCTTCGCAGGGCACTGAAGCAGTTAACGTAGACCGATCTGCCTTTATCCAACTCTCCGAGACGGCTACGCAGTGCATCTAAGGGGATGTTAACAGCATGGGGAATATGGCCATTTTGAAATTCATCCTCATTGCGCACATCCAAAAGGATAATATCCCGGCGGGAAAACAGGTCTTTTAAATCAGTCCAGTGGAACTGTTTGACCAGCCCCTTTCGGACGTTCTCAATAACAAAGCCAGCCATATTCACCGGATCCTTAGCGGAGGAATAGGGCGGTGCATAGGCAAGATCCAATGCCTCCAGATCTTCGGCCGTCGCCCCTGATTGAATAGCGGTTGCCATCACGTCGATGCGTTTGTCAACCCCTTCAAAGCCTACAATCTGTGCACCAATGACCGCTCCATTTTCCGGCAGAAAAAGCGTTTTTAGGGTCAAATTCGTAGCGCCGGGATAATACGTGGCATGAGAGGCCGAGTAGGTCACCACCCGGTCATAGGCCATTCCCGCGGCCTTGGCCATCTTTTCGTTCAAGCCGGTAGATGCGACGGTCATATCAAACAATTTGATGACGGTAGAACCCATTGCCCCATCATAGGTGCTGTTCAGGCCGCAAATATTGTTGGCTGCAATGCGGCCCTGCTTATTAGCCGGGCCTGCCAGAGAAATCAAAGATTTTGACCCACTGACGGCGTGACGGATTTCCACTGCGTCCCCCACGGCATAAATATCGGGTACGGAGGTTTCCATTCGCCCGTTTACCACAATAGAACCCTTTGCGCCAAGCTCCAGACCCGCATCCCTGGCCAGATGGGAATCCGGTTCCACACCCACGCCCAAAATGACCAGATCAGTTTCGATGGCTTCTCCGCTTTCCAGCAGAACCCGGACACTTTTCTGCGTGCCTTCGTAGCATCGAACGGGAGAAAATGTACGCAAATCGACGCCCTTGGAACGCAGATATGCGTGAACCTGACAGGCCATGTCAAAGTCCAGAGAAGGCATCACCTGTGCGCTTCGCTGCAGCAGTGTGACTGAAATTCCCGTATGGAGCAGGTTCTCTGCCATTTCCAGACCGATGAAGCCTCCGCCCACCACAACAGCATGGCGAGGCTTTTTTTCCTCCAAATAGTTTTGTATCTGATAGGCGTCCTCCACTGTCCGCAGCGTCAGAATCCGGGGGTCATCAACGCCCGGAAGCGCCGGGCGCACCGCCTTCGCTCCGGGAGACAGGATCAGTTTGTCATAGGTCTCTGTGTATTCGCTTCCATCCTCCAAGCGCCTGACTAAGACGGTTTTGGCCGCAGGGTCGATGGACAGAGCTTCCTGCCTTACCCGCACTTCAATGTTGAACCGGCTGTAAAAGCTTTGGGGAGTCTGCAGCGTCAGCTTGTTCTTGTCGCAGATCACTCCGCCGACATAGTAAGGCAAGCCGCAGTTTGCATAAGATACAAAGCCTGTGCGCTCCAGAACGATGATCTCTGCCTGCTCATTTAAACGCCGCAAACGGGCTGCGGCGGAAGCGCCGCCGGCAACGCCGCCGATAATCACTACCTTCAAATACACCTCTCCTTTCATCCCTCTACTTATATAAAACATCCTTTATGGACGGCAGCTCCGCATTGTACATGGTAACGTCAAGATGCTCCACGACGCTGGAAAGAAGCGCCTCTCGATCCATTTCGCGTACTGCTTTTATAATTTTACCATGCCGGACTGTGAGTAATGGGCTTCGGGATGTAATCTTCATTTTGGTTCCCGCCTGAAAGAATGCAATCCTGTTTTTTAGGACATCCCACACTTCGACCATCAAAGCATTTCCACACTTTTCGAAGAAAAAGTCATGGAATCGAACATCGTAATCGATGCTGGCCAAAATGTCGCCGCTTTTTATATTGATATCCGCCATTTCGCATTGCAGATTCAGATAGTCGGCATCGGCGGGCGTCAGATGCTCAAAAGCCAGACTGCAAGCCAGTGGCTCCAGTACCTTCCGGACACATATAATGTCATTTGCATATTCCCGGGTCAATATAGTTACATACGTTCCACGATAGGGAAAGACCACTAAGAGGCCCTGATTGGCCAGCATCGCAAACGCCTGACGTACGGGAGTAATGCTGAATCCCAATTCTTTGGCGACTTTTGCTTCGACAAGCCGTGTTCCCGGCTCTAATTTTTGTGTGAGAATAGCTTTACGAAGCGTTTCATAGACACGTGAGCTGGTGCTTTTGCCCCGGGCCGAATCGTTGCGGGATTCAGCGGTATAATATTCCATGTAAATAATCCTTCCTTTCCCCTATGCAGAAAACCCAAAATAGAATATCGGCTGCCTCTTCAAATTTTATGAAGCTTGCGGGATAAATCGACGAGCGGTCCACCGCCGCTGTTTGCTGATTGAAGTGTTCCGCCACTTTGTCAATACAGCAGATATGCTGCTCATAAAATCAGAAATTTGCAGTTTTATCCTTGCAGCGGCTCTTTAAAAATTTTCGACATTGTTATGGCAATCAAATATCTCATGCTTAGGCATCAGGTCCCTTTCTCCTCATGGAAGAATGGACAGCCACCGATCGACATCACCCTTAAGCACGCAACGCTTGATTTGCTGTTTTCACTTTGGGATGCAAAATTTGTATGAATGTTCCATATTATTACTGTCCTTATTGTAACATCCCGAGCGGTTCTGTGCAAGAACGGGAAAGGCAGGATGCGGTTTATCTTCTGCATCGGGGTAAGATAAGTGCTGCCGGACGCGGCAAATGGGACTCTTTTTTGAAATAGCCACACCTCTTTCGCAAGTCCATTCCGGTCTTATTCCGTTCCGCCGATCCCGGAAAGTTCCCCCGCCATATAGAGTACACATGCCCCGGAAAGCAGGACCTTCCCATTCTCGCACCTGCAGTAAAGGATACCGCCGCGGCCGGAAGCCTGATAAGCTTTCAATTCGTTCTTCCCAATCTTTCGGGACCAATACGGCGCTATATGACAATGTGCGGAACCGCATGCCTCCTCTTCCGCCATACGATTATGGGGAACAAAAGTGCGTGAAACACAGTCATATCCGGTTCCCTTGGCCGTAACGGAAATCAGCTTTCCATCAAAATTCATCTTTTCGTTCCAGCTTGGCCTGATTTCCCGGATAGTTTGCTCATCTTCATAGACCAGCAAATAGTCCCGGCCAAGATACACGCTTTTCGGAACCGCCCCTACGGCTTCATACAGCTCGTTGGAAAATTCGATCTGCTTCAGATCAAAGGCTTTGAGACAAAGCTCATAGATATCTCGGGGTTTGCAGGCAACCGTAATCTTACCGGCTAAAGAATGAAATACGATAGACTGGCAGTTATGATCCATAAAGTGATTTACAACATAGGCGGCGGCCAGAGTAGCATGACCGCAAAGCTGGATCTCCTTTTTATGGGTAAACCACCGAATCTCATAATCGGCGCCTTTTTTAACCAAAAAGGCAGATTCCGGAACCGCATTCTCTTTGGACAAGTTAACCAAATCGCTGTCTGAACACCACTCATCCAGTACAACCACGGCCGCAGGGCTTCCTTGAAACAATTTGTTTGTAAACGTATCAATTAAGTATATTTTCATGACATATCACTTGACCGCAATTGCTTCAATTTCGCATAAAACATTTTTGGGCAGCGTTCTGACCGCCACGCAGCTTCTTGCCGGTTTCGATGTGAAATACTTTGCATACACTTCATTGAACGCGGAAAAGTCCGCCATATCGGCTAAAAAACAAGTTGTTTTGAAAACATGTTCGAAACCAAGGCCGGATGCTTCAAGGATAGCTCCGACATTCTTACAACTCTGTTCTGCCTGTGCAGAGATGCCTTCGGGGATCGATCCATCCACAGGATCGGCAGGAATCTGCCCGGAGGTAAAAATAAAATTATTGATCCGGTAGCCCTGAGAATACGGACCGATTGCCGCCGGAGCATTCTCTGTAAACAATGCTTGCATCTTCATAATCATTCCTTTCTGCCGTGCTGCTTGCGTCGTACCTAAGAAAGGATAATTAGGGGCGAATATACAACGCCCCTAATGATCCTACCTTAACGAGCCAAATTATGAGAGACCTTAAAGAATACCAGCTTCTTTGTAGTATTTCTCAGCGCCGGGATGGATGGGAATAACGGCGCCGGTGAGCGTATTATCCAGGTTAAAGTCCCCGCACTTGGGATGAACGTTCTTGAGTGTATCGTTGTTTTCCATAATGGTTTTAACAAAGTTATAGACAAATTCTTCGCTCAGATCCGAACGGCAAATCAGAGTGTTTAAAGTACCGATGGTCTGAACATCCTCGGAAATACCCTGATATGAACCACCGGCAATAATCATGGGCGAGAAGAAGGGGTAGTTCTCATGGATATACTCCGCTTCTTTGTCAACGATATTGAGAATTTTGATTCCCTTGGTGGCGGCAACGTCGGAAATCGCGGCAAGGGGATACGAGGTGATGTGCATTGCAGCATCCACGGTGCCGTCGCTCAGTGCATTCATCATGTCGGCAAGCTGCAGCTGAGTAACTTCCACGTCATCGGTTGTCATGCCATAGGCCTCGAGGACGATGGGGAGATAGTACTGGCAGGTAGTCCCCTGGCTGGCAGCAATCTTGGAACCCTTGAGATCATAAATACTCTCAACGGAAGAATTTGCCGGAACCATAAAATGGATGATGGTCTGATATCCGCCGGCGACGTAAGCAAACTGCCCGGCTTCAAGATCGGTGTATTCACGGCCGGCTTCGTAGGCATACATGGCGCCATCGGACATGGCAATGCACATTTGAGCCTCATTCTCTGCCGTAGCACGGATATTCTGCGCAGTGCCGTTGGAAATTTCAGCAGAAATCGTGTACTCAGGGAATGTTTTCATCATCTGATCGGCGAATGCCGCACAAATCAGAAAGTTATTGCCGCCGGAAGGACCTGCACTGATGCGTACCGTAATCGGTTCAACCTTGACCTCGGCACTGGAAGCGGATGAGGCGGGGCTGTCCGATGCGGGCGTGGAGGTGGACGCGGCGGATGAAGCCTGATTGCTGCCACAGGCGACAAGGGCCAGAACCATAATCACTGCTAGGACTGCGCTGAAAAACTTCTTCATGGTAACGCTCCTTTTCAATTTTTATCTTTTAGTTGACACCGGCCGCTTTTCGTCTGGAAAAAGCGGTATGCGCAACATAAAGAACGGCGATAATTGCAATACCGATCAAATCAGTGATCACCCCGGGATGAATCAGCAAAATAGAGGTTCCCAACAGAATCAATGTTTCCGGTATGCTCGCTTTCCATTTCACAAAGTATTTTTCAACTGTACAGGACAGACAATACACACCAAGAAGCGCGCTGAGGAAAGCTCTGATAACCTCAAACATGCCACCCTGCATTAAAAGCACATTATTATACACAAACATAAACGGGAGGACAAATCCGGAAATTGCTAGACGGAAAGCCACAAATCCGGTCTTGTTCGGATTGCCTTTGGAAAGTCCCGCCGCGGCATATGCAGCAAGAGCGACAGGAGGGGTGATATTGGAAATCACGCCGAAATAGAGGACGAACAGATGTGCCGCCAGCGGCTGAACGCCCAGATCAACCAGTGCAGGGACTACCAATACGACCAGCACCATGTAGGCCGCCGTTGTCGGCATCCCCATGCCCATGATCAGCGAAGCAACCATCGTCAGCACGAGCAAGACCCAAGTAATTCCCTGAGACAGCTCAAGCAGAATGCCTGAGAGCCGGAAGGCAATTCCGGTTGCCATCACAACACCGGTGATGATACCGACGGCGGCGCAGGCAACCGCAACGGGAAGCACGCCGTTCACAGATCCGTTAATGATGCGCTTAAAGGATTGATAGTTGATTCTGGTGTCCGGACTGAGTTCCACCAGAATCAGCGTCATCGCAATGGTATAGAGTCCGGCGCGGGAAACGGTCATGCGGAAGTATCCCATCATGATCAGCAGAGCAATCAAAGGAAGAGCCAGATAAACTTTACTCAGGACTGCTTTCTTATCAGGCATCTTCTCAGGAGGAATTCCTTTGAGGCCATTTTTCTTCGCGTTGAGGTGAACAGTGAGCAGGATGCCGACATAGTACAAAATCGCGGGGATCGCGGCAGCCTTGACGATTTCATAATAGGAAATATTCAGAATTTCCGCGATTAGGAATGCGGTCGCTCCCATAACGGGAGGCATGAACTGTCCGCCGGTGGAGGCTGCGGCTTCTACCGCTCCGGCATATTCGTTATCAAATCCTACCTCCTTCATCATGGGGATCGTGAAGGTGCCGGTGGAAATAACATTGGCAATTGCGGAACCGCTGATCGAACCGAAGAATCCGGATGCGACTACCGCTACTTTTGCCGGGCCACCACAGTATTTTCCGAACCCGAGAGTTGCCAAATCGGTAAAGAATGCGCCAACACCGGTTTCCTGCATAACCGCACCCAGGATAATGAACAGAACAATAAAGGCCGAAGACGAATAGAGAGCGGTGCCAAAAATGCCGTCCGTTCCAAGATACATGACATTGATGAAGCGTTTCAGGCTCATGCCGCTATACTTCAGGAACGAAGGCAGATACTGTCCCACAAATGCATACAAAATAAATGCACTGATAACAATACAAAGGGAGTTGCCCACAATTCTTCTGGTGCAGTCAAGCAAAGTAACAATCAAAATAATCCCAAAAATAATATCACTGGTGTAAGTGATTCCCGCGCGCAGCGCGTAAGTGGCGTCAATTCTAATCAGATATGCAATACTTGCGATAACGCCGACGCAACACAGGATATCCCATAGGCGGGCCGGCATCTTGCGATCGATCTTCACAAATTCACGCAGATAGTAAATTACCATAACGATTCCAATGTGGAGCGCCTTCTGGCCAACACCGGAAACCACGCCAAATGCCGCGGTGTAAATATGAAAGAATACGTAAAAAAGAGAAATCGCAAAAATGATTTTCTGCCAGATAGAACCAGATACCTTTTTTGTTTTCTCCATGAGCGTCACCCCTTCTCATGCGTTTACGGCTTTCTGAATACGTTTTACAGCCTCCAGGACGGTTGATCTCGGACATGCGACGTTGAAACGAGCAAACCCCTCCCCTTCATATCCGAATGTGCTCCCGTCATTCGGCAGAACTTTTACCGTTTCTTTGAAGAATCTCATAAGCTCTTCATGAGTCATGCCCCATTCCCTGCAGTCAACCCAAAGAAGATAGGTGCCCTCGGGATAGATAAGATGCATTCCCTTGATATTTTTGAGACCTTCGTGGAACGTTTTTACATTCTCTTCCACATACTCAACAAACTGGTCAGCATAATAGGCACACTCGTTATAAAGAACCTTCATGGCGAGCTGACCGAAGATAGGCCGGCCGAACGCTTTGTTGTTCAGCCGTTCTTCCAGAATTACCGCTTTATTGTGCTGATTGGGGCAAATAAATGCGGCTGTCCTCAGGCCAGCGGTATTGAATGTCTTGCTTGGATTAATTGAAATGCAGCAGATATCACGGAATCCAGGGTCCACAGCGGCAAAGGGAATATGTTTGTGCCCACTGTAAACAATATCGCTGTGAATCTCATCAGAAAGAACAAACACATGGTGCTTCAAACACAGATCCCCGATCTTCTGAAGCTCATCACGCGTAAACACGCGCCCGGTCGGATTTTGGGGATTACATAAAATCATCACTTTTGCACGAGGGTCAGACAGCTTTTTTTCAAGATCCTCAAAGTCGATTTCGTATCTGCCATCCTTAAGAACCAACGGATTGCGGGCTATTCTTCGCCCATTGTTCTCAATGAGCTGAAAAAGCGGATGGTATGCCGGTGTCTGAAGGACAACTTTATCACCGGGTGAAGAAAATGCTCTCATACCGTAAACAAGGGGAAGAACTGCGCCGGGGGCAAATTCCACCATTTCGGGGGTGCAGTCCCAGTCAAACCGTTCAGTCTGCCATTTCGACACCGCATTACAAAATTCAATGTCATTAAAGGGGTAACCGTAATGGCCCTGCTTCACTCGTTCAAGCAGTGCATCGACCAACTCTCTTGGGCTGGCGAAATCAGAATCGGCGATCCACATGGGTACCACGTCGTTTGGGCACTCACTCGGTGCATATTTCCTTGCGTCAGTCCCTCTGCGCACAATCGGCTCATCAAAATCGTGTTGTTTCTTCATGCCTTGAACCCCCTACTTCCCTTTATCAATAGTCGATGCCCAACATTGCTCCAATCTTTTTATATGCCGGGAGAAGCTTATACTCGGCGGTAACATCATACTTGATGGGAAATCCGACCTGCGTTTTGGCTGTTGTGCAGAGTCCGTCCAGCAACGCTTCCGCTTTATCAGGAGTGAAGGTGAAAATCATTTCATTTTCCTGCGCCATACCATGTTTGCGATCTCCGATGCAGGGAACGCTGATGTAAAAATCATGCTTGAGCATTGCGGGAACAACGGCATATACACAAGCGGAATGTCCGCTTAACTGACTGTAAACGTCACTTCCGTCAATCCAGTTCACTGAGATCAGCAGATGCGTCAATTGGGCAGGATCGCAGTACATCATCACAACATCCGGCTCAAAATCACAGGTTTCCCAAGGTGCCGCTAAAAGTCCTTTATAGATACCGGGTTCCAGCTTCGGCAGATTTCTGGCCCATTTTGCACCTGCTTCCAAGGAACTCGCGGACTCGGGATAGCGATTGGCGCCGCTCAGGAAATATTCGGGAACCTCTGTGTATCCGAAGCCAATTACAGGTTCCACACACCAGTTATCCTTATGGAGCATGACCATTTTTTGACCCTGTCTGCGGACCAGACTAAAGAGCTGGCACATGGATAGATGATGCCCCATGTCACGAAGGGGCTGCGTCGCATCCTGCGGGATTTCTTCATCCATCCGAAGCATGCGGACCGCGATCGGATATGATCTCAACCCAAGAAAATTTCTGAGGCTTGTGGTGATTTCTTCTTTTGTGCGCATAAATCGTGCTCCTCTCTATTGAACAACTATTCGCTGAGTAATAATGCATTATTATAATAATGCATTATTAAATCTACTTCAAGTAATTTTTTGAAAAACGTCATTTTGGACAACTTTTGTTTATCCAATAGGTACAATCAGCCAAAACAACTGTATAGTAATATAATCAGCACACCTCCTGCCGCAAAGAGATCTCTTGCACTTCTTTATCGGCGCTAATTTTTGAAACACATTGCCTTGCGAATGCTTTTCCGCGTAGATAAATATCCGCCGGCGAAGCCGGGGGATATTTATTCATACAAAAAAGGCAGCCCCCAGGGGGCTGCCAGATGGACAAAACAACAAGATAATCGATCGTCAGACATCTTCAAAGGAGATGCAGAAAACAAACCTTTCTAAGAGCTGTCGAATCAAGGGGCCGATTTGATTCGCACCCCCCTTGGAAAAAATTTAGAAGTGATTGACCTGATGCTTGGGTGCATGACCGTGCAACCCGCGTATTACTTCGGCGGCTGCACTAGTCAACAGAGTATACATCGCTTCTTCGGTGTACCAAGCAGCGTGTGGAGTCAAAATAACATTTTCCAAAGTCAGCAGGGGATCATCAAGGCTGATGGACTCCTGCGTCAGCACATCAAGGCCGGCACCGCCAAGCTGTCCGTTTTTGATTGCGTCATAGAGCGCCGACTCATCGA
>Ga0129317_1001929_pt1 | contig 13253 bp, 4 predicted proteins | sample Cm1ome_FD_94430 | JGI IMG/M metagenome (GOLD analysis project Ga0129317, IMG submission 94430) | Eastern black-and-white colobus group fecal microbial communities from Wisconsin, USA - Cm1105 metagenome | ecosystem: Host-associated > Mammals > Digestive system > Large intestine > Fecal | place...
ACATATCCGTGACATTACTTGTGTCAAAGCTGCTAAGATCAATTGATGTAAGTGAAGCACAGCCACCGAACATACATGACATATCAGTGACATTACTTGTGTCAGCATTTTTAATGTCAATTGTTGTAACGTTACAAAAACTGAAAATGCTGCTGGAATCGGCAGGAAGGATAGCACCCTTTTTCGCAACTATCTTTTTTACGCTGATGTTACTTTTGTAATCATTAACATCACTTTTACTGATATTTCCTGCTTTCAATGTGAGAACGCCGGTACTCTTGTCAAATGAAACGGTGCTTACCATCTCGCTCTTGCCGCATGCCGTACAGTCATGGTAATACCTTCCGTTTTTAGCCAGATATCTCTCTCCCCACTGATGTCCCTTCATAGGTACGGTAGTACCGCTGATCTTCTTGCGATCACCGCAGAAAATGCACTCGTAGTAGTCATAGCCGTCCTCTGTGCAGGGAGGTACAGTCTTTACGATACCTGTATTATATTCATGAGAATAGCTGTTTCCTGGCTGGCAGGTGTACCATTTCGGATCAATAGTGAAGTATACCCTCTTGCTGCCGTATCCCTTTGTCCTGTCAGCATATTTCACATCGCACCATCTGATCTCATCACTCTCGCCGTCATATCTGCAACTGAGAGCAGAAGATGTGCTGCTGTAGCTCTTTGAGCCATTAGTGAGAGTAAACGTCGGAGGTGGATAAACGGTGTCGGAGATATAGTAGGTTATGCCGTCATGCACATAAGTCGTAGGTGTTCCATCGTCTACCTTTGTTACATAGTAATCATTAAGGTCTTCCATAGCCTTGAATGTTACATTGGAGTGCTCGTTTGCGTACCGCTCGGCTCCTGAGCCTTTTACGCCGTACAGCGTTACGGGATAGGTCTGATTATCGAAGCTATAATTATTGAACACTTCGTAATCTCCGAATTCCATCTCCTTCAGCTCGTTATAGGACAGCGTAGGCGGGATGTAGAGCGTCCTGAGCTGTGGTGTGAAAGGCTCCGTGCGATAGAATTCCGAATTGGTCGTTTTGAAGTTGTAGCTTGCACCATTTGAAGAAGTAAGAGATTTTACCCCATAGGGAATGTAAAGGCTTTCAAGTCCTGTGTTCTGAAAAGCACAAGCTCCGATCTTTTCAACTGTTTCGGGTATTTCAAGTTCTTTGAGGTCGTAGGTACCGAAAAAAGCATATCTGGGTATTTCCTTGAGATTTGCCGGAAGCTTTACTGATTCAAGGCCGGGCGAACTGGAAAACATGAATTCGCCAATTTCACAATCCGGATCAGTGAATACAACGTGCTTTACGCCCTCGAATTGATGTTCACCAAACTGATACCAATACTCATCGCTGAGCCTGAAATCCCATTCGCCTTGTATCTCAACAGTATCAACGCTGTTGCCGTAATACGCTTTGAAATCTTCATAAGTATAATTATCACTGAAAGAATAATAACCTTCAGAATCACCGGTCGATACTCCGAAAAACTGGAATTTCCAATAATACGCCATATTCCCGACCTCAGGCCTAAATGTAAATCCGGGGCCGAATACTACCTTGTTCAGATCACAATTCATGAACCAGTATGCTGATTCTGAGTCCGCCCACCTTGCATTGCCATTGATAGCAAGGGTGCCTGTAATAGCAGAATTATAGAATGCTCTGTCGTAGATCACAGGTGCACCGTTGACTGTCACGTTTTTGAGTGTGCTTTCATTGAACGCATAATTACCGACAATGCTGACATTGGAGGGTATAGTTACACTGAGGCTATCATTATTTAACTTGTAGAAAGCGTTCGCAGCAATGCTGCTCACATCGCCGGGAACAGTATAGCTGTCTGCCTGCCTTGCATTGGGATAGCGCATAAGGTAATTACCCGGATAATTCCCGGTAGTATAATTCCTGTACAACACCCCGTCTTCTGCATAATATCCTGCGGTATTATCCTGTGCTACGACATACTCCTCCAGCGTGTAGGTATTCTCGTAAGGGTTTGTCGTCATGTTTCTGGTGATAAAGCCTGTAGTCAGGTTTGTGCCTTCAAATACGTTAGTTCCGATAGTATCAATGCTGGCATTATCGATATCGATGATCAGATCGGTAAGTCCGCTGTCCTTGAAAGCCTCGCTTTCTATAGTCTCGACCTGATCCGGCACTGTGACTTCAGTAAGGGATGTACAGCCCTCGAATGCCTTTCTTCCTATTCTTTTGAACTCATCAAATCTTCCGTCATTGCTGAGACCGATCTTTCTAAGAGCAGTACAGCCTGTAAAAGCACAGGTATATATCTCCTTAAGATCACATCTGTCAACGTATGAGGATATACCGTAATTTGAATACTCAAAGTCTGAAAAGACTATCTCTTTCAGTGAAGCTGCATTGTACAATGACCATGCACCGATGAGTTCAACAGAATATGGGATAGTGAGCTTTTCAACATAATTACGGTTACTGAGTTGATATGAGTAGTCTCTTCCTATCTCAGTAATACTGTAGAGCACGCCTGATGCTTCATCATAATACGGAGCAGGTATCTCGATCTGTTTATCATTCGTTTTGAAACCTTTTATCCTGATAGAACGAACACCGGTTGTGCTATCGTAAGCAATGTTCTCGTAATCAAAATATGTGTTCATATACCCGTAAAAGGTGTTCAGATCTGTGCTATAAGGGTAGCCTAACGAGTCGAACGTCTTTGCGTATTGAATCTTTGCCGCCTCAGCAGTGATAGTGTTTGCAGGCTTTATGAGTCCTGCGGGAAAATAACCTGCGCTGCAGCCAAATACGGTCACAGCTGCAAGAACTGCCGCTATAAATCTTTTTGATCTCATAGTTTTACCTCCTTACGCCCATGGATCTGAACTTTCAGGTACTCTTATATCTGCAAGAAGAAACTGCTCCCAGAGATACCACTTGCCGTCCTTTGCCTTTCTCAGCTGAACTGGTCTGGGTGAATCAGCACCGCCTGACTGTATAAACAGCTTTGCATAGCCCTGTTCCTGATATGAGTATGGATTTTCACTTATATTTATCGTATATGGTTCTGCCGGAGTATAGTCATTCTGCGGAACTGCTCCCACAAAATAAGAACGCGGAACATAGTCTTTATCTCTGAATCTGTCCGCAATAAACTGCTTGTCATAGGCGGAAAGCGGCTGAGGTCCTTTTAAGTATCCCAGCATTTGCAGTGAGAGTTCTGAATTCTGCGGATAGAAGCACATTGCAAGTACCGTCAATGCTGCTGTGTCAAAAGGATCAACAAGCTGAGCCTGAGTAAGTGCCTTGAATTCATCAAGTGAGTCGGGCAGTTTTGAGAAACTGACCTGTACAGTTTTGTTTGACGGCTGCTTGTCTGCGTCATTTGCGGAACTGTTAGCTGCTTGTTTCGGTTTGTCGAATAATCCCATAGTATTCCTCCTGTCTATATTAAAATAATAATAAAAAAGCGTACCTAACAGAACATGGCTATCCCGTTTGATACGCAAAAATCCACAAGGAGCGGCTTTGAAGCATGAATATCTATTTCCAGATATCTTAGTCACAGCCCTTCACCCCCGTAATGACAAATATACTATAATTAATTATACCATGAGCATTTATTCTTGAACAGTGTACGAAAGGGAACCCTTCGCATAGAAAAAACTACAGGATATTCACTGTTCTGTCTCCGTTTTGCACAAAAAACGGCACAGTATGAAACTGTGCCGCTGTTGATGATGTTTTTATGAGAAATGCTCCTCAGCAGAGATACCAAACTTCATCATTTCGGTGACTAAGTTCCTGAATGTCTCACTGTCTGAGTTTTGCAGTCTGTTATTGACGTATGACTCAATGCTGTACTGGAAGGTATTGCTGATCTGCTTTGAACCGTCGTAGATCTTTGCAGTTATCACACTTCTTACATCGGTTATTGCTATTGAATCAATGCTTACGATGTAATAGCTGCCGCTCTTTGCGAACTGCGAAGCAGGGATAGTCTTTGTGACCGTTGTACCGCTGCTGGTCTTGTATGAGATATTCAGCTTAACGTTGTTCATATTCTGATCTGTCGCAAATTTCAGTCTGTACATGAGCACTGTCTTGTTCTCGAAGGATACGTTCTTCTTGTCGAAGGTCGCTGTTGCTCCGGAGACTGCTGTTGACTTTTCTGCATTTTTCAGCGTGGGAAGGTTCTGTGTACCCATCGCCTTCTGTGCTGCTGTGAGATCATTGTTTACGAGATTTGTAGCGTTCTTGTCGAAGTGTACCTGTGCTGCCGCACCGTAATTCAGCATATCCACCAGCATCTTCTTGAAGCTGTCGCTGTCTGAGTTCTGGATACGGTCCATTGCGTAATCCTTGATGCTGTACTTATCCTGCTTTGAGGAATATGACACGCCGTTCTTGTCGGCACGGAGGACAGCACTCAGAGTGCTTCCCATATCTGTGGAAGTGATGCCGTCGAAGGTGAACATATAATAAACTACGCCGCCGATGGTCTGCTCTTTGTAGCTTGTGATAGTCCTATTCACGAGAGTGGGCTTTGATGCACCTGCTGCATACTCCTCCTTGGAAACATCAAGGCGGATATTACTGTAGCCGCTGAGGCTTTCCTTTGGAACAGCGTAGTACATGGACAGGTCGTTCTGGAATGAGCAGTTGTGCAAGAATGTAATGTCAGGTGAAAGCTTAGCAGTCAGTAAGCCGGGATGGGCTTTAGTGTCAATAACTGCATAATTTATATTGGTATAATATAAATCGTATTCTGTCCCATTTCCTCCAACGAGGCTCTCACAACCATAGAATATATTAGGCGCTTGAAAGCTATATTCATTGCTCCAGTCATCTGATACCAGTATTGTCCTTAGTGCTTCATCATAAAAGAATATTTTTTCGGCATATTCTACATACGACATATCAAAGCTGCTAATGTCGAGCGAAGTAACTGACGGACAATAATCGAACATTCCATCCATACTGTGTACTCTGACCGTGTTGAAACCGCTCAGATCAATTGAAGTCATGGACTGGCAATTATTAAACATGAAGGACATAGCTGCAACCTTGTTTGTAACAGCCTTTGAAAGATCGATAGTTTCAACGCTCTTGAAATCCTTGAACATTTCTCTGGAATCCGCAGGGAAGTCAGCTCCCTCTTCAGTTATGACCTTCTTGACGCGCACGTCGTTCGCATATTGACGGACATCCTCCTTTTTGACAGCACCTTTGCTGAGCCAGAGGGTGCCGGTAGCCTCATCAAAGCAGACACCATATTCGCCTGTCAGATAACCACGAGCTGCTGTTCCTCTGTCAACACGGGCGTATGCTGAGTCTATGGCACTGCTGTCAAATGCAGTACCGTTGCAGCCGACCAGGGAATTACAGCCTTTGAACATATTATCTGATTCATTTACAGCGGAAGTGTCCCAATGGTCGCCGACGCTGATGGTATGCAGAGAATTGCAGCCTTCAAACATCGACTCCATATCCTTTACTTTACTTGTATCAAAAGATGTCAGGTCAAGAGCGGTCAGGGAGGTGTTGAAATAGAACATCTCCATCATATTTGTGGTATTGCTCGTATCAAAACCGCTCAGATCAACAGAAGTCATCTTCTGCAATCCGCCGAACAAATGATACATATTAGTCACTCTGCTTGAATCCGCCTCTGAAAGGTCAATAGACTCGGCTTTAGTGAACCTCATGAACATACGGTCGCAGTCCTTGGGAAGTACAGTGCCTTCCTCTGCAATAATATGCTTGATATTCTTTTTATTGGGATAATTCCAGATCGTACTGCGCTGTACATTGCCATAAAGATAGAGTGTGCCACCGGCTTCGTCCAGTCTTGTACAAGGAGCGAGCGTCAGGTATCCGGGAGCAGTATCTCCGCCGTCAATACGGGCATAAGTAGAATCGACACGATCCCCGTTATATGTTGTGCCTTGTTCACCTGAAAGATATCCGCAGCTATCGAACATACTCTCAATAACACTAAGTTTAGCGGTGCTCCATAGATCACCAACATAAATTGTTTCAAGTCTGGTACAATTACCGAACATCGAATCCATCGCTATGACAGAACTTGTATCAAAGCTGCTAAGGTCAATATAAGGTAAATAATTACAATTATAGAACATCAGGTTCATTGATGCGACTTTGCTTGTATCAAAGCCTCTTATGTTTAGATTTTCAAGATCGTCGCAGTATGCGAACATATAATCCATATCTACAACATTGCCGGTGTCGAAGCTGCTGAGATCCAATGATTTTAGCGCACTGCATCTGAAAAACATACCACTCATAACAGTGACTCTGCTTGTGTCTGCTTCTGAGAGGTCAAAAGACAATGCCCAACGGAAATCCTGGAACAGATTGCTGCAATCATCAGGGAAAATTGTACCTCTTTCAGCAGTGATATAACGTACCCTCGGATCATTAGCGTAAGCAAAAACATCATTTCTGTTTACAAAGCCGCTGAGCGTAAGGGTTCCGGTGCCTTCATCAAACGAACAGCAATTGTTATCACCATTATCAGGTTCTACGATGAAACTGCCTTCGTCAGGCTCGATCACGATATGCGTCGGATGCCAATCTGTAATGTATTCCGAGTCTACAATGCTGTATTCTTGCGGTTCTGTGATCCTGCAGCCGTTATATGTGTATGTGTAGAAACCGCCAAGAGAAGTATATTCCGAGCTGTTCTGGTCAATAACGATCCTGGAGTTTCCTGCATAGAACTTACACTTCTTTTTCTGATCAGACTGTACATAGGCACAACCGCCGATAATACCACTGCCTTTCCCATCACCGAATCCTGCTCTGATATCAATATCAGCATCGATAATTGAAAGTGCTCCTGTGGTATGATTATCATATACACTAACACAGTTGAGTACAAGGCTGCCGGGACCTTCGATTGTCACATCAGCACTGGAGTATATAAATGTTCCATTTGGAATGGTAACGACCGAATCCTCAGCAATCACTACAGTACAGTTCACAGTAGCACGGATAAGGGATTCGCCGGTGTAATAATCATATTCAAGTTCTTTATTCGTGTAATCACCGGCAATAGTAATGGTCTCTTGAAGTGGATCGTAGCTGAAAACGCCGTCTCCGAGGATATCATCAGCATTTTCAGAAGTGATCTCTACCCCCGCTACTTCGATGCCTGAATATACTTCTGCATTTGCAGTTACAGCGGTAATAAGTGAAGTTGATACACCTGAAACGGCAGGCAGTCCACCGCATAAAACAGTCATTGTCAAAGCTGCCGCCATAATTTTTTTAAATACTTCCTTCATATTATCAGCTCCTTACTGAAAACGTTCTTCAGAATAAATTGCCTGATATGTGCTTTTACAAAGTCTTAACAAATCTGCTTATGAGAAATGCTCCTCAGCAGAAATGCCGAACTTCATCATTTCGGTGACTAAGTTCTTGAAGGTCTCACTGTCTGAGTTTTTCAGTCTGTTATTGACGTATGACTCAATGCTGTACTGGAAGGTATTGCTTATCTGCTTTGAACCGTCGTAGATCTTAGCTGTTATCACGCTTCTTACATCGGTTATCGCTATTGAATCAATGCTTGCGATGTAGTAGCTTCCGCTCTTTACGAACTGTGAAGCAGGTATTGTCTTTGTGACCGTTGCACCGTTGCTGGTCTTGTATGAGATATTCAGCTTGACATTGGCCATGTTCTGACCTGTCGCAAATTTCAGCCTGTACATGAGCACTGTCTTGTTCTCGAAGGATACGTTCTTCTTGTCGAAGGTCGCTGTTGCTCCGGAGACTGCTGTTGACTTTTCCGCATTTTTCAGCGTGGGAAGGGTCTGTGTTCCCATTTTCCTCTGTGGGGTCGTGAGGTCACTATTGGCAAGGTGAGTAACATTCTTGTCGAAGTGTAACTGTGCAGCAGCACCGTAATTCAGCATATCCACCAGCATCTTCTTGAAGGTAGCGTTATTTGAGTTCTGGAGACGATCCATTGCGTAATCCTTGATGCTGTACTTATCGGGCTTTGAGGAATATGTCACACCGTTCTTGTCGGCACGGAGTACAGCGCTGAGAGTGCTGCCCATATCCGTTGAGGTTATGCCGTCAAAGGTGAACATATAGTAAACTACTCCGCCAATAGTCTGCTCTTTGTAGTTCGTGAGTGTTTTCTTCGCAAAAGTTGGCTTTGTAGCGCCTGCTGCATACTCTTCCTTGGAAACATCAAGGCGGATATTGCTGAATCCGCTGAGGCTTGACTTGGGAACAGCGTAGTACATTGACAGGTCGTTCTGGAATGAGCAGTTGTGCTTGAATTCAACATTGTAGAGTGTATTCTCGGTGAAATAGCCGGGATCACCCGCTTTGTCGATACGAGCGTAATCGACTGTTGCACGGTAACCGGAGTATGTTGTTCCGTTTCCACCCTTCAGATTATCGCAGCAAAAGAAGACATCATCATACTCTGGTGAACCAGAGGTTGATACAGAATAAGGCTTCCACTTATCACTTACAAGTATAGTTTCAAGGTCATCACAATAATTGAACATCTCATCTATTTTTACATCCTGACTTGTATCAAAGCTGCTCAGATCAAGTGAAGTAAGCGATTTACAATTCTCGAATATATAAAACATATATTCAACATTGCTTGTATCAAAGCTGCTTACATCAAGTGAAGCAAGCGATTCACAATCGCGAAACATAGCGGACATATTAAAGACCTTACTTGTATCAAAACCGCTTAAATCAAGTGAGCTTAATGAAGAACAGCCATAGAACATTGATTGCATATTATTGACCTTGCTTGTATCAAAACCACTCACATCAAGCGAGGTAAGCGATTCACACCCAGTGAACACAAGTCTCATTTCATTGACATTGCTCGTATCGAAACCGGATACATCTATGCTTTTCAGGTTTTTGCAATCTTTGAACATTCCGTTCAGATTGTTTATCTTGTTTGTTACAAGGTTGTCGGGAAGCTGGATATCCTCAGCACCGGATCCTTCAAACATACATCTGACTACCTTGACATTGCTGGGATCAGCCTTGCTCAGATCGATGTGCTTGGTATAAAGCAGATCACTGAACAGATTCTCACAGTTTTCAGGAAGTATAGCCGTTTCATCAGCCACTATGTATACCGCATGTGCATTGTGGACGTTCTCCGTAGTGTATTCATAGAGCTCCTGCCTGTCGATAAGTCCACTGAGAGTGAGAGTATTGGTCTCAGGGTCATAGTAGCAGCATTTCTTGCGGAAATAACCGGGAGCGCCGGGCAGATCTACACGGGCATAGCTGCTGTTAATTATGCTTGGATCAAATGCAGTACCGTTTCCGCCCACAAGGGAAGTACAGCCTGTGAACATTCCTGCGTCGGACTGAAATCTGTCGTTGTTGACCCATTTGTCGCTGACAATTATCCTTTCAAGTGCAGAGCAGTTCCTGAACATATATCGTGTATCGGTCAGACTGCTTGTATCGAAGCTGCTGAGGTTTATGCTTGTTAGCCTTGAACAGCCGTCGAACATCTGTGAAAATGACACAATGTTGCTTGTATCAAAATTACTCAGATTCAGCCATACGCTTTCAAGACTGGAGCAGTTTCTGAACATAGCGTAGGCAGAGTTTATACCGCTCGTATCAAGAGCCTCAATATGGGGGAATTGCAATGAAGTACAGCCGTTGAACAGATTCTGCATATTCTCAACATTGCCAGTCTCAGCGTGGTCTCCCCATTCTACGGAGTACAGCTCTGTCAGGCCTCTGAACCAGCCTCTCATATAGGTAACATGGCTGAAATCTGCGCCGGAAAGGTCTATTTTCTCAACGTTGGGGAACTGAGAAAACAGTTCGCCGCTGTACTCGGGAAGGGCATTTCCTCTGACGATGACTTTCTTTGCATTTGCGTATTCGGTATCCTTAAATGTGTTTTTATCGAATACATTTGTGATAGTCAGAACGCCTTTTTCATACTTTACGCCGTCAATATAAACTGAAAAATAGCCGGGATTGCTTGCTCCTTCGTCAACACGGGCGCGGGATTTTCCTACATAATTTGAGTCGTATACAGTTCCTGCGTATCCTTTGAGTGATGTACAGCCCTCAAACATTTTGGTATCTTCACCATCTTCTATGTAGCTCATGATTCCGCCACTGTAAACGTAAATAGTTTCAAGTTTAGGATTCCAGTAAAAAGCATAGTTTGCGTGTTCAATAGAACTGAGATCAATACCGCCCAGGTCTACAGTCTTAAGATTCTGACAGTAGCTTATCATATTTGAGATATCCTTAACGTTATCGCAATCAACGGCGGAAAGGTCTATATCCTCAGCCATCATACCCGTGAAGAAATTCTTGCAGCTATCGGGCAGAGTAACCGTACTGTCTGCAACGATATGCTTGACTTTCGGATCGGCTCTGTATTCATCGAGCTGTTCCTTTACGACCTCGCCGGTGAGAGTAAGGGTTCCGGTGGATTCATCAAAGGGTAGTGTTTTCCAGAAAGGCTTATATGTAAAATAGCCCGGATTGGATTCGCCGCCGTCTATATGGGCGTATGTGCTATCTTCTATATCAGAACTGAAAACAGTACCATTGCCGCCAACAATCTTCTTGCAATCATCAAACATTATTACAGGATTGGCGGGAGTTGTCCATTTTTCAGAAACCAATATTGTTTCTAAAGAAATACAGTTATCGAACATACCTTTCATATCTGTAACGTTACTTGTATCAAAGCTTGAAAGGTCAACGTTTTTAAGACTTCCACAACTTTCAAACAAATCGGGAAGAGCCTCAACGTTGGTTGTATCAAAATTTGATAGATCAACTGATTCAAGTTTTGTACACCTACTAAACATTGAATACATCTTAGTAACATTTTTGGTATCAAATCCGGAAAGATCGACCGTTATAAGATTATTACACCTAAAGAACATTATCCCCATATCTTTAACATTTCTTGTGTCAAATCCTGAAAGATCGATCGTTTGAAGTTCGTAACACTGACAGAACATAGCATTCATAGTGACAACGTTGCTTGTGTCTGCATTACTAAGATCAATCTCTGTTACAGCTTGAAAATCGCTAAATAGAATCGAGCTATTCGCCGGCAGAACTGTGCCGGGTTCGGCATAAACCTTTTTAACCTTCAGGTCAAGCGCATATTCCTGAACCTGTTCATTAGTAACAGCACCGCTGAGTATGAGAGTGCCTGTTGACTTGTCAAAAGTTACAGAGCCTTCCTCTGCACTTGCAACAACAGGCTTTAAAGCCGTGAATCCGCCGGGGATAAGGGGTGCCGCTCCCCCCACTATGACCAGCGACATGAGCGCTGCGATCGTTCTTTTTAATGCTTTCATAAAACCACTCCTTTTAAATATTTTTAACAAAACGCCTATGTAACGGTATACTTACCTATTGTAATTATAGCATTATTTAAGGTGCGTGAACAGTGTACGAAAGGGAACCCTGCGTGCAGAAAAAAACTACCGCATATTCACTGTTTTGCACAAAAAAGCGGCACAGCCTTTTTGCTGCACCGCCGCTTTTTATTATTCCGGATTATCGTTAATGACAAGTCCGCCGCCCCGAGCCATTACAGCAAGCTGCAAACGGCTCCTGAAGCCTGTTTTCTCCAGCATTACGGAAATATGCTTTTTCACGGCACGCTCGGATATACCGAGCTTCTCACCTATCTCATTGTTTGTAAAGCCGCCAACAAGTCCTCTCAGCACATCAAGCTCACGCTCTGTGAGATTTGTGCTGATGACCTTGCCGAACCATACCTCGGGCATCTGCGAGGGATAGATCGATTCGCCGTTCATAGTCCTGTCCATAACGTCAAGAAGAGGTTTTTCCTGCACTTCCTTGTGCCAGAAGCTCTCAACGCCTATTTCCTTTGCTCTGTCGATGTAGCTGACCTCCGGCATAGATGTAACAAGCAGTATCTTAACCTCGGGACGCTCCTGTTTGATCTGCTTTGCAGCATCAAGACCGTCCCTGCCAACCCCCAGAACAACGTCCATCAGCACAAGGTCGATTTCCTGTTCACAGCATATCTGAACAGCTTCATCTGCTGTCTGTGCCATTCCTGCGATCTCATAATCCTGCGAACTCTTCACAGCCGTTTCAAACATCTGCCGCACCATTTTCTGGTCGTCGACAATAAGTACCCTATATGCCAATTTCGTATTCCTCCTGTGCTTTCTCCGGCAGTTGCAGTATCATTTCAAACTGCGGAGAACTGTTTATTTTCATCGTACCGCCGATAGTTTCTGTCATGCGCCTGAGATTTGCAAGTCCGCCGGTTTCTTTCACAGGCGCACATGGAGGTGTGCCGTTGTTGGTAAAGTGCATCACATAGCCCTCCGGCGTTTTTTCGATAGAAATATACGCGATATCCCCCTCAGCATGGCGCAGAACATTGGTGACGTGGACTGTTATCGCCGAGTCCACTACCGATATCAGCGTTTCCTCCTCGGGTAGTTCGCCGTTCAGCTCGATACGGATACCGAGACTGTCTGCGTGTGTCAGACTGAAAAAGCAGGGTTTCTGCCAGCTTTCCCGTTCCTCATTTTTCAGTAGAGCGGTATTCCTCCGCCACAGTGAGAGCATTTCATTTGTGTCTGTATGTTCGGGATCGGCGAGGAAATGCCTTGTCATCAGCAGCATTTCACCGAAGCTGTCATGAATGTGTATTTTGATCTGCAATGTTTCCTTGTCCATGATGATGAACTGTATCGATGAGTTGAGTGCCTTTAGCCGTCGGTTGATCTTCTGCACCTTTTTCTGCTTTTCTCGCAGTTCCTCCGTCAGGCGGTATTCCTGCGTGACATCAAAGGCGAGCAGTTCGTGGATCGTCCTGCCATCCAGCGTATCCTCACGATGAACAAAGTTATATGCCGAACCGTCCTCCGAGCAGACAATGGGTGCTTCTTCGCCGGAGAAAATCGTTCTCTGAAAGCCCTCTGCGTCCATAATGCCGCTGCCTGTCAGCTTGCAGGCAATGCTGTTCATACGGCGGTTTGTCAGTTTTGTCAGTCCGCCGTCCCAATAAAAGCATATTCCGACCGGAAGCTCGTCCATGCATTCCTTGACGGACATCAGTGTCAGACTGCGTTTTCTTGCCCTGATACAGCTCAGGAGTTCCAGAATGGCAATGCCCGTAAGAACGAGAGCTGCCAGCAAAAGGGCAACAGGCTTTTCGAGATACGCTCTGTTATGATATTTCAGATGATCCATCAATATCTGTGA
>Ga0129317_1001930_pt1 | contig 13252 bp, 8 predicted proteins | sample Cm1ome_FD_94430 | JGI IMG/M metagenome (GOLD analysis project Ga0129317, IMG submission 94430) | Eastern black-and-white colobus group fecal microbial communities from Wisconsin, USA - Cm1105 metagenome | ecosystem: Host-associated > Mammals > Digestive system > Large intestine > Fecal | place...
TACGCTGGCTAACGATAACCAAGTAACTTCGTACGTGATTGAAGATCTGAATATCAAGGGAATGGTAAAAAACCACAAACTGGCTCGAGCGATTCTTGATGTAGGCATTGGCAATTTGTACCGTTGTCTGGATTACAAGTTGCAGGCCAATGGTAAGAATCTCATCAAAGCGGATCGGTTCTATCCATCTAGCAAGCGGTGTTGTGTTTGTGGTCATCGTCATCAAGGATTGACGTTAGAAGATCGTGAGTGGCAGTGTGAAGTCTGCGGTCAAGAGCACGATCGAGATGAATGTGCGGCAAAGAATTTGGCCAAGTGGCCGTTCCTAGCCAAAGAAGATAAAGGCTGTGCGGGCCGGAATGGTCCGGAATGGGTAAAGAGTTCCTCTCAGGCGATACTGTTCAGCGACAGTGCCTGCGCGAAAGGGTTGAATCATACCGATTCAGTCAGGTCCCATGAAGCCCTCGAATTGATTCGAGGGTAATTCACCAACGTTGTAGAAAGGTACAAAAGTATAAAAATATTCATTTAAATCAAAAAGATAAAAGTCATCGTTTTTCTTTTAGGCATAAACTCTTGTTCGATTTTCGTAGATTATTTGTATGTTAGCGAAATTTCTCTAATTGTTTGCGTCAAGCATTGATTGATATTTTGACAGTATTATGACGTCAAGGAAGTCACCACTTTGATCAAAAGGGTCTGATTTCATTGATAGAAAATTGACAATGGTTAAAAATTGTGGATAAGTAAAGAGAAGGAGAATCAACAATGGCAGAAAAAATTTTGCGTGACACGTATGGCCGTCCCATCGGCTCCATTCAAGTCGACTCCCGCGGTGTGCAAACGTTGCGTGACGTTCGAGGACGCGTCAAAGGGACTTACGATCCGCAACGCGATGTGACGATGGAACCCAACGGTCGCATCTATGGGTGGGGCAATTTGCTCATGATGCTGTTAAACGATTAACGCTTTTTGTCGGCATCTCAGGTAAGAAAGTCGCGGGTTGTTGCCTTGCGACTTTTTTTCAAAATATAGAGCTCTTTAACAATGACTTAACAATTACTTACGAGTTTAACGAACTGCTTTGTAAACAAGGCCCAAAGACGAATAGACAGTTAGGTAGAATTGACTATCATTAATAAGTGAACGCTTGTTCACTCTTTTTTACCCATCATTCTCATTTTTTAATGACAATTTCAGAGGCCAAGCACTACTTTTTTCAAAAGCTAAGTCTTTGGCGAGAACACGGTGCATCGTATTTATCGATCGCCATCAATGGATTATTACTTTTTTTAGCTTGGGTTCTTTTCCCTTTAGAGCGAGAACCTTGGCGGTCTTTTTGTGCCCGTTTACCTCATCTTTATCCTCAGATTAATTTCGAAGCGCCTTGTGCCTTAGATGGACTGCGTTTTCTGATTCAATCGGTCTTTTTGTCGGTAGCTAAATTTCCTAAAACGTCTAAAGCGTTCGTAAAGCGCTTTCAACGTGCGCACCTGCGAGTGGCCCTCTTTTTTAGACGAATCAGTTATTTCATTGGTCACTATGGTGCCATTTTGTTAGAAGGCAACCAAAGGGGATTGGAGAGCATTGATAAGCACGGTAGTGCCATTCCCCGTGTTGTGAAGTTGGCTCTTTTATGGATTTTGGGAGCACTGGTCGTATTTCTGGCCGTCCTTTGCATTACGCAACCTTTTAACATTCAAGGGCAGGTGCTCTTTTTATCCGTCATGTTGGTGTTGGCTTTAATGCTCACACAAATTAAAGCACGTCTGACCCTCATGCTCTTATTTGTGATTTCCATGGTGGTTTCGGGTCGCTATCTCTGGTGGCGCTGTACTTCCACGGTCAATACCGATTCTGTCGTCGGCATCGTTTTAAGTCTTTTGTTGTTACTTGCCGAAATCTACGCCTTTACGGTGATGCTTTTGGGTTACTTTCAAGTGTGTTGGGTGTTGGATCGAAAACCCTATCCGATGCCCAAAGACAAAACCCTTTGGCCTCACGTCGATATCTTTATTCCGACCTATAACGAACCCTTGGAAGTGATTAAGCCCACGGTCTTTGCAACGCTTAATATGCAGTGGCCGGCAGATAAACTCCACATCTATATCTTAGATGACGGTTCTCGCGACAGTTTCAAAGCCTTTGCCGATGAAGTGGGCGTGGGCTACATCAAGCGTGATGAACACAACCATGCCAAGGCAGGCAACATCAACCACGCCATGACGATAACGTCAGGTGACTTTATTACGATTTTTGACTGTGACCATGTACCGTCGAGCGACTTTTTAGTCAAAACCATGGGGTGGCTTGTCAAAGACGACAACATTGCTTTGGTGCAAACGCCTCACCATTTCTACTCTCCCGATCCTTTTGAAAAGAACTGGCATTTGGACCGCGCAATGCCAATTGAAAACGCACTTTTCCACGACTTTATTCAAAAGGGTAACGACACGTGGAATGCCACGATGTTTTGTGGTTCGTCGGCCGTGATGCGACGCCGTGCCTTGGAGCAAATTGGAGGCATTGCCGTTGAAACGGTGACTGAAGACGCGCACACGTCACTCAAACTCAACCGTCTTGGTTGGTCATCGGCTTTTATTGATGTGCCGTTGGCTTCCGGGCTTTCAACCGAAACATTAGCTGCTCACATCGGGCAGCGCATTCGTTGGGCCCGCGGCATGATTCAAATTTTCCGCTTGGACAATCCGTTTTTGGGCAAAGGCTTGACGCTTGCGCAACGTCTTTGTTTCTTTAATGCGATGTTCCACTTCTTGCATGGACTGCCACGCTTAATTTTCTTGGTGGCGCCCCTGCCTTATATGTTTGCCAACATCTATGTGATTTACGCCACGGCCGCTGCCATTTTTGCCTACGTGGTGCCACACATGGTGCATTCGGCCCTTACGAATTTCATCTTGCAGCGTGGCTACCGCTACCCCTTCATGGGCGGTGTTTATGAAACCGTGCTGTCTTGGTACATCCTTTTGCCGACGACGGTTGCTCTTTTCATGCCACACAAAGGCAAATTTAATGTGACGGCTAAGGGCGGCACGATTGGTGAAAAATATTTGGATTGGTCGGTGAGTAAACCGTGTCTAGTTTTGATGGCGTTAAATTTCATCGGACTTGGTATTGGTTTATATAAAGCGTTTTTTGATCCCAATCCCGAGTACTTAACCCTTGTGATTAACATGGGGTGGATTCTTTATAACTTGATGATTTTGGGGGCTACGATGGCCGTTGCCGTTGAAGAGGTGCAAACCCATCAGTTCCCCCGTGTTCAATGCAAAATTGAGGCTTCTGTACGAAATTCGGCAGGCGAGACCATTAATGTTACTTTGACGGAATACTCACAAGATGAGGTTCGTTTTAAGTGTGCAGATGTTTGTGCTTTTGCCAAAGATGACACTTTGGATTTGGTGTTTATCTATAAGGGCCAAACCTATAGCTTTAATTCCACGGTAAAAGACGTTGAGGGCGTTTTTGTTGAACTCGCAATGCAGTTTGAAACGTTTGATCAAGAGCGCGACTTTAACCGTTGCACGTTCTCCCGCGAGGGGATGTGGGCAAGTCCCAAAGAAAAAATTGATGATCGGATGTCAACGGGCTTTTTCAAACTCATTGAAATTGCCCTCTATGGCTACCGTTCCATGATTGAATTTTTACCCGGTCGTTGGCAGTACTGCCGTCGCGGACTTCTCTGGTTAAAGAGCTTTACGCCAAAGATTCCGACGACCGAGGTTTACGAAAAATAATTTGAATGGGTGAAAAAGTGAAAATCCAACAATTCATGCTCAGTTTAGTCGCAAGCAGTGTTTTGGCCCTAAGTGCCAATGTGGCCCTTGCGCAAGTACCGACAAAAGACGTCTCAACGGTCGCGCCTGTTTGGCGAACTGACCTCATGGGTTCCTTCACGGTCGTCACTCCATTAATCAAGATGGTGCCGGGCGGTCAAGCCGACTCCATTCGTATGAGTGGGATGCGTAACGAGCAGTATTTTGACTTTGGTGTTCGCACCGATGAATTGGTGTCAGCGGCGAAAATTGAACTCAATTTCACGCCTTCTCCGTCTTTAATTCCGACGCGCTCACAGTTAAATGTTTTCTTAAATGGGCAACTTCAACAAACGATTGCGATTGCGCCTGAGTCGTTAGGAAAACTCACGCGCATGGAAGTTGCGTTGGATCCCAAAGAAATCAAAGCGCAAAACCAAATTCGATTCCAATTTATCGGTCACTATCAACAGCTTTGTGAGTCGCCCGCAAGCGAAACGCTTTGGCTAGATGTGGACTCATCGAGCCAATTGAACCTCTTAAAGCAAAAGGTTCGGTTAACGAGTGACTTAAGTAAACTCCCTGCACCGTTTATTGAAACGGTTTCAAACGCAACTTCCGTTGTTCCTTTTGTCTTTGCCAAAGCGCCGGACAATAGCGAAAAAACGGCGGCAGGGATTTTAGCTAGCCTCGGTGGCCGTACCTCCGGTTGGCGCGGTGTTGATTATCCGGTGTATTACAACCAAGTGCCCGCTGAAGGTCACTTCGTGGTTTTTGTGACCAATGACTCTCGTCCTGACTTTTTGAAAGATCTGCCGAAGGTCGAAGCACCGCAACTCATCATGATGGATGCGCCTCAAAGCCGCTACGCAAAGATGTTGGTGGTAGCCGGTCGCAACACGCAAGATCTTTTGGTGCTTGCCAAAGCGATGGCTTCGGGGGAACAAGTCCTCATTGGTGACCGTTTAACCGTCAAAGATTTCAAAGAAGCTGGGGCTCGTGCGGCTTACGATGCACCCAATTGGATCAAACTTGATGAAGCGGTGAGTTTCAAGGATTTGATGCAATACCCCGGTCAATTAACCTCGCGTGGGTTTGCGCCTGCCCCTGTTCATTTGACAGCACGTCTGGCACCTGACTTATTCATGGTGGGTAACGGTTCTGTCGATATGTCGCTCAAATACCGTTATACGAAACCGGAAGTGGGCGATACGGCTCAGCTTCGCGTTCGTATTAATGACTATTTGTTGGATTCCTTCAACCTCTCTGAAAAAGAAAGCCGTGGCGATCACGACGTCAAACTTTTGAATTTCTACGGAGCACTCGCAACAAGTAAAACCGACTCGCTGACCTTAGCTTCTGAAAACGATTTAAGTTTCGAAGTGGGCTATACACGAACGTTTTCTGAAGGTTCTGCCGATAACTGCAAGTCCGTGGTGATGTTGCCCCAACAAGTTGAAATTGATCCGTCTTCAACCATGACGTTAAAGGGTCTTTATCACTATGCGAAATTGCCCAATCTTTCGCTATACACGCAAAGTGGTTTCCCGTTTACGAAATATGCTGACTTGTCGCAAACGTTGGTGTTGATGGATGCTAATGCAACCTCAGAGAAAATGACGACCTTCTTAAATGCCATGGGTCGCGTCGGGGCCACAACAGGCGTTGGTGCTTCAAAACTCATGGTGACGGATAAGGTTGATGCAAAAGAAGCGTCAGAGAAGGACATCTTAGTGATTGGTGAATTGCCGGTTGCTTTGGTGGACTTTAAAAATGAGGATGCTGAAGATTTGCAACAAGCCGTTGGCAAGCTTCTTCAAACGGGGACCATGGATGATAAGGCGCTTGAAACTCAGCGTGGGGAAACTCTCGTGAACCCAGAGGGCGGGATCGGCGCCATCGTGTCTTTGCGCTCGCCCTTTGACTCTGACCGCACGGTCGTTGCCATTTTAAGTGAGGGTGAGGCGGGGAGCTATTTACTCAACGAAAAACTCAAAGCGCCCTCTTCAATCAATAATGCCAAGGGTTCGGTGAGCATTGTGCAAGCCCAACGTCTAGTGAATTTTGAGGTGGGTGAAACGTACTATTTGGGCGATATGCCTTGGTACTACCGACTCTGGCATACCGTGGGTCAATATCCTTTAATTTTGGTGCTTTGCACCTTGGTGGTTGCCGCTTTGGTTGGGGCCGGTATTTTCTACTTTATGCGTTTGTGGGTTCGTAGAAGAGGATAATCAGTATGCGTAAGTTTTTAGTTTTGCTCTTTACGTTGATTGGTCTTTCAACCCAAGCCCTCGCATGGGATCAATGGGATGCATTTAAAGAAGTCAATGTCGTTAAAGGCCGAGTGATTGACTATAGCGACTCACGCCTTGTCACGACCTCGGAAGGCCAATCCTATGCGCTTTTTTTCGCTCTCGTTGCCAACGATCAAAAGCAATTTGAGTCCCTATTAAAGTGGACGGAAAATAATCTTTCCCAAGGGGATTTGACCCAACATTTGCCTGCTTGGCTTTGGGGTAAAGACGGTCAAAATTGGACGATTCTTGATAGCAACAATGCCGTGGATTCCGACATGTGGATTGCGTATTGTTTGCTGGAAGCCGGGCGCCTCTGGGGCAGAGACGATTACACGAAAAAGGGTCAAGCCTTATTGAAACTTTTAGAGACTCAGGTCAGAGACATCGCAAATCTTGGCAAAGTGCTTTTACCGGGTCGCATCGGTTTTGAAAAAGACGATGAAGTCAAACTCAATCCCAGTTACTATCCGCTTTTTATCCTCAAGCGTTTTGCCCAAGAAGATCCCCAATGGAATGCGGTCTTTGATGGCTCATTGCGTGTGCTTTTGCGCTCGGCCCCATCGGGTATTGCACCCGATTGGTGCAACTTCACGAAAGAAGGCGACTTGATGGAATTGACGGACGTGGATAATACGATCGGCAGTTACAACGCTATCCGAGTGTATTTGTGGATTGGCATGATGAGTCCGAGAGATCCGGCGTATCGTCAGTTAAAGACACATTTCGCACCGATGGTGAAACTTACTGAAGAGTTGAATATGCCGCCAGAGAAGGTTGACGTTAATACGTTAAAGGTTAATCGTCCGGGGCCCGTGGGCTTTGGCGCGTGCCTTTTGCCGATGGTCGATAACGAACAGGTTTCTACCTTCATTCGTACCGTTTTACTTTCGACGCCTTTGGCAAAAGACAGTTACTACAGCAACGTGCTCACGCTCTATGGTTTGGGATTTAAAGAAAAGGTCTTTGCCTTTGATGAAAAGGGCTACCTTTATTTTCCCGGTCAAAAAGCCGCTACTCAAAAGTAAGAAGGGGAGTGTATGACGACAAAAGAGACTCCCAAGTGGATTGAAGGACTGGGCTTTTGGAATGTTTACTTTATTTTCAAGTTTGCCCTCGTTCATTTGGGTTATTTGAATTTAAATGTTCTGGGTAATGCCCTTTTATTGCTAGTGCTTTTGTTGCCAATGCCATCAAAGGCACTTCGCTATGCAAAGACCTCGTTAACTGTTATTGCGGCGATTGTTCTTCTTTACTCGGAAAGTTGGTTGCCGGGCCCTGCAAGCATTATGAGTAATGCTGATAACATTGCGGGCTTTTCCTTGAGCTACATGGCTGAACTTGCCATGGACTTTATCAATTGGACCATGGTCGGTTGGTTAGTCGTATTGGTGATTGTCTACGCAATCGCTCGCCACTTTGTTCGTCTTTCGGTTCTCACGGTGGGGTATTTCTTGGTTTTGGCAGCAACACCCTGGTGGCAAAGCCTCATGGCGCCGGCAGTTGAAGAAAGCCCCTTGCCTCAGGTAGCACAAACGACAACGACAGCGCCGGCAGCAACCGCTGAAACCGCGGTGGGTAAAAACATTCCTGCCACAAGTGAAACCATTGCAAAGTGGTACAGCGCTTTTTTGGATTACGAAAAAGAGCGAGTGGCGGTGTTGCCAGCAGGGCTTAATGCCAAAGACACGCCCTTTGATATTGTGATTATGAACGTTTGCTCCTTATCCAATGATGATTTGGAAGCCGCTGAACTTCAAAATCATCCGGTGTTGTCTCGCTTTAACATTCGTTTTGATCACTTTAATTCGGCAACCTCTTATTCGGGTCCGGCGACCCTGAGACTTTTAAATGCGGCGTGCGGTCAACCTTCGCATGACGGCCTTTATGAAGGACGCCGTCCGGAGTGTGAAATCATGAACCGTTTGGATCAATTGGGGTTCAAACAACACATGTTCTTGGATCACGCCGGCAAATACGACAATTACATTGAAACGATGCGTGAAAAGGCCGGTTTGACAGCGCCCCTAGAAAGTACGGGTCGCTATCCTGTGCGTTACGTTGGTTTTGATGATGAACCCATTGCCGATACTTTGGCTCTTCTTCGCGATTGGCATAAAAAGACGAGAAAAGAAAAAGAGCGCAGTGTGACGCTATTTAATTTAATTGCTTTGCATGACGGCAATCGCTTGCCACGCCAAAGTCATTGGGAAGCTTTTAAACCACGTGCGCAAATCATGTTGGATGACCTCAATAAATTCTTCGATGAATTGCAACGCAGTGGACGCAAAGTGATGTTTGTCGTGGTTCCCGAACACGGAGCTGCCGTCAGAGGCGATCGTGTTCAAGCACCTCGCTTGCGTGATATTCCTAGTATGCGCATAACCGAAGTGCCTGTGTTGGTGAAATTCTTTGGTTTGAAAGACCTGCCCAAAGATCAAATCCATGTGGTGGGAACGACAAGTTATTTGGCGTTAAGTACTCTGATCGGTAAGACGTTAGAGAGCAATTACTTTAGTGCTGAAACCGGTGCGGTGACGCTTGAAGAACTCATCAAGGATTTGCCAGAAACCAACCCCGTGAGTGAAAACGCACAATCGGTCGTCTTGACCTACAAGGAGCGAGACTACATTCGTCAAAAAGATGAAAATTGGGTGGTCTACCCGAAATAAGGCAAAAGAGGAGGAGTCGCAGGGAAGTTTTCTTGCGACTTTTTTCTTTGCTAGTGCGAATTGCCAAAGACATTTGTTCCCGAGTAGCTGATAATTAGAAAAAAGCCAATCTGTCAGGAAATGAGTAATGTTAGAAACACCGCTTTACCGTTATTGCCCGATGTGCGGTCAAGAGCTTGTAACGAAACGCCCTCAAGCAGATAATCGCTTGCGTCAGATGTGTGAGCATTGCGGTTTTATTCGTTACGTCAACCCCTTGCCCATTGTGGGAACCGTGCCGATTTTGGATGGAAAAGTTCTCTTGTGCCGTCGGGCCATTGAACCGAGAAAAGGCTTTTGGACGTTGCCCGCGGGTTTCATGGAAGGTTATGAAACGCTAAAAGAAGGGGCCGCCCGCGAAACATTGGAAGAAACGGGTGAAGAAGTTAAAGTGGGTGATCTATTGACCATCATTGATGTGCCCGATGCCAATCAAGTGCATTTTTTCTTTAGAGCAGAACTTCAAGATATCAATGGGGTGCCGGGCGAAGAAACGCTGGAACAACGGCTTTTTTCTGAAGAGGAAATTCCTTGGGAAATGCTAAGTTTTACGACCGTCAAGACGACGCTGCGTCATTATTTTGACGATTTTCACGCAGGAAAATTTGAACTTCATACGTACAAACTCTCAAAGTAGGCAAGGCTTTGATAAAATACTCAAGTTAAGGTCAGCTCTGACCTATTTACGGATTAAAGAAAAAAAGAGACTAAAAATCATGTCTATGCTCTACTCTATCGCTCGTCGTTGCTTATTCGCAATGGATCCTGAAACGGCTCACCATGTCATCATGGCTAACCTTGATTGGGCCGTGAATCTTGGCGTCACAAAACTCGTCACCCGCGATCCGGTGGAAGATCCCATTGAAGTGATGGGCTTGCGCTTCCCCAACGTGGTGGGTTTGGCAGCCGGTATGGACAAGAACGGCGAACGCGTCAGCGCTTTCGGTGGTTTGGGTTTCGGTCACGTGGAAATCGGTACGATTACGCCTAAGGCTCAACCGGGTAATCCCAAGCCGCGTCTTTTCCGTGTGATCCCTGCCGAAGGTGTGATTAATCGCATGGGCTTTAATAACCACGGTGTGGATGAAGTGTTGGGCGTTCACTTAAAGAGCGCAGCGGCCTTCCGTAATCGTGGTGGCATCCTCGGCATCAACATCGGTAAGAATGCCGTGACGCCGATTGAAAACGCTGTTGACGACTACTTGATCAGCATGCGCAAGATTTATAACCACACGGACTACATCGCTATCAACATTTCTTCCCCGAATACGAAGAATTTGCGTAGCTTGCAAGCCGACGAAGAATTGGAAAAGCTCTTGAAGGCCATCACCGATGAACGTAAGCGCTTGATCGATGAAAACGACGGCAAACGTGTGCCGATCGCATTGAAGGTGGCTCCGGATTTGGAAAATGATGACATTCTCCGTATCTCTGACCAATTGGTCAATTACGGTATTGATGGCATCATCGCTACGAACACGACGATTGCTCGCGACTCCATCCAAGGTTTGCCCAACTGCAACGAAACGGGTGGCTTATCTGGCAAACCCTTGCGTGAACGCTCTACCGAAGTGGTGGATTTGTTGTATCGTCACTTGCAAGAAACGATGCCGATTATTGCAAGCGGCGGTGTGATGACCGGCGCCGATGCGGTTGAAAAGATGCAAGCCGGTGCCAAGTTGGTTCAATTATTCACGGGCTTTATCTACTACGGTCCGGTTTTGGTGCCTGATTGTGTGGACGCTGTTGCCCAATGGCGTAAAACGCAAACGGGTTCTGTGAAGTCTTTGCGCCCGTAATCGCAAACACTTCAACTTAGCAAAGAGGCGCTCCTTGGTGGGCGCCTTTTGCACATATTGCGAAGTCGTAACAACTTTTTCTCTCTAACTTCCCCTAATTGCACTACACTGAAAACATATGTAGAACATTTTTGGGGGATGGCTATGCGTAAACTCATTATCGGTGTGACATCGGTTGCCGTTGTTGCCGTGGGTGGCATTTGGGCGGCTGCGGTGTACTTTTTAGACAGTACAACGATTGCTCAGCAATTAAAGGTGGAGACGGCCAAACGTCTTAATCGTGAGTTGGTGTTTAACGGCCAACTTCAAACCAAGTTTTTCCCGAAGGTGCAGATTGTGTTGCCTCCCACAACGCTGTCTTACGAAGGAAAGACCGAGCCTCAATTTACGCTCACAGGGGCAAGCATTGGTGTTGCCCTTCTTCCCTTGATTAAGGGTGATATTCAATTTGATGCGGTCAGCATTGAAGGCTTAAAGGGCGTTGTGAACGCCAAACGCTTTACGCAAAAAGTTGATCAAAAGAAATCCCAATCTGAAGAGCCCAAAGAAGCAGCGCCTGAAGACAGTTCTTCATTCGTGAAGAATTTGAAGGTAGCCAGCGTCTCGATTCGTGATTGCGCTTTGACTGTTTATGGCCTTCAAGATCAAAAAGTATATTCCGTTAGTCAATTGAACCTTGAAACGGGAGAGATCGGTTTAGAGGGAACGACGCCCGTGAAGTTCAGCACGAACTTTGCTGAAAAAACGCAAGGTTTGACCGGTAACTTGACGCTTCAAACGACGGCCAAATATAACCTCAATACATTGGACGTCACGTTAAGTGACATGAAGACCAATGTGCGTTTTAACCAAGATAAGACGGAAAACGAAATTGGTTTACAAGCCACGAAAGTGGCGTACTTAAAGCGTGACGTTGCTATCGATAAATTAAGCCTCTTAGCGAATATGGGTAATGCCATGAATGTGGTCGTCTCGGCTGATCAATTTAAGACCGAGAATATGAACACTTGGCAAATGGCTAAGGTTAATGCCCAGGTCAAACAAGGCGATGCGCTTGCCGCTAATATCACCGGCAACTTTACGGGTTCAGTGAAGGCGATGAGTGCAGCAAGCAACAATATCGCGGGCACGATTGATACAGCGATCAACGGTATTAAAACGCAAATTCCGTTGGCCGGTAAATTAAGTGCTTCTGTTTCTGAAGAAAAAGCCTCAGTGGCATTGCATGGGAAGTTTGACGGTAAAACGTGGACTGCCAACGCCAATGTTAAAGGCTTTAAGAAGCCCAATATCACGGGTAATGTTGATCTCGTGTCGCTGACGGTGGACAAGTGGTTACCGAAAGAAACCACGAAGACAGCATCTGTGAATTTTGCTCCCATCTCTGAAGCATTGGCCGATTCCGTTGAGCGCTTAACTGCGCTTGATATGGCCAATGCCAATATCGATATCAAAGTGGGCGAAGTGCGCTATAAACAACTTCCGGTGACGGGCATTGCCACGACAGTTCGTTTGCAAGACAGTGTGTTGAGTCTCAATAATATGAAGGCTTCGCTGTGTGACGGTACGATTAACGCCAATATGGTGTTAGATGCCGGTCAGAACTGGTCGCTCACGCAAAGTGCCAACCGTATTAATGTGCAACGCTTGTTAAAGGGTTTGGAATTGCCGGATCAATTAACAGGTACGGTGCAAATGAATACGAAGTTAAACGGTACGGGTTTGGATGAAACGGCCATTAAGAAGACCGCCAACGGTACGCTTAATGTCAAAGTTAATAACGCCGTGCTCAAGGGCATCTCTTTAGAAAAGGTGGCGAAGGCCGTGCGTGATAAGAAGGTCTCGGGTCTCATCATGACGCCTGAAGATCAAACGCAATTTAGTGCAATGAATGCCACGGTAGTCGTGAACAATGGCAGATTGTCGGTTAAAAACTTAACGGGTCAAAGCGCCATTGCGGCAGTTAATGGCGCAGTCGACATCGGGTTATTGGATAGCTCGATGATCGGTAAAGTCTCGGCAGTGTTAGCCACAAGCGTTGACGGTCGTCGCGTGACGGTACCGATTGCTATTGGCGGAACGGTGGCGGCACCGGCTTATGGTATTGACCTTGCTTCTGCGATTAAGGACAACTTAACGGCCGAAGTCAAAGAAAAGGGTCGTGCAAAACTCGAAGAAGGCATCGGTAAGTTACTCAATCGCCTCAATCGTTAATTAATCATTAACCTTAAACCCAAAAGCGGAATTCGAAAGAGTTCCGCTTTTGGTATTTAAGAGTGATGCAGTGAGCGGTTGACAAAAATAGGCAAAAATTTTTTCTTTTAAATTCAAGGAGGAAGATAAAAAACGTGGGCGTTTTTTGGAAAATGCATTTGACAGAGGAAAAATTCTTCTTAAAATACGCTTTCCTGTCTTCACGAAGACGCCTGAAATCAGGCCCGTTGATGAAGATCGGGTCAAAAGTTAAATGAAAATATTTTTTCAACGACTCTTGACAAAACAAGATCAGTCATTAAAATACTCGATCTTGTCAGCTCGAAAGAGCTTGTTCTTTAAAAATTGATCAATGAACCGATAAGCGTGAGTATCTGGTGATTGAAGATAACCAAGAGAGACTTTCGAGTCTTTCTAGAAAACTTTAAAAAACTAGGTGCTCAAGTTTGAATGAA
>Ga0129317_1001932_pt1 | contig 13234 bp, 13 predicted proteins | sample Cm1ome_FD_94430 | JGI IMG/M metagenome (GOLD analysis project Ga0129317, IMG submission 94430) | Eastern black-and-white colobus group fecal microbial communities from Wisconsin, USA - Cm1105 metagenome | ecosystem: Host-associated > Mammals > Digestive system > Large intestine > Fecal | place...
CAGACAAATCCAAAACCGTTGCGCATGTGCGATAACCGTGACCTAATTCAAAGATGTTATAGGCTATCTTTTTGAGGTAATCGGGTTTGGTAAGACCCGGAGCGTGATCGGTGGCTGGCATGACAAGGTATTCCACTATGTGGGATTTAGATGAAAGCCCCGAGAAGTGATCAGTTTCTCAGGGCTTTTTCGACTAACTAAATTTGGCAGAAGGTAGTAGCAAACTGCCGAAAGTTAGATTAGAAGTGGTGAGCGATACCAGAGATAACTTCGATGGTATCCGTGTCAACACCGTACTCTTCTTGTTGATCATAGCCAGCACCAGCGTACACATACGTGCGCTTGCTCAACGGATACTTGTAGAAGGCGCCGACGTTCAAAATCTTGACTTCGTCTTCACCGACCTTCATGTCATCCTTACCAACAGAGTAACCAACTGCAGCTTCCAAGGAACCAGAGGCCACCGGAGCCTTAACACTGACGCTCACGCCATATTGGCTGTAATCCGTCGTGGTGGTCTTACCTGCTTCATAGTAGTTACCAGCCAAGAAAGCCTTCACAACACCGAAATCATAGTTAACGCCAGCCGTGACGTTCAAGGCTTCGTCTTCGTCTGCGGCATTAGTAGCGCTTTGCACGTGGCCCTTATCGATTTGGCTCACAACCAAACCAGCACCCAAAGCACCCCATTGACCCGTAACGCCTAAACCATAGTAGCGATCCACGTCAGAAGAGGCTTCACCCTTACCACCGTTGTCACCACCTAAGGAAGCCATAGCATGAACCGTCATACCTGCGAATTCCGGAGATTCATAAGCAATGGAGTTATCCAAACGGCTGTAGGTCTTAAATACACGACTTTGGTCTGCGATCTTGTCGCCATAACCCGTACCAGAGGCCGTGAAACCAGCTGCAACGTCAATAGAACCCGTACCGGAATCCAAAGCACCGAAGCGACCCATGTGCAACGTACCGTAGTTCGTAGCAACATAGAGGCGAGATTCACGATGGAAAGCACGAGCGCTACTATCAGAACCATCGTCAGCATTGAAACCGTGTTCCAATTGGAAACCAACCGTCAAATCTTCAGAGATTTGTTCAGAACCCTTAATACCGAAACGGGAACCCGTAGCATCACCAGAGTTCAAACTCCAGTTGTCGCTTTCACCAACAGTCACATCATCGCTATCAACATTGGTGTAGTTGATACCGAGGTTAACGCGACCGTACAACGTCACGTCGGCAGCCAAAGCAGAACCAGCAAATGCGCCCAAAACGGCAACAGCAGCTAAAGTCTTTTTCATGATATTTTTTCCTTTTGTATAAGAAAGTGAATACTGAATGCAGACAATGTCGTCAAAAACTTCAGTTATTCTGTTGGAATTGTCCACCCTACCCCCCCCCTTGCCGTCAAGTCTTTCTGCAATCAAACTTCAATTCGTGTTGTCTTTTTACAACACTACTTATTCACACCTCTTCAAACATCTGTAAAGACAAGGCTCTCAAAGCCATGTAAAATTAATAAGTTAACTTTTTAGTTTTCTTGTTTTTTAGCAAGAAAAACATTCCAAATTTCGAAATTTTTGAAAGGATATTTTCATGGCTGGGCATTCCAAGTGGGCCAATATTCAACACCGTAAAGGCCGTCAAGACGCTAAGCGCTCTAACCTTTGGACGAAGATCGTTCGTGAAATCATCGTTGCTGCTCGCAACGGTGCTGATCCCGATTCCAACTCCCGTTTGCGTTTGGCTTTATTGAAGGCTCGTGGCGCTAACGTTCCGAAGGACACGATCAAAAACGCCATTTTGAAGGGCTCTGGTCAATTAGAAGGTGTGAACTTTGAAGAAATCCGTTATGAAGGCTATGGCGTGGGCGGCGCTGCCGTGATCATTGATACGGCAACGGATAACCGTACGCGTACGGTGGCTGACGTTCGTCACATCTTGAGTAAGCACGGCGGTAACTTGGGTACCGACGGTTGCGTGGCTTTCATGTTTACGCACTGTGGTCAATTCTTCTTTGCTCCGGGCAAGTACACCGAAGACGACGTGATGAACGTTGCTTTGGAAGCCGGTGCCGATGACGTGATCACCGATGAAGAAGGCGGCATTGAAGTTGTTTGCGCACCGGGCGCTTTTGAAGACGTTAACAACGCTTTTGAAGCTGCCGGCATGACGCCTGAAATGGCTGAAGTCACGATGAAGGCTTTGAACGAAACCGAATTGCAAGGTGAAGATGCCGAACGTATGCAACGTTTGATCGACGCTTTGGAAGACTTGGATGACGTTCAACAAGTCTATACGACCGCTTCTTTTGAATAATTAAATTATCTTTGGGACTAGCACAATGAAACTTCTCGTAATTGGCTCTGGCGGCCGCGAACATACGCTCGCATGGCGTTTGTCACAAGACGAACGTGTTGAAACCGTTTTTGTGGCTCCTGGCAATGCCGGTACCGCTCTTTGCGACAAACTTCAAAACGTTGCCGAAAGCGACTTTGAAAAGTTGGCCGATTTTGTTCGTGCCAATGACGTGGCCTTTACATTGGTCGGTCCCGAAGCCCCGTTGGCTGGCGGCATTGTTGACCACTTCCGTAGCCAAAATTTGCCGATCTTTGGACCGACGAAGGCTGCCGCTCAATTAGAAAGTTCTAAGGACTTTGCCAAGGCCTTTATGAAACGCCACGGCGTGCCCACGGCGGATTACGAAACCTTTAGCGATGCTCAAGAAGCCCACGCTTACGTTGACCGTAAGGGCGCTCCGATCGTCATTAAGGCTGACGGTTTGGCTGCCGGTAAAGGCGTGATTGTTGCCATGAATTTGCAAGACGCTCATGACGCTATTGACATGATGCTCGAAGGCAACAAGTTTGGTTCTGCCGGTGCTCGCGTCGTGATTGAAGACTTCTTAGAAGGCGAAGAGGCGAGCTTTATCGTCATGGTTGACGGTGAACACGTGATCCCCATGGCTTCTAGCCAAGACCACAAGCGCTTGCTTGATAAGGACATGGGCCCGAACACGGGTGGCATGGGTGCTTACTCTCCGGCTCCGGTGGTGACGCAAGAAGTGCACGATCTCGTCATGCGCTCGATCATTTTGCCGACCGTTGAAGGCATGGCCAAAGACGGCACGCCCTTTACCGGTTTCTTGTATGCCGGTTTGATGATCGGTCATGACAAGGACGGTACGTTGACCGCTAAGACCGTGGAATTTAACTGCCGCATGGGTGATCCGGAAACGCAACCGATCATGAGCCGTTTGCAATCCTCTTTAGTGGACTTGGTGCAAGCTGCGATCGACGGCAAACTCAACGAAGTGACGGTTCAATGGGATCCTCGCTTTGCTTTGGGCGTTGTCTGCGCTGCCAAGGGTTATCCGGAAAGCCCCGAAAAGGGTGCTGAAATCACCTCTTTGCCGACCAATACGGCTGACTTGATGGTGTTTCATGCCGGTACCAAGGCTGTTGATGGCAAGACCGTTGTCTCCGGCGGCCGCGTGCTTTGCGTGGTGGGCTTAGGCGACGATATTCGTGCTGCCGCTCAAAAGGCTTACGAAGGCGTCAAACAAGTTCATTTTGACGGTATGCAATATCGCTCCGATATTGGCTACCGCGCAATGAAGTAATTTTTTCGATTAAAGAGAAGCGGAAAAGGCCACTTCGCTTTTTCCGCTTTTTATTTAACCACACTATGAAAATCGGTCTTTTTGGCGGTACTTTCGATCCTGTTCATAACGGACATATGGCGCTAGCCCATCACGCTATTGAAGCCCTTCGTCTTGATCGTTTGATTTGGATACCGGCCCTTCCTTGGCAAAAAAGCGGGCAAGAAATCACGGACGGTTTTGTTCGTGCGCAAATGATTGAAGCGGCAATTGCCAACGAACCCAAAATGAGCGTTGATCGATTGGAAATAGAAGCTCAAACACCTTCATTTTCCATTGATACGTTAGAGACCTTTATTCACCGTTATCCCAAGGATGAAATTTTCTATTTGATCGGTTCCGATCAGTGGGCAAACTTTCATACATGGAAAAATTGGCAAGGTATTCTCAAGTGCTGTAGAGTAGCGGTTTTCTCGCGAAATGCCAGTCTGGAGCAAACAACTGAATCGGTTGCTCAATTTGTCAAAGACAACCCAGGTTGCGTTGAGTTCATTTCAATGCCTGAGGTGCCGATTTCAAGCTCAGAGATTCGAGAGTGCGTTCGTCAACAAGGTCCTTCAACACCGAAATTGAAAGACTTGATGCCAGCTTCGGTTATTCAATTTTTAAAAGACTATTTCACTCAAAAGTAGTCCATTCGCAGCATTTTTTTGCTTATTTTTTCTTCTTTAAAATCAATAAATTATTGATTCTACTTTAGCGTTTGTACAAAACGTACTTTAGCATTTGTACAAAATATACTTTAGCATTTGTGCAAATTATGTTTTATAATTTGTACAGCTTTCACTTAAGCATCTGTGCAATCATTGATAAATTACAGCAATTAATTTGAATGGATGCCTTTTTAACCATGTCATCAAACACTTACGTTCCTCGTTGGGCTTTTGAAGATTTAACTGCGGCCCTTCGTTCGCACCGCATTGTTTCTCTAGTTGGTCCGCGTCAATCTGGGAAAACAACGCTCTTAGAGAATGCCCATCTCCCAGACTCTAAATTTTGTTCCTTAGACTCTCGTCAAATGTTGCAAATGGTACGGGATGATGTATCTTTCTTTTTATCCAGAAATGCAGCTAGGACACTGATCATTGATGAAATTCAAAAAGCTCCAGACGAATTAATCGGAGAAATTAAATACATAGTTGATCGAAAAACAGATAAAGGTCAGTTTGTTTTAACTGGTTCAGCGGATTTTCGAAAATTGCCTCAAGCAAAAGAATCATTAGCTGGTCGTGTAACCTTTGTTAGAGTTCGCACCCTAACTGAGGCAGAAAAACGAAGATGTTCTTTTGGCTTTTTACAGTCAATATATGAGGGGAAACTTCCTCCTAAATTGGATTATCTCGATTGCAACAAAATTGAAGTCCTAAAAATGGCAATTCAGGGCGGCTTTCCTGAGTTATTAAACGAAAATGACACCAATATTCGGTCTCGTTGGTATAACGACTATCTGAATAACCAAATTTTATTAGACATTCGTGACCAATGGGGCTATAAAAAAGCTGAGTTACTCAGAGAAATTTTGGTGTACGGTGCCGCCTATTCGAGCAAACTTTTCTCCAAGCGTGGTTTAACTCAATTACTAGATACATCATGGCAAACTTTGGATAACTACGTATCTGCATTGGAAGCCATGTATTTACTCGATGTTGTTCCTGGTTGGGATTTCAAAGACTACGACCGTCCTGGTCAAACACCTAAACTGTTTATGACTGACAGTGGGTTAATGGCCTATCTATTAGGTTGTACATCGGTCAATTCAATTATCGATAACCATGAAATTGATATGAATGAAGGGGGAAAGTTGGTTGAAACTTGGGTATATAACCAACTCATGCCCGAAGTGGACATCCATCCGACTTGGAAGGTTCATCATTTTAGAAACAGAAATCACGAAATTGATTTAATGATTACAAACGAAAAAGGTCAAATCATTGGAGTTGAAATTAAATCTGGACAAACAGTGTCAAGTAAAGATTTTGAACACCTACGTTGGTTTGGCGAAATGCATGGTCACAAGGACTTTACTGGCATCATTCTTTATTCAGGCACGAGCGTTACCTCTGGTGGCAATAACTGCTACGCGTTACCCATGAGTTGCTTGTGGGATGACTTCAATTCTTGGCACTAAAGCTCGTTACTCAAAGAATTTTCCAACACAGTAAGTAACGGCCCATTTGAGCTAACTTAAGCTTGCTGTAAAATACTAAAAAAGGCGGCATTTATGAGTTTTTGAATTTATTGATCTAATTCGTCAAATCGCCGAATGAAAGAATTTTTTGACCAAGCAAAATTCGTAAGATTTGTACCTTTTATCCGTTGATTCATCTGCGGGTTTAGGTTTTTCTTGCAAAATTTTAGAGGCTTAGAACGAGCCTCTTTCCCCTAAATGAGATTTTTATGGATATTCGTAAATTACAACGTGTGATCGTTGATGCTTTAGAAGATGTGAAGGCTCAAGACATTGTTGTCTACAACACCAAACATTTAACGAGCGAATTCGAACGAGTCATTATCGCCAGTGGTACTTCTAACCGCCAAACGCGTGCTTTGGGCTACAACGTCAGTCACGAAGTCAAGCAAGCCGGTGGTGACGTTTTAGGTCTTGAAGGCACGGACACGGGTGAATGGGTTTTGGTTGACTGTGGCGAAGCCATCGTTCATATTTTGCAACCCGCTATGCGTGAGTACTACAACCTCGAAGAGGTTTGGGGTGGCAAGAAGGTTAACATCAAGTTGGCATCCGAAAAGCGTGCAGAAGAAGCTGCTAAGGCTGCCGCTGAAGATAAGCCCGCTGCCAATCGACCGCGTGCCGTTCGTGGTAAGACGATCAAGATTGTCGAAGACTAATTTGGCGATCGAAGTCAAAAGGGCGCACCTTGCGCCCTTTTTCGCATAAAGGAAATTGACGTGAAGATTACGATTGTTGCTGTTGGTATTAAACAACCGGGCTGGGCCGATACGGCCATTGAAGACTATTTGAATCGCTTCCCAAAAGACTGGCAAGTGAGCGTCAAAGCGGTCAAACCCGAACTTCGTGCAGGTCAAAGTAAAGAAAAGATCATGCAAATTGAGGCCGAACGCATTCGTGCAGCCATCCCCGAGCACTCCATCATGGTGGCTTTGGATGAACGCGGTCGCGACTTTACGACCGTTGACTTCTCGAAAAAGATTTCCGCTTGGCGAGACGCAGGTGACTCCGTGGCCTTCATCATTGGTGGCGCTGACGGTTTGGATGCTGATTTAAAGAAAGAAGCCTCCATGATGATGCGTTTGTCATCGATGACGTTGCCCCACGCCATGGCGCGCGTCATGCTTGCCGAACAAGTCTATCGAGCCTTTAGCATCCTCACCAATCACCCTTATCATCGAGCTTAATATGTCTGCTTTTTATTTAGCGAGCAAAAGTCCTCGTCGCAAAGAGATTTTAGAGCGGTTGGGTTTCACACCCATTATTCTTGCCAGCAACGATCATACGTTATTAAATTTTGCGGGCGACGAAGAACAACTTCCCGATGAAGCCCCGGAGGACTATGTCATCCGTACAGCACGAGAAAAAGCTCTCATTGCGCTTGCCAAAATCAAAGCCGAAAAACTCGAACCACTCCCCGTTTTATCGGCCGATACCACGGTGATTCTTAACGGAAAAATTTTAGGGAAACCCGCCGATCGCGATGAAGCTCGTCGTTTTTTAGAGCAAATGTCAGGGTGCGCCCATGAAGTACGAACGGCTGTCTTTGTGGGTACCGATGAAGCGCATCTTGAAGGCATGGTAAGCGTCTCCAAAGTTTGGTTTAAAAAGCTCTCAGAAGAGGAAATTGAAGGTTACATCAATACACCTCACCCCTATGACAAAGCCGGTGGTTATGGCATTCAGGGACTCGCGGGTGCTTTCATTGAAAAAATTGAGGGTTCTTACTCGGGCATTATGGGGTTACCTGTTTTTGAAACCGTCGAACTTTTAAAGCGCTTTAATATCAGTCTTTTTGCTCAGAAGAGCATCTAGCCCAGAATCTCGTATTGCTTTAAAATTTAAGAATTACTTTGTGGGGGAAACATTATGTCTAACACGCAAGCCGGTCGCTTGTTTTTGGTCACAGCACCTTCCGGTGCCGGTAAATCATCCTTAGTGGCCCAACTCTTGGCAGCCGACCCTGATGTTCATCTTTCCATTTCGCACACCACGCGTGCACCTCGCCCGGGTGAAGTCGATGGCGTTGCCTATCACTTTGTCTCGATCGAAGACTTTGAAGCCATGAAGGAAGAAGATGCTTTCTTGGAATGGGCTTACGTTCACGGCAACTACTACGGCACAAGCAAGAAGTGGATCGACGAGCAATTAGCCATCGGTAACGACGTGTTATTGGAAATTGACTGGCAAGGCGCCTTACAAGTCAAGCGTTTATTCCCCGAAGTGGTCGGTATTTTCATTTTGCCGCCTTCCATTGATGCACTTCGCCATCGGTTAAATAACCGAGCAACCGACAGTGATGAGGTCATCGCTCGACGTTTGGCTGGAGCCGGCGCAGAAATGGTGCATGCTTGTGAGTTCGACTACGTTATAATTAACGATAACTTTGAACGCGCAACTCAAGATTTGATTGCGATTGTTCGCGCTTCACGTTTGACCTTCAAGACGCAGGTTGCTCGTGAACATGAAACGTTTAAGCACCTTGGGATTCCTTGTCATTAAGACAGTGTCCTAAAGTGAAATGAATTTTTACTTACTTTTAAAGAAATAAAAAATGGCACGTGTTACTGTTGAAGACTGCTTGAAAAAGATTCCTAATCGCTTTGAATTGGTTTTAGCCGCCGCTATGCGCGCTCGCCAATTGTCCTCTGGTGCCGTTGCTCGCATCGATGCCAAGGACAAACCCACGGTTCTTTCCTTGCGTGAAATTGCCGCGGACGCCATCGAAAAGGAAGAAATGCTCAAGCGCGTGTCCTAATCGGGCACTCAAAAAGCGAAGCGAGACCGTTGTGTCTGTCTTCGCTTTTTTGTTCTCTCGCATAGCACTCTCTTTTCTCTGGCGTAAGGCTTTTTATGGTTCCAAAATACTTTCAAACCGACTCTACCGATATCCTCGCCACCATTCGACAATCCATTTTGGGTGGCGATAAGCCCGCCCCTGTGCCTCGTCCTGGCGAAGAAGAGAGCGAGTTGCCGATGGCGACTCAAACGAAAAAAGCCGTTATTGCTACCGCTGCTTCTTTGATTGATATCTGCTCGAAATACATGTCACCGTCTGACATTGAACGTATTCGAGCTGCTTACCGCTATGCTGACGATGCTCACTTGGGTCAAGTGAGGAAATCTGGCGAACCGTACATTACTCACCCCATCGCTGTTGCGAGCATTTTGGCCGAGTGGCATCTTGACTGTCCGACCATTCAAGCCGGCCTCATGCATGACGTCTTGGAAGACACGGGCGTGAGTAAAATCGAAATGGCCAAAACGTTTGGCACGGTGACTGCTGATATCGTTGACGGGGTCTCCAAGCTCGATAAACTTAAATTTTCAAGCAATGAAGTGGCACAAGCCGAAAGCTTCAAAAAGATGCTTTTGGCCATGAGTAAAGACGTTCGCGTGATTTTGGTTAAACTCGCCGACCGTCTGCATAACCTTCGCACCCTTGGCGTCATGCGCCCCGAAAAGCGTCGCCGTATCGCCAAAGAAACGCTTGATATTTACGTGCCGATGGCCCACCACTTGGGCATCAATCATGCGTTTCGTGAAATGCAAGAGTTGTGCCTTCAAAACTACTATCCGCGCCGCTATGAAGTGCTCTATCACGCCCTTGTGAGCGCGCGTAAAAACCGCCGTCCGGCCTTGGAACGCATTCTCAATGACACCAAAGAAATGCTCGTGAAGTCCACGATTCGTGGTCGTGTTCTCGGGCGTGAAAAGACGTGCTACGGTATTTATCAGCAAATGCGCATCAAGCAGCTCTCTTTCTCGGAAGTCTTTGACCTTTACGGCTTTCGTGTGATTGTTGGCACGAGAGAAGACTGCTATCGAACGCTTGGCGCTTTGCACAAAATGTATAAGCCTGTGCAAGGCCGATTTAAGGACTTTATTGCCATTCCGAAGAGCAATGGCTATCAAGGCTTGCATACCACTGTCATTGGCCCCCAAGGCACCGCTGTGGAATTCCAAATCCGCACGGAACAAATGAATGACATCGCCGAACAAGGGATTTTGACCCACTGGCTCAACCGCGGTTCGGAATCTGACATTCAAGCTTTGACACGCGCTTGGTTGCAATCGCTTCTTGACTTGCAATCGAAGTCGTCGAGTACGAGCGAATTCTACGAAAACATTAAAGCTGACCTCTTCCCCGACCGTATTTACGTCTTTACGCCGAAGGGTCGCATTATTTCGTTGCCGCAAGACAGCTCCCCGATTGACTTTGCCTACCAGGTGCACTCCGATGTGGGTACGCACGTTAAGAGCTGCCGTATTAACGGCCAAACGCAAAAAATTTCTACCCTACTTCAAAATGGCGACATGGTGGAAATCATCACGAGCAACCTCGCTCACCCCAATCCTCACTGGTTGGACTATGTCAAAAGCGGTAAAGCTCGCGCTGAAATTCGTCAATATTTGCGCACGCAATCTTTTGATGATGCGGTTAAGGTCGGTCGTGAACTTTTAGAGTACGAAGGCGATAAAGTCAGCTTCAATTGGGACGAAGTGCCCGATGCCGTCTATGACTTATTGATGAAGGAATTCGAAGTAGAGTCCCGTGCCTCCATCTATAGCTTGGTGGGCTACGGTAAGGTCAACTCCATTTTGGTGCTTCACCGCACACAAGCCTTAATGGAAGACATGCATGATGACGTTAAGACCAGTAGCGCTCACGCAGAAGTGATCTTTAACGGTCAAAAGACCAACGCTCAATTGGCAGGTTGCTGCCACCCGGTGCAAGGCGACTCCATTTGCGTCTTTGAACGTGCCGATCACGGTGTTATTGTCCACAGAGCCTCTTGCAAACACGCTCAAAAGGGGCGTAACGACGACAACGAACGTTGGGGAGACGCAATATGGGCTGACAACCATAACCAACAATTCAGTGTTCCCATTGATTTGAAGGTGACGGATGTTCGTCGCGCCACCTATGAAACCACGATGACAGTGGCTCAAGAAGGCGCAACCATTGTTGGATTGAATATTCCTGATGACTTAAACGATCCGGAATTGCAATTGATGATTCAAGTGGACAATCGCATTCAATTAATGCGTGTAATCCGTGCACTCAATCAAGTGCCCAGTATCAAGGAAGTCAAACGCAGGTTTGAAGCTTCCTACTAATACTTACCTCGCCCGAGTACAGTTCTGTTTCTCGGGCGTTTTCTTTTTGACCCAAAAATACGACGACATTGTGTAACTTTTAAACTCGCCAGACCAAAAGTTGTATGATGGAAGCATTCTGAACAATCAAACGAGGTTTAATTATGAAACGTCTTCTTGCCGTCTTGGCCATGGCAGGTGTTTTGGCCGGTTGCACCTCCGCTCCGCTTCTTAATCCGACACCCAGCGCCATTCCTGAAGCAAAAACGGCGGATATTCGCTCTGCCATTGTGACAGCTGCAACGTCTCGTCATTGGAACATTGTCAAAGCCAATTCGGATCACTTCCTTTTGTCCTACCCCAGCGGAGCCAAGGCACAGAGTTTTGAAGTGGTGGTCCGCGTGGACTACAACAAAGAGGGTTATAAAGTTTCCTACGTTTCCAGCCGTGGCTTAGACGAAAAGTCCGCAGACAAAACCAAGGATGAAAAGATTCACATCCATCGCAACGTCAATCGCTGGATGGCAAATTTGAATAAGGATATTCAAGCTTATTACCAACGAAACGCTTATCGAAAAGCAAAGTAGACTACTGAATTGACAGCGAAAGGCATTGCTGAAATTGAATTTTGCAGTGCCTTTCGATTTTTCTTGTCCTATCTATCCGGTCGTTGCGATAGATAGGTGATAGAATGGTTTAGTAATTACACTTTATCGTTATAAATCAAATGGTTATTCTATCGGCTTTCTAACGGATAGAAAGGATAGAATGTATCGGTCCCTCAAATCGGATTTAATCGTTATAAACCATTTTTGTTGACAATTTATCGAATTTTGTCGATAGATAACAATTTGATTTAATTAAGTAATTTAGATAATTTGTCGAGAAAATCGCTGTCATAAAATTGGGTTAATTGATTCAAAAATGAAGAGGATTAACCATGCAATTTACCCGGCGCAACCTTTTTAAAACATCTGCAGTGGCTTTAAGCGCTACGGCTGTCACTAACATCATCAGCACTGACGCTTTTACGGCTGAAGCCACGTTTAAACCATCGAAAGAAACACCGCTATTGTTGAATTTCAATGAAAATTCACTAGGCATGAGTCCGAAAGCCAAGGCAGCCGTTGCAAAGTCACTCTCCGAAGCTTTCCGCTACCCCGATGCGGCTCGTGCCAGTGTCATTGAAAAAATCGCCTCTTACTTAAACGTTAAGAGCGAAAACATTACTTTGGGTAACGGCTCTTCTGAGGTCATCCAAGCTGCAGTACAGGCTTTAATTATCAAAGCTCAAAAGGCAGGCAAACCCGTTCAATTGCTCGAACCCGTTCCCACCTTTAATTACGCGGAAATCTACTCCAAAGCCATGAATATTCCCGTTGTGAATGTTCCTATCAAAGGCAATGGTGAAATTGATATTGGTGCTTTAAAAAAGGCAGAAAACAATTTCAGAGGTCATACCATTGTCTACCTTTGCAATCCCAACAATCCGACCGCTCGTATTTTGGATTCAAAGACGCTCAACACATGGATTAAAACAGCGAAATCAACCACCTTCTTCATCATTGATGAGGCCTATGCAGAATTCGTGACAGATAAAAACTTCCAAAGTTGTGTTGAGCTTGTTAAAAAGGGACAAAAGAATTTAATTGTTGCGCGTACCTTCTCGAAACTCTTTGCCATGGCCGCGTTGCGCTTGGGCTACGGTGTTGCAACAAAAGAAACCGCCGCTCTCATTGACAGTTTCCAATCCATTGACAATACCAACCTTGCAGGCGCTGTCGCAGGCATTGAATCACTGGACGACAAAAGCTTCCAAGAGTTATCGTTATTGAGCAACCAAGCGGCCAAGAAAATCGTGATGAATGCCTTCGATGAATTGGGTATCAAATACATGCCTTGCGAAGCCAACTTCATTTTCCATCAAATTAAAGGCAATCATCAGGTCTACAAAGATCACATGGCCGCAGCTCACGTATTCGTCGGTCGTGCGTTTCCGCCCTTTGAACACTACAACCGCTTAACGATTGGAACGCCCGAAGAAATGAAGGCTTTTGTGAAAGTTCTCAAAGACTTTAGAAAGAAAGGCTGGATTTAACGATCCAAAGATGAGGCCGTCAGTACAGAAGATGGCCTCATCATCCATACCATCTCAACCGGCAGATAACAAAAAAGCAACCGTACGGCTGCTTCTAAGTGATGGCGTCCCCACGGGGATTCGAACCCCGGTACCGACCGTGAAAGGGTCGTGTCCTAGGCCTCTAGACGATGGGGACCTATGA
>Ga0129317_1001933_pt1 | contig 13225 bp, 11 predicted proteins | sample Cm1ome_FD_94430 | JGI IMG/M metagenome (GOLD analysis project Ga0129317, IMG submission 94430) | Eastern black-and-white colobus group fecal microbial communities from Wisconsin, USA - Cm1105 metagenome | ecosystem: Host-associated > Mammals > Digestive system > Large intestine > Fecal | place...
CAGCTTTTTCTTTTTGTAATTGGTTGATAAGTTTATTAACCTCATCATTTTTTCATTTCCATAGACCTAATTCTAGCGTTTGAACCTAACTAGGCCATCACATTCTTAATAATGTACAAAAACCACTGGTGGAATAAGTGTAGCCTATCCATTTTTACTTCTTTTTATTCTTCACTTTTTATTTGAAGATTTATATTTAAAAATAGAAAAGAAGTATAAACGTAAAAAAACAAAGTATTTTGAGAATCTTCTCGAATTAAAGGAAGAATATGAGTGACTTGACTTTAAAGAGAATTGGTTTTCAAAAGATGAGATTGGTGAGTACATATCCGCGATAGCAAACAGCGCGGCTTTATCAGGAAGAGAATATGGCTATATTGTGTGGGGAGTACGAGATTCCGATAAAAAGGTTGTTGGTATAACAGTCAATCTTGATCGAGACATCGATGGGGAACCATATAAGCATTATCTATTTAGCCACTTGAAGCCAAACATTCCTTTTGAAACGACAGAATATAAATATAATGAATTGAGAATAGTTATGATAATCATCCCCACTTCAAAATCTGTGGTAACTAAGTTCAAAAACCAATACTTCTTCACTGGATAACAATACTGTTGAAAAAATCGATTGCTCACCTTGAAAAACGATATTACGAAGGCGGGGAAAAAGTACTTAATCGAGAACTTTTCTATCCCATATGAGGAATACGATATTATTAAAGGCTAACGAGCGGACGATTCCTACTTTTCCTATGCGGAAGCGTTTTTAAGCAATACGATTTCTTGCCAAAGGTTATCCGAAGCCTTGAGACTTGGTAATTTGGGAGAGCAAATCGTTATTAGAAGTCAAAAAGCATTTGATAGTTTGAAATTCCTTGGATACGAAATTGCCGAGGCAGACGTCTATTATCCGCTACGAAAGCAAAGAAACGAGAAAGCAAGACTGAAATTCTTGTCGGATAAAAGAGGTCCGTTTGATCTAAATGCACTATACTTAAACGAAATATTGAGAGGAGGTGTAAAACCGGATGATTCACGCATACGATGAGTATTATCCCAATATGGTACAAAGAAGACTCGGCTCGATGTTTGAGATAGCCGTATATGAGGAAAAACTGGCGATTGACGATTTTGCCGAAAGGTTTGTTCAGTCTCCTATTGGTAAAGCGATAGGAGAAGGAGATCCAATCTATCTGACAGGCAAGTCGTAAAACTTGCAAACAACCTCGGTGATATGCTTCGAATTGTAAATACTCCGTATCTTCATGCAAATTGTATCAAAGTCGATACGTGGTAGTTTTGCACTTTAACTAATGGTTTACCATAAAAATTGATAATATTATGAGATTTTAGGCTTGCCTAATTATTTTTAACCTATGCTCCTTAAACTAAAAGATTCTTGTGTTGTTATCACCTCTCATATTTTCTCTAAGAGATCAATTAATTCACTCAATAAAAAATACTTCTTCAAAACCTCAGAATAAGTACGTATTTATGTCGTATTAGAAAACTTATTTAAGTCTAATGAAGGTTAGAAAACATAAAATTTGAACAATAATTATTCAGAGTAAAATAAAGTTGCATTTTATTTTCATCGGAATTTTAAGGAGAAATGAGTATGTTTATAAAACGTCATTTAGAAAGTCAAGTTCTTGAGGCATCTAAAAATTATCCTGGTATCATTATTCAGCGATTATGTCCTAACAGTTATTCAGGGTTAATATAAGGATTTATGCAATTTTGAGATTATTTCTTCTTTTTTTCTTCGTAAGACTCTTTCAGTCTGTCGATTGCCATTTCTACACTCATCGTATGATATGGGAAATAGGTGATTCTCATCGTTTTTGCGGGTGCTTGCTTATAAATCTCTTTACTGCTCTCGCCCGTATAGAAGTGCCAGTTCCGATATACATAACCCGTCCAATACATGGTTTCTCTGTCGTAAATCTCGCCTCCGGTCTTCAACTTGTCTTTGAGTTCGTCAAGAATACGCTCCATGATGTATTCTTTGCCCGCCCACTGCATGTGATTGAATTCAGAATCGAGGTCTTTTGCAATATCCGAAAGCATAAACGCTTTTATAAAGGTTTCGCTGTTCAATCCCTTTTCGATAGACATCTCGAAAAGTTGCCCTTGCATATCCGAAAGTGCCAATTGTAAACTGTTGCTCATCTTACACACCTCTCAAAATCTCATCGAAGAACTTACCTTCTCTACGATATTTAAGCAATATATCTTCCGTAAGGTCAATACCCTCTTGTCTTCTGACAATACTCTTATTTCGGAGTATTGCCAGTTCGAGTGATGTCAACTCTCTCTTATCTATGATTTCAAGTCGATCACACGCTTTTTGAGTTTTACAAACATATTGACGTCCGAGATCAAGCGCCGACAGGCTATTAATCAGCGCAACATCGGTAATTTCTTTTTCGAAGAAACTCTTCATTACCCGATACATACGATCGTTGGCGATATAACCGAGTATGACATCATACCCATCCGTCAATCTTTCGTATTTTTTATAAATCTCGCTTCCTTTTACTTCATTCATATACCCGCGATAATAAGCAATAAGCATTGCCCATTCGAGGTTCATTTCGACTTTCAACACTTTTAGCCCTGTAAGATCGAGTTTCATCGTGTAAAGAACAGGTTTGTCTTCATCGCAAATCAATGTCAAAGGTTGCGCCGGGTCAGTACCAAGATAAAACCCTTTTCCGAAGTCGCAAGACTCTCTGCTTATCGGTTCGATTCTACCTTGCAAGCCTTTCTTTGAGCCGTGATAAACAATCAGCCTATCATCATCCGGTTCATGTTTAACTTGTTTTGCAATAAAATCGAACATGTCTATGTTGTTTCTTTTGCAAAACTCAAACAACTGCGTTTGAGCCATCTTGTTCGGCTGAGTCTTTCCGTTTTCCCATCTATTTATGGACAAGGTCGTTGTTCCAAGTGCCTTTGCAAATTGCTCTTGATTCATCCCGGCACTCTGCCTTATCGTTTTAATAAGTTTATCCATACAATCCACCTATCACTTGTTGTTTTCTCTATTATATCAAATGATAGTCTAATTGTTAATAGATTATTCTCATCGTAAGCGGAACTATCATTATTCAGCGATTATGTCCTAACAGTTATTGAAGCATCTAAAAATTATCCTGTATTTATGGTATGTGGTCAAAGACAAGTTGGTAAATCAACAATGCTTAATCACATCAAAGAAAGCGATCGAAAGTATGTTACATTGGACGACATCAATGCACGTAACCTTGCTGAAAAAGATGTTGGTTTATTTTTTGAGACATATGGAACAAAATTATTGATTGATGAATTTCAACGCGCCCCTTCATTGTTGCTTGAAATAAAACGAATTGTTGATGAAAAAGCACTTAATGGAGTGGATAATTCAGGAATGTTTTGGTTAACAGGCTCACAAAAATTTGAAATGATGCAAGACGTATCTGATTCACTTGCGGGTCGAGTTGCGGTACTAGATATGTCTAGTTTATCAAACACGGAAATAGAAGGCCGCAAAGAACATTGTTTTTCACCTATATTTGATGATTTAAAAGAAGCCTATAAAGATTCTAAGAAGAAAGATGTACATCAGATATATCGCGATATCTTTCGAGGAGGAATGCCTAAATTAATTACTTCGGAAATTAGTAGAGATCGCTTCTATATGAACTATATCAATACTTACTTGGAAAGAAATGTTAAAACTTTATCTCAGGTCGGTAATTTAAATAATTTTTATAATTTTCTTGTTTTAATCGCTGCAAGAACCGCTCAAGAACTTAAATATGATGAGTTATCAAAAGCAGTGGGTGTTTCTGCACCCACAATTAAAAGGTGGGTTAACATTTTAGAACATTCAGGTATTATTTTTATTCTTCACCCGTATGCTTCAACTTTGACCAATAGATTAATTAAAACTCCAAAAGTTTATTTTATGGATACTGGTCTATGTGCTTATCTATGTCGTTGGCCAACACCTGAAACAATTGAACATGGTGCGATGAATGGAACATTTTTAGAAACTTATTTTTTCACATAAATAGTGAAAAGTTACTACAATGCTGGAAAGTATCCTGATTTATATTATTACCGTGATATTGATAAAAAGGAGATTGATTTATTAATAAAAAAAGAAGGTCAACTATTTCCTATTGAAATTAAAAAAGCAAAGAATCCAAGTCACGCTGATAAGAACATCAACGTTCTTAGACGTTTTAATAAACAAATTGAAAGAGGATTAATTATTTGTTTGAACGATGAATTAATTCCATACAGTAAAGACACCTGGTATTGTCCAATATCGTTAATTTGATTATCGCTAACAAAACGCCATAATAATAGTGCCCACTAAAAGAAGAGATAAGCCAATCCATGTTTGGTATTTAATCTTCTCTTTTAAAACTAGATATGAGAACACTACTGTAAATAGAACACTTAATTTATCAATCGGAACAACAATACTTACTTGTCCCTTCGAAATAGCATAGTAGTAGCAGAGCAACTCCCTGTAGTGGCCACTCCTGAAAGGAATAAGAATAGTACATTTTTAGAGATATGTTTTATCAGTTTTGTTTTCTATTTAAATAGAATAATGAGCCACGCCATTAAGAGGATAACATTAGTTCTTATTAATAATAAGCTCAATAAATGAAATGCCTTCAATGTTTCAGTGTAAATATCTCACACATTTGTTTCTTTTAAATTTCAAATAATAATAGTATAGTGAACCTATCGACCCACTTCGTGGTTAGATCAATAACTTTCAAATACTATTATGAAAAAAAGTCAATTAATATATTTACCGTTTAAAAGACTAATAGGAATATGCGGTTCTCTAGTGGGTATCGTTGTTTGTGCATGCTTACTCTGGTGGTGGGTAATTATCATTAACACTTTTGTAACTAGAGGACATCCTTTCTTTTTACAAGAAAGAATTGGGAAACATAAAAAAGTATTCAAACTAATTAAATTTAGAAGTATGAGAGTTGATACTGATCCAAATCTAGCTCCTTCTGATATCAATACTCAAACTCAAGCGAGTATGGAAACAAAATTTGGAAGGTTCTTACGTGTAACTTCGATTGATGAAACACCTCAATTGTTTAACATACTAATTGGGCAAATGGCTTTTATTGGTCCTCGACCTGGTTCCGCTCATAATGAGGAAAAACTCATTGAACTAAGAGAGAGTTATACCCCTAATGCATATGATGTAAAACCAGGTTTAAGTGGATATGCTCAAACTAGAATGAATAGAGAACATGATCCCAAAGAAAAAGCAAAATATGATTATATCTATGTAACTAAGATGTCATTGTGGTTCGATATTAAGATTTTTGTGTACACTGTTTTTAAATTATTTGGGGTAGTTAAGGGAAGATGAAATTTGCTTTATTATTGAGCAATTTCAAATTCATTTATTAATTAACGATTAAAGCACCTCCTATTGCGTCAACTTATAATTGCTCTAACTGTGTTGCAATTACAAATCATTCAATTTTGAAACAATCATTTCAAGATTTCGAAATTATAGTCGTAGATGATTGTTTAACCAACAATAGGGTTGAAGTTATTGAATCAATTAATTTTAAAAAGTTATCAATTGTTGATAGATAAAATGAAGATTATCTATCTAGTAAGCAATTACATTTGACAGTAACTACTAATGGATATGCTTCATACAGTATTTTGATATCGTTATTACTACTATTTAGACGAATTCTGATAGCGTTGCTAATAAATTTGATAGTTCTTCTATTGAATTTATTATTAAATCTCGTCTTTCACAGTTAAATATAATGAAAAAAATAGAAAAACCTTTGTATTTATCAGGATTTTTTTCGTCTATCCCATCCACATAGGATTTTACAGACCCATAGTTTATAGAAGACCAACATTTTCGGCCAGTGTTTTCCACATAACTATTCTGGTAATTATAAAACTCAATTTATTGAGATATTATTTGTAAGTAATAACATGAAATTATAACCAAAAAAGTTAATAAGTCTCAGGATTTTCCTACGTAACTCAGTTGTCATAGTTTTCGAAAAACTTTTCTTAATTTTAAAAATATTTTTTCGATTAAATTTAAATTGTTCATTTTATATATTTTCTTTTTATATTCAATGTCATCTGAAACAAAATCAGGCCCAATAAGAGGAGAAGATATTTCAAATGTTTTTTTAAAATACAAACCTCTCATTTTCTTTGGGATTAAATTCCGGTCGTTAAATGTATGAACACCACCCACATTTCCGATGTTAGAAATAAGATTTTTTGTTGGAACAATATTTAACTGATGATTTAACATTTGTGAAACACCAAGTATTGTTTCATAGTAGGGGACACCTGTTTTGCGCCTTACCTTGGCTAATTTTAAAAATTTTCTGAATGATTTTTGATTTAAAAAATATCTCTTAATTGCTTCTATTTTCTTTGGGTCATCAAGCCATGAATAATTTTCGTCCCATAAATCTATGTTTCTCCTCCAAGAAGCCCAACCCCAAATGCATCCAGAACTTGTAAAAAAATAATCCCATCCTTTATCAAGATTATAAGTATCAAGATTATTCATTCCACAAATAATAGAAAACCTGGTATCGTTTTCGTATTTTTCTAAAAGTTCCCAACAAAATTTAAAAAAATCAGAACAAGGCACATCATCATCTTCTAAAACAATACACTTATCCACTATGCTAAAAGCCCACTTTTGAGAAATGTATTCTGAGGGATCACAGCCAAAGTTATTTTTTTGATATTTTTTATATACTTCGCATTCCCAATCAATATTATCTTCAGCGTATTTTCTACAAGCAAAAATACCCTCTTCATCATTTTTTCCTTCTCGTGGGCCATCTTGATATAGAAAAAGAGTCTTCGGTTTAACTTTTTTTATTTCATTAAACACCAACTTAAATCTACTTAAATTATTAAAAAAAATTAAAAGAATATTATAGTTGCCCATTCTCATCGCCCCCTTTTTTCTGCTAATTCATACATATTAATATATTCAATACACATTCTTTCCCTAGAGAATTTTTCTGCAAACTTTCTAATTTGGAAATGATTAATATTTGTTTTCTGAGCTTTTTTTATTGTTCTCGCAAAATCATCCGTAGTATATTTTTCAACAGGAAAAGAGTTAGGAGCAATAGTCTCTTTCATCCCTGTTTTTGAAAAACTAATTACAGGCAATCCACACAATTGTGCTTCTATATTCACAAGTGAAAAAGTTTCTTGTTTTGATACATTGAGTAAAAATGTACTTTTTTTATAAATACTAAACAGTTCTTGTTTTGAACTTAAGTAGCCAACATTCTTAACATTACTTAAGTTAATCTTTTTTTTAAGTCTTCCAACTAAAATAAAATTATATATTGAAAATTGATTGGCTAATTCAATAATCATGTCTAGACCTTTACTATTTGTCCAATTCGAAGCAACGGAGACAATTATATTATCAGAAAAAGTATTTCTAATATCACCATTAAAAGGCTCCAATTCGATTCCGTTATATATGGTTTTGACTTTTTTGTTGCTAAACACGAGAGAATCTCGACATAAACAAGCGACCCAATTTGAAACACAAACAATATCAAGGTTAATATAATCGGCAAATAAATTCCTTTTGATTAAAAGATACTTATTTGCCTTATCAAAAAGAAATGTTCTAGGGTATTCTCTTTTATATTTGCATCTTAAACAATCATTCTTCCATTTTTGACAATTATTTGAATAAAAGTGTGAACATCTGCCTGTAAACCACCAGCAATCATGACAGGTAATTACCACGTGTATGTTGTTTTTCTTAAGAAAAACAATAAGAGCTTTTATATTTACAAAATATCCATGCAAAGTATGCAAATGAACGACGTCAGGTTTAATAGAATTGATATATTTGATTAGTTTTTTGGTATTGAAAGTGTTTCTAAAACCATCAGAACCATCAATTCTAGTAATAATTCGATTCAAGAGTCTTAAAAAAGTATTACCAATTTTATAATAAGCAACTAAACAATTATTTGGTTTATTATTGGGGGTTGCCACAAAAACTGAATGACCTTCCTGTTTCGCATATAACAAAATAGAATAGCAAAGATCCCAAGAAGAACCTTTAGTACCACCATTTATGGCTAATATTTTCATAATTGACCCTCAAACAATCGTCTAATTTGTAGTTTTGCTTCATTATCCAATTTTTCAATGAATTGAATATTTTTTTCTTTATTAATCAAAATGGAGGACTTCAAAATTGCCTTTGCAAGATTGTTTCCAGTAGAGTCCTCTTCGTAAAAATATACATAATCTTTAAAAGGAGACTTAGTAACACTGATAGATTTTGAAGAAACCACATTCAAACCACAAGCTAAATAATTAACAATTTTAGAAGGAAATGAACTATTATTAAAGGGTAGGTTTGGATTTTGGGTTGCTAAGCCAATATGACAAGAACACATAAAAGCATTTAATGTTTTCTCGTCAGCATAACCCTCGTATATGGCGCCGGAATTATTTATTTTTTTTATTAAAGAACTATCGGCACTGCAAAAGACATGTAATTTAATATTTTTAGGTAAATACTGCAAAGCACTTAGTGCAGAAAAAAGGCCACCCTTAATTTTTGAAGCAGTACCTGCATAAACAAGATTAACATTGTTATTATCATCACCGACTTTTTCAATTAATTGCCCCGTTTTATAAACGCCATAAAGATACATATACTTTTTTTTATTATCTTTAACTATGCGATCTTTAATGCCACAAGACATAAAAATGTATTTTTCAAATACTCTAAGCTTTTTAATTTCTCTCTTAATTGAATAACAAATATTGCCAACTTCGGAATAAAGTTCAGCAACATGGATAACAACATTATTTATACCAAATCTATTAATTAAAAGTTGGTAATAAAAACTAAAGGAAATTGAATGATAGATTAATAGAAAATCCTTAGGTTGTCTATTAGAAATAATGTATTTAATAGCGTTTCGGATCATTAACTTAGCCTTAATTCTTGTGGGAAAGAAAGAAGGTCCATAAGGAAATTCGACAATTGTCCCTTCCTCACATTTATATTCTTTATTCTTTTGTTTTAATTTCCACGCTTGATTTGGTGCTCCAACATTGACAAATACAACTTCGGAAAAAAAAGACATTAGTCGTCCTAAATATAAACTAACATTGCTCCCAGCAAAACCACTAACAATATAATTAGATTTTGGATTTTGAATATTACAAAGAATAAAACATCTTTTCACTTATTCGTCCTCTATTCTATATTGTTATTTTAGAACAATAGATATTTCTTGACACAGTTAATTGTTCTTTCTTAATTGCATTTGAGATTAAAACAGTAATTAAATTTAAAAACAATGAAGGAATTAAAATAAACAATGATTTTCTAGTTAACCATACGAATCCCTTTAAATTGGTTAAAACTAATACAATAATAAAAAAATAGATAATTAATAATGTAATCGTAAAAATAGTATTAACCTTTGTTTTTTTTATAAAAACAAATGAGAAAAATAATGAGCATATAGTTAGTATGAAAGAAAAAATATAAAATAACCACCTATTACTATAAAAACTTTTGAGCATCTTTGAATTAACTTTTTCAGCAAACGTTTTTGCAACCATTTCATTTGAGTTACAAGAAAAATCAAATTCCATTGAAAAATCATCAAAAGTATTTTCTAGTATGTTAAAGAAATGATTATATGTGTCACTATTTTTTTTATTATTAAACTTAATAATACAATATAATTTATTTTCACTGAATGTAATGTTTTCAAAAAACGATTCTGAGCTAATTACTAGAGGGGCATTTTGTTCACCAATTAAATCCAAATTGCTTGCTAAAAAGGAGCCATCTTTGTAAACACCTCTTAATTTACAACTATATTCAAATGCATTGTCTAAAGTACTTTTAAGTTTAATATTAATTGAAGACAGATAAGAAGGATTTTGCTCCGAATATACTATTTCTCTATAATCGGATAAAGAAAGCTTAGTTAATAAAATTTGTGCTAAAGTTTCAGAAATATAAATAGAATCCGGTTCAGAAGATAAATACCCAAAATTTGTTGTATAAATACCACTTTTAGTGGCCTCAGAATATACTATATCTAAATTGCCTTGTAAAATATAATCAGGCCCATCATAAGGTTTTTCAGAACTTTCCAATAATTTAATATCTTGAACAAATGAGGTATTATTGTATTCTACTGAAAGATAAAAGCTTTTATCAAACAATCTTGTGGCTAAAGCATAATTATAAAAATCATTTCTCAGAGAAGATAGTATGCTATCACTCGTTATTGATTCAATTCTTTTTTTACTTTTATAAAAAGAAAACTGTAGTGGTTCATGCGTTTTTTGAACATAATTAACAACATCATCCTTAATAACTGAGAATTTATTTTGCGTAGACAAAGACAAACAAATAGCACTAGAACATAAGAAAATACTAGTAATGAAAGAACATAGAATAGATAAAAAACAAGTCTTTTTATTCATGAATTGGCTCCGACTTATGTTGATTTTTAAACCAAACAATTTTTTCATACAGATTTGAATCTTTCATAAAGTAGAAAAATACTATCATTGTTAATAACGATAATGAATGCGGTTCTTTACTTAAAATTAAAATTCCAAGAACTAAGCATATAATTTTTTCCCTATTATTTATCTTATTACAAAAAAGAATAGAAAAAACAAAAGAGATGGCAAAAAGTAAACCACTAAAACCAAAAGTAGCTAGATAATAGCCAAAAGTATTTAGTGAAGTATCTAATAAACCAGGATACTTAGTGCTCGATATATTATTAAACATCAAACTATATTGTGATCCAACCCCCCATATCGGATTTGTTTTAAAAATTTGTAGGTCTACAAGAATTGAATATACCCTAGTAGTTAGGCTCAATCCTTTATTTGAAAGTATTGGGAACACTTTTGCAACAACATCATAAAAAGGAACGCATAACACAAAAATAGAAATAATGAAAATTGTTAAAAACCAAGATAGTATATCTGTGCTTTTTTTCTTAATGCTTCCAACGAAAAGCGAAAACAACAACACTAGTAAAAAATAACCCGCTAATGAACCAGAACTAAATAGTGATAGCAGAAAAACAACATAATAAGGTAGTTGTTTATACCACTTATTCTTATCAAACATAATTTGAATAGCGAGAGCAATGCAACAGAAAGATGCAAAAATACCTGGTTCCCAAAATATACCACAATTTTTTCCTAATAGTGGAGCTCTTGTCATAGAAAAAAAGATAAAATAGTAATTGTAGTAAGTGCCATTATGTATGATTGGAGAAAAATTATTGCCATTAATCGCGATGATAAGTGTCATAAAAAGCGAAAAGCAACAAAGGTAAAAGAAAATATTTTTGAAAGCTTTAATAAATGTTTCAAAAGAAAATATCTCAACAAATAGAAATGCCGACCAAAAAATAATTAAATACTTTAAATACCCAAAAGCAGAATCAAAACTTTTTGTAGCAAAAAAAGTCACAAAAAAACCTAATGTTAAAAAGAAAACAAACCATAATGAAGAATTTTTAATTAGATTCTTTACCTTAATACGTTTTTCATTCTGACATTTAATTGGTAAACAAAAGTAGATGTAAAAAAGTAAAACATTAGCAAAAAAAACCAAAAGAGCAACTAATGCAATTTTTGTAATGGGGTAATTTGATGTAAACATTGAAATAACAATCAAAGCAAAACAAACAAACGATTGTACAAAATGATCCTTCAATTTCGCTTTTTTAAATAAACCAATTAGTTGTTTATTAAATGGGATAATTGTTAAAAAAAGATTTAATAAATAATTCCTTTCGTTTTTATCAAAATAAAAAAGTAGTGAGAGCAAAATAAAAATAATAGCTAAAGAGAGGCAACAAATAATTAGATGAGTCCAACTGTTTAAATAAAAAGTTTTTTTGATTAAAAATCCAATTATGAATGAGATACAAATTGGAATAAGAAACTTTAAATAAACTTTAATGCAAAAACGACTAAGATTTAATTTTTGTTTTTTATAATAAACAAAGAATAATTTAAGAAAATTCATTAATAAATCAAAGATTAAAAAACATAGAGAAAGCCCTATTATTCCATAATACTTTGCAAAAACCCAACATAGGATAAGCCTGATAATTGAAACAACCAATTCAATTAAAGCAACATATTTTATTGTTCCTAATGCGAAGGAGACAGTTTGTGGGATAATTAAAGATGCCATAAAAACTACGGTTATAAATAAAAAGATAGTAGGTAAATATGCATCCAAATACATAGGTTCAAGATATAAAGTTAAAAACTCTTTACCAAATATTATGAATCCAACAAGAATTAAACCAGAAAGAACCATTTGAAATTTGCCAATTGATATCGAAGCTTTGTTTATTGACTCAAAATCGTTTGTAGATGTATATTTAACAACTTTAGGCAAAAATAACCCTGAGATTGCAGTAGAAAATAAATATGCGTAAGTTTCAAGAATAATAGAAATACCAAACACAGCAACAATAGATGAATTTTGAACCATTGCTAAAAGAGTTGGCATAATGCTTAATGACAAACGAGAAGCTATTGAAGAAATTGTTATCCAAATAGTATAAGAAAAAATATCCTTTACTAAAGTTTTATCTTTATATCTTATGTTTGGTTTAATCTTGCATTTTTTAAAAGTAATAACTAGTTTAAAAACATTTATTAACAACGCAGATAGAACATTAGCAAGCACTACTGCAACTAGACCAAGCTTAAATATTAAACAAGCAGCAAGTAAAATTGCACATAGTCCTTTTTGGATCGTAGACAATATTTTAATAATAGAAAACTCTTCATGGCCTTGTAAAATGCCATTTAAAGGCAATGTTGGAAAAGAAATGCATGAAAATATGGAAACAATGATAAAAACAATTTTAAAATTGTTAATCTCTGAGGGTGACAAACCGTGATAAAGAAAAGGAATTAAAAAAAAACAACAAGGCAAGCTAAAAGGACGATAATATCAAGAAAAAAATAGATTTTAAATATTATGCCTAGAAAACAATTTTCAGATTTTTTGTCTCCATCTATCCTAAATTTGCTAATAAATTTTGTAACTGCTTGTCCTAAGCCAAAATCTACCAAGAAAATGCTGATGGTATTTAAAGCTAAAGTATAGAGCCCATATTCA
>Ga0129317_1001938_pt1 | contig 13193 bp, 7 predicted proteins | sample Cm1ome_FD_94430 | JGI IMG/M metagenome (GOLD analysis project Ga0129317, IMG submission 94430) | Eastern black-and-white colobus group fecal microbial communities from Wisconsin, USA - Cm1105 metagenome | ecosystem: Host-associated > Mammals > Digestive system > Large intestine > Fecal | place...
AGACCTACCCGTATCGCCGAGATGGCCGGAGTATCGCCTTTCTGCGCCGGGTCGATCAGCACATAGCGAACGGAGGAGTCATTTGGAGCGGGGATGGCAAAGAGACCGGGCTCTGCCAGCTTGGAGTGCATCAGGTTATCTATGGAAATATCCACAAAGGGCATGGATTGACTGTATAGCCCCTCATAGGTATCCAGCAGCTGGGTCTCCCGTTTGCCTTCTGCCTCAAAAACAATATAGAGACTGATGTCGTCGTTCAGGGCCACCGCCACCTCGCCGGCAAAGGTCTGCCCCTGGGGCGCAAAGGGTCCGAAAGTGAACTTGGTCCCGTCGTTCTGCACCTCCAGCCAGGCCACCATGCCCTCCGAAAAGGTCTTGGGGATGGCCCGGAAGGAGAAGGTGACCATGTTCTCAGCATAATCTGTGGAGACTACCTGGGTGCTGTAGTCGGCGGTCAGGTTATTCTGGGCTTTCAAAATCTCCTCCACCCGGTTGGAGATGCCACTGATCTGGCTGTTGACGGAGTAGGTGACATTGTTGACGGCGTTCTGGAGGCTGCTGTACTGCCGGTCCATCCGGTCCAGCCGGGAGAACAGGCTGAAGATGGCGAAGAAGCAGGCACAGAACAGCGCCGCAAACACCACGGCGCCCCGGCGGAAAAACCGCTTTCCACGCTGCGGGTCCGCCTTTGGCTGAGCGGCGATGTAGCGGTTCACGATTTCCTCCACCATGTTGAGCTGCGCTTCTGTCAGCTCACCGTCCTTTTCCTGGGTGGCGTTTTCTGCCGGAGCGTCCTCCTCCACCCCCAGCAGCCACCCAACCGATACGCCGAAGAGCTTGGAGAGGGAAATGAGCTTTTCCACCTCCGGCAGAGCGGAGTCCGATTCCCATTTATAGATGGACTGGCGGGATACCCCCAGCCGGTCTCCCAGAGCCTCCTGGGACAGGCCCAGTTCCTTTCGTTTCTGCGCGATGCGCTGACCGATGCTCATAGACAGGTTCCTTTCTGTGGGAGTTGGCACCAGTATAGCGGAAAGTGGCCCGGATTTCCACCAACCGGGGCCGTTCTTTTTGTCAACCGACGGTTAGCACCGGGGAAAACAGCGCGAATTTGGGGGAATTCACGGTTGAGAAGCCCCCTTGCCTGTGCTACACTGGGGAGCGGAAAACAGAGAGACGCAAAGGAGCGTGAGAGGTATGAAGACGGCGCGGCAGGACCTGACCACAGGCCCGCTGGGAAAGCAGATCCTGGTATTCAGCATCCCGCTGATCCTCTCCAATCTCCTACAGGTCCTGTTCAATATGGCGGACGTGGCAGTGGTGGGCCGCTTCGCGGGCTCCGTGGCCCTGGGCGCGGTGGGTTCCACCACCATCCTGGTGTCCCTGTTTACCGGAATCCTGATTGGCCTCTCCGGCGGCGTCAATGTGCTGGTGGCCCATCACTTCGGCGCCGGAGACCGGAAGAGCCTGTCGGACACTGTCCACTCCGCCGCCCTGGTGTCTACGGCGGTGGGCATCCTGCTGCTGGCGGCGGGCTGCGGCTTTGCGCAGATGATCCTGGAAGCCTTGCACACCAAGCCAGAGCTGATCGGCGGCGCGGTGCGGTATTTCCGTATCTACTGCCTGGGAATGCCGGCTCTCGCCGTGTATAATTTCGGCAACGCCGTGTTTTCAGCCGTGGGCAATACCCGGCGGCCCCTGTGCTATCTCTCCATTGCCGGTGTGGTCAACGTGGTGCTGAACCTGCTGTTCGTCATCGTCTGCAAGCTGGATGTGGCGGGAGTTGCCATTGCCAGCATCATCTCCCAGTATCTCTCCGCCGTTCTGGTGCTGGCGGCCCTGTTCCGCAGGCAGGAGAGCTACGGCCTGCGGCTGGGAGACCTGCGGCTCCACCGGACGCGCACCAGGGCCATTCTTGCCATCGGCATTCCCTCCGGCATGCAGAGCGGCATCTTCGCACTGGCGAATCTCTTTATCCAGATGGGCGTCAACACCTTCAGCGCCACCATGGTGGCAGGCAACTCCGCCGCCACCAACGCGGACGCCTTGGTCTATGACGTGATGGCGGCCTTCTATACCGCCTGCGGCAGCTTCATCGGACAGAACTACGGCGCCGGGAAAAAGGACCGCATCCGCCGGAGCTTCTCCATCAGCATGGGCTATTCCTTCGGCGCCGGACTGGTCCTGGGCCTGCTGCTTTTGCTGCTGGGCCGCCAGTTTCTGGGCCTGTTCACCACGGACCCGGCGGTCATTGAGGCGGGTATGCACCGCCTGACCATTATGAGCCTGTCCTACTGCGTGTCGGCTTTTATGGACTGCACCATCGCGGCCTCCCGGGGGCTGGGCAAGAGCGCGGTGCCCATGGTCATCGTGATCCTGGGCTCCTGCGTGTTCCGCATCCTCTGGGTCTACACCGTTTTCGCCTGGTTCCGGACCATCGCCTCCCTGTACCTGCTGTATGTGTTCTCCTGGACCATCACGGCGGCGGCGGAGATCGCCTACTTCGTCCGCGTCTACCGGAGGGCTACAAAGGACATGTGATATCTGCGCAAGAAGCGCCCCATGGAGTTTCCCATGGGGCGCTGGTATTTTCACAGTGCCTTTTCGTAGCAGTTTAAAATTTCCCGGATGAAGCCCTGGAAGAAAAACTCCGCGGCCCCGGCGTACCGGTAGCCCAGAGCGGGATACATCCTGTTGGCGGGGAGATTCCCCTCCCAGGTGTCCAGCCGCATGACGGTTTTTCCCTGGCGGCGGGCTTCCATCTCGCAGAAGGCCACCATCTGTTTGGCCCGGCCTCGCCCGGAAGCGGCGGGGTGGATGCAGAGGGTGTGAATGACGGCTACTTGCTCCCTTCCGGCGGGGATGGTCCAGGGAATGGCGCCGTATTCCGGTAGCTGGATGCCGTTGAGGTTCGCCACGCCCCAGAGAAAGCCGTCCTCCTCCCCCACGTACAGGGTCCCGGCCTCCAGGGCCTGCCGGGCGGTGTCCGTGGTGGGGTACTTGCCCCGCTGCCAGTTGGTGTACACGGGACCGGCTTCCTCTTGGTCCAGGATAGCGTCGTAGATGGCGGTGATGCCGTCCAGGTCGGCGGCGGTGGCGGGGCGAATGGTCATAGAAATATCTCCTTGTAGAAGCAGGCGCGCCTTGTCCGGGCGCGCCTGGTTTGATTGATTACTTGGGCTCCTCCGGAGTATCGTCAGCCGGTTTCTCCGGCGCGTCTTCCTCGGGTGTTTCCGAAGGCTCGGAGGGCTCCTCCGGGGCCTCAATCTTCTGGGAGATCATGTGGACCTTTTTGGCGGGGGCCTCAATGACCTCCGGCTGGGAGGGACGGAAGCCCTTTTCCTCCCGGGCACGGGTGGAGGCATAGGCGTCCTCCACCAGCTCGGGGTCCCGGCCTTCGATGATCGCCACCATCTCGGCGCCGGTGATGGTCTCCTTCTCCAGCAGGTAGGCCACCACCTTGTCCATGTCCTCCCGGTTCTCTTTCAGAATTTCCACGGCGGTCTGGTAGCACTTGTCCAGAATTTCCTTGACCGCCTGGTCCATGCGGGCGGCAGTGTCCTGGGCGCAGTCCATGCCGTAGCCGCCGTCCAGGTACTGATTTCTCCGGGAGGCCAGGGCCATCATGCCGAACTCGTCGCTCATGCCGAACATGGCGACCATGTTCCGGGCCACGTTGGTGGCGTCCTGGATGTCCTGGGAGGCGCCGTTGGTCATGGTGTTCATCACCACTTCCTCGGCGGCGCGGCCGCCCATGGAGACGGTGATCTTCGCCATCAGCTCGTCGCGGGTCCGCAGCTCCGTTTTGTCCTCCTCGGGCATCAGCAGGGTGTAGCCCAGAGCGCCCTGGGTGTGGGGGACGATGGTGATCTTCTGGACGGGCTCGCTGTTCTTCTGCTTGTAAGCCACCATGGCGTGACCCACTTCGTGGTAAGCCACCAGCTTCTTCTCAAACTCGGTGAGGACGCTGCCCTTTTTCTCCGTACCGGCGATGACCAGCTCGAAGGCGGCCAGCAGGTCCTCCTGGGTTACCAGCTTGCGGCCCTTGCGGACGGCCCGCAGGGCAGCCTCGTTGACGAGGTTCGCCAGGTCGGCGCCCACGCAGCCGGCGGTGGCGAGAGCAACCTTCTTCAGGTTCACGTCCTCCGCCAGCTTGATGTTGCGGGTGTGGACCTGGAGGGTCGCCAGACGGCCCGCCAGGTTGGGCCGGTCGATGATGATGCGGCGGTCAAACCGGCCGGGACGCAGCAGAGCCTGGTCTAGGACCTCGGGCCGGTTGGTGGCGGCCAGCAGGATGATACCCTTGGTGGGGTCGAAGCCGTCCATCTCCGCCAGCAGCTGGTTCAGGGTCTGCTCCCGTTCGTCGTTGCCGCCCATGCGGTTGTCACGGGATTTGCCGATGGTGTCGATCTCGTCGATGAACACGATGCAGGGGGCCACCTTGGATGCTTCCTTGAAGAGGTCGCGGACACGGGAAGCGCCCACGCCCACGAACATCTCCACGAAGTCGGAGCCACTGATGGAGAAGAAAGGCACATTGGCCTCGCCCGCCACGGCCTTGGCAAGCAATGTCTTGCCGGTGCCCGGAGGGCCTACCAGCAGGGCACCCTTGGGCAGCTTGGCGCCGATCTCGGTGTACTTGCCGGGGTTGTGCAGGAAGTCGATGATCTCCGTCAGGGATTCCTTGGCCTCGTCCTGGCCCGCCACGTCGGCAAAGGTGACGCCGGTGGATTTCTCCATATACACCTTGGCGTTGGCCTTGCCCACGCCGCCGATACCGCCGATGCCGCCCATGCCGCCCTTTTTGGCGGCGATGTTCATGATCAGCAGCATGACCGCCATGATGATGAAGAAGGGAGCCATGTTGATCAGGAGCATCATCATGATCCCCATGGGAGCCTTGTAATCCTCGTTGATGTCATAGACACCGTGCTCGTTCAGGAAGGCCACGATGGCGTCATTGGACTGGACCTTCACCGTGAAGAACTGCAGGGAGACGGGAGCACTGCCGGTCTTGCCGGAGGTATAGACGGGATTGCCCTTTTCGTCGGTGCTCTTGGTGTACATGGTGCCGTCCTGCGCGGTGTAGACATAGCCGTCCACGGGGGTGATGAGCAGGATCTCCTCCTCATTGTCGAAGTTTACGGACTGCACGTCTCCGGCAATGACCATCTGCTGGAAAGCGCCGTACTCCAGCTCCACGGAGGAGGACCGGCGCCCGGTGCTGTTCATGTAGCTGGTGGCGTAGCTGACGATGATGGTCAGCAGCAGCGCCCAGCTGATCAGGGACAGCAGGCCCCGCCAGTTGCTGTTTTTTCCGCCGTCGGGACGGGAATTCTTCTTGTTATTCTGATCCATGTATTGAAAACTCCTTTCGAAGAAGCGAAAAAACTGAAACATAATATACCATAAACCCAGGGAAGGGGCAAGGCGCGGGGGTCCTTTTTTCGTGAAGTTTCTGTAAATTCATGCTTTATTGTATCCCGCCGGTATGGTATACTAACTGCTGAATGCAACCATATTCTGTGTGAGAGGAAAAAAGTATGGACGAACAGAAGAAAAACGCGCTGACCGCCGAGGCTGACGGCGTCATTGAGGGCCGCAACGCCGTCATTGAGGCCCTGCGGGCGGGGGAGAGCATCGATAAAATTTATATCCTCAAAGGTGAGACGGACAAGACCCTGGGACACATCGCCTCCAAGGCCCGGGCTGCAGGCATCGTGGTGGTGGACGCCGACCGGCGGAAGCTGGACAACATGAGCCGCACCCACGCCCATCAGGGCGTCATCGCCCTGGCGGCGGTGCGGGAGTACGTCACCGTGGAGAGCATCCTGGAGGGCGCTGCCGCCAAGGGGGAGAATCCCCTGCTGGTGATCTGCGACGAAATTTCCGACCCCCACAATCTGGGCGCCATCATCCGTACCGCCGAGTGCGCCGGAGCCCACGGGGTCGTCATCCCCAAGCGCCGCAGCGCGGGCCTCACCGCCGTGGTGGCAAAGACCTCCGCCGGCGCGGTGGCCCACATGCCCGTGGCCCGGGTGCCCAATATTCCGGCCCTGCTGAAGGACCTGAAAAAGCAGGGAGTGTGGGTCTTCGGCACGGCGGCGGACGGCACCACCAGCCTGTACGACGCCGATTTGAAGGGCCCCGCCGCCATCGTCATCGGCAGCGAGGGTGACGGCATGACTCGCCTGGCCGCTGAGAGCTGTGACTTCCTGGTCAGTATCCCCATGCGGGGCAAGCTGAATTCCCTGAATGCCTCCGCCGCCGCGGCCATTCTGCTGTACGAGGCGGTCCGCCAGCGGGGATAACCTCCGGGACCGGATACCAAGCCAAAGAGGAGCTGCGCATGTCTGAACATCAGGAAACAACCAAATATGACGCGCCGCTGACGGATGTTCCCCCGCTTGCGGAGGAATTCTCCCTGGAGGAGATCCTGGCGGAATACGGCGGCAGCCGGGAGCAGAGGATCATGGAGGACGTAGAGCAGGCGGTCCGGGAGACGGAGCCGTCCCCGGCACCGGAGGAGCCTCCCGCCCCGCCGTCCCGGCGGGCTGCGCCCAAAAAGCCGGAGCCTGCTCCGCCGCCCCCTGCGCCAGAGCCTGAGCCGGAGACCATTCCCGAATCCCCCCGGCCCATCTCACTGGAGGAGGTGGTGGGCAGCACCGTGGACGCGGTGATGGAGGAGAACGCGGAGCCGCTGTTAAAGCCCCGCCGGGGCCTGTTCTCCCGGCGGAAGCTGGAGGAGACGGAGGAACTGTACGACAGCCCCGCCCCGGAGCCGGAGCCGGAGATCGAGCCCATCGGTCCGGAGCTGGAGCCCTGGGAGGCGGCGGAGGACTACCGACGGGAGTACCGGAGCCGCAAGGGCGGGCTGCTGCCCGCCTTGCTGACGACCCTGGTCCCCGTGGTGCTCATGGGGGTGGAGCAGTACGGCCTGGTCATTCCCATGTGGACCGGTGATTTTCAGTTCCAGAGCATCACTTTGATGGCCTGCCTTGGCGTCACGGCGCTGCTGTGCCGCCAGGTGATCGTCAAGGGCGTCACCATGCTGCGGCGGAAGCGCTGCGTCAGCGAGCTGCTGATCTCCCTGTCCGCCCTGGCGGCCCTGGCGGACTGCGGGGCCTGCCTGCTGCTGCCGGACCGCAGCCCGGTGCCGCCCTACGGCGCCGTGGCGTGCCTTGCTCTGGTATTCGCCCAGTGGGGTATCAGCCGGGAGAGCCGGGGAATGTATGACACCTTCCGCACGGCGTCCCTGGACGATGAGCCGCCCTATCTGGTGACGGATACGGACCAGGGCGCCTGCAAGCAGCGGGGGTCCATTCCGGGCTTCTACACCACGGCCATGCGGGAGGACGTGTCGGTCTTGTGGCAGACGGCCCTGCTACCGGTGGTGTTGGTGGCCTCCTTTGTGTTCGCAGGCCTCAGCTCCCTGGGCCAGGGCCGGGGCAGCGACTTCCTGCTGAACTGGTCCACCATCCTGGCGGCGGGCGCCACCTTTGCCCTGCCCCTGTGCTGGAGCCTGCCCTTTTCCGGGCTGGCCCGCCATCTGCAGAAGGTGGGCTGCGCCGTGGCCGGCTGGTCCGGCGCGGAGAAGATCAGCCGCCGCAGGACCATGATCGTCACGGACGCGGACCTGTTCCCGCCGGGGACCATTCAGCTCAACGGCATCAAGATCTACGGCGAGGAGCGCCGGAAGGTCATGGCCTACGCCGCCACCATGGCCCGCTGCGCGGGCTGCGGCCTGGAGCGGCTGTTCGACGGCCTCCTGCGGAGCGAGCTGGGCTTTTATGAGAAGGCCGACGATTTCAGCTTCTACGAGGAGGGCGGCTGGTCCGCCAGCATCCACGGGGAGTCCGTGCTGCTGGGAACCGTCTCCTTCATGCGGAAGATGGATGTGCGCATCCCGGGGGATATCAAGCTGAAAACCGGCGTCTTTCTGGCGGTGGACCGCCATCTGGTAGCTGTGTTCGCGGTGAAGTACAATCCGGCGGAAAACGTGGATTTCGCCCTGCGGATGATGCGCCGCAGCCACATTACCCCCATTCTGGCCGCCCGGGACCCCAACATCACCCCGGCCCTTTTGAAGCGGAAATTCCACAAGGGCGTACGGGTGGAGTACCCGGACCTGACCACCCGGGTGGCCCTCAGCGAGGCGGAGAAGGACCGGGACCTGCCCCGGGCCCTGCTGTTCCGGGAGGGCCTGCTGCCTTACGCGGAGATCGTGGTAGGCAGCCGCAGGCTGTGCGGCGCGGTGCGGAAGTCATCGGTGTTCGGCCTGCTGGGCAGCATCGTGGGGACCCTGCTGGTGTTTTACATGGTGTTCCAGGGGGCCTACGGTCTGCTGACGCCTCTGCTGCTGGAGGTGTTTTTGCTGCTGTGGACCCTGCCGGTACTGATCTTTTCCAGAAATTAGAAACCCGATCAATAACGGGAGCCGGAGTGCCGGGAACGGAGGCCTGCGAAAGCGGTCCCGCCCCTGCTCTCCGGCTCCTGTTTTTGCGCTCTTGCTAAAAATTTCAGGACTTTTTTCTACCTCCTGCCCAAAATGTAGAACCTGCCAAAATTTGTGTTGTATTGCCCCTGGAAATGTTGTATACTTTCTACATTAGGACTTTTGACACCCGTCAATTCCCTATCACGGCCCCGCGCCGTGTCGACAGCACAACATAAGGAGTGGAATGAACAATGAGCTATTCAGTACAGAACATCCGCAACGTCTGCCTGCTGGGCCACAGCGGCAGCGGTAAGACCGCCCTGACGGAGAGCCTGCTTTATATGACCGGCGCCATCGACCGTATGGGCCGTGCCGCGGACGGCAACACCGTCTGCGATTATGATCCCGAGGAAGTCAAGCGCCAGATCTCTCTGGGCACCGCTGTTGCTCCTCTGGAATTCACAGGCTGCCGCATCAACGTGCTGGATACCCCGGGCGCTTTTGATTTCTCCGGCGAGGTCATGGAGGCCCTGCGTGCCGCGGACGCCGCCATCATCGTCTGCTCTGCCAAGGACGGCATTTCCGTGGGCCTGGAGAAGGCCTGGAAATACTGCGAGGAGCGGAACATGCCCCGCTTTATCTATATTTCCAAGACCGACGAGGACAACTCCGACTACAACGCCACCTTCGAGGCCCTGCGTGCCAAGTACGGCAACAAGATCGCACCCCTGGTGGTCCCCATCTGGAACGAGGACAAGAAGGTCACCGGCATCATCGACGTGCTGAACAAGCGCGCCTATGAGATGCAGAACCTCAAGCGCGTGGAGATCGAGGTCCCCGCCGACAAGATGGACGTCATCACCGAGTTCAACGACGCCCTGAAGGAGTCCGTGGCCGAGACCAGTGAGGAATTCATGGACAAGTTCTTCGGCGGCGAGGACTTCACCTACGCCGAGATGATCCAGGGCCTGCGCCAGGGCGTCCGGGAGCTGAGCATGTTCCCCGTGCTGTGTGGCTCCGCCGTCAACTGCATGGGCAGCCTGATGCTGATGGACTACATCGTGGACCTGCTGCCCAACCCCATGGAGGGAAACTACCACAAGGCCACCAAGGCTGACGGCGAGACCGAGGAATTCGTCGTCTCTCCCGGCGGCGTGCCCACCGCTTTCGTGTTCAAGACCGTCTCCGACCAGTACGGCAAGTACTCCTTCGTGAAGGTCCTCTCCGGCTCCATCACCCCCGATCTGGCCATGGTCAACGCCCGCACCGGCAGCACCGAAAAGCTGGGCCGCCTGTACACCATGCGCGGCAAGAAGACCACTGAGGTCAAGGAGCTGGGCTGCGGTGACATCGGCGTCATCGCCAAGATGGATAAGGTCAAGACCGGCGATACCCTGTGCGACCCCCGTAAGGTGGTGGCTCTGAAGAACATCCCCTTCGCTGAGCCCTGCTACTCCGTGGCTATCGTGCCCAAGACCCGGGGCCAGGAGGATAAGATCGCTCAGGGCCTTGCCCGCCTGAACGAGGAGGACCCCTCCTTCTCTGTGGTCAACAACGCCGAGACCCACCAGATGGTCCTCTCCGGCGCCGGCGACATGCAGGTGGATGTGCTGGTCAGCAAGCTGAAGACCCGCTTCAACGTGGAAGCCGAGCTGAAGCCCACCCGTGTTGCCTACCGTGAGAAGATCCGCAAGACCGTCCAGAAGCAGGGCCGTCATAAGAAGCAGACCGGCGGCAGCGGCCAGTTCGGCGACGTGTGGATCCGCTTCGAGCCCCAGATGGAGCAGGACGACATGATCTTCGCCGAGGAAGTCTTCGGCGGCTCCGTGCCCAAGAACTTCTTCCCCGCCGTGGAAAAGGGCCTGCGTGAGGCCTGCGTCCATGGTCCTCTGGCTGGCTATCCCGTGGTGAACCTGAAGGCCGTCCTGTACGATGGCTCCTATCACCCCGTGGACTCTTCCGAAATCGCCTTCAAGACCGCCGCGCAGCTGGCTTACAAGGCCGCTCTGCCCGAGGCCAACCCCGTGCTGCTGGAGCCCGTGGGTGAGCTGAAGGTCACCGTGCCTGATAACTACATGGGCGATGTGATCGGCGATCTGAACAAGCGCCGCGGCCGCGTCATGGGCATGGACCCCACCGGTGACGGCGACCAGGTCATCACCGCCGAGGTCCCCATGGGCGAAATGGGCACCTACGCCATCGACCTGCGCGCCATGACCCAGTCCCGCGGCAGCTTCACCTTCCACTTTGTCCGCTACGAGGATTGTCCTCCCGCGGCCCAGGAGAAGGCCATTGCGGAAGCCAAGGCTCTGGCTGAGAAGGAGTAAGCGGAAGTTCGCCGCATCAGCCCGGGCCGCCACGCCGAGTGGCGCGTACGAGCGTTTTGCTGCAGGCAAAACCTCGAAATCGACGGGATTCATTCCCAGCGATTTGAGTCAAATGCAGGGCCCCCGCAAAATCGGAGATTTTGTGGGGCAAGGCCATTGCGGAAGCCAAGGCTCTGGCTGAGAAGGAATAAGCCAATCAAATGTCAGGCCGGGGAGCCAGCGGCTCCCCGGCTTTTTTAAATAAATTTCTGATATTGTTGCATAAGCAACTGGCGTATATCAGTATATCCTGATATACTCATACCATCCCGAAGGGGACAACAAAGAATCAATTAAGATCATGATACATGATAAAAACGAGGAGGAAATGATTATGAAAAAATGGGTTTGCCAGGTTTGTGGTTACGTTTGGGAAGGCGAGACTCCTCCCGAGAAGTGCCCCCAGTGCGGTGTTCCCGCCTCTAAGTTCACCGAGCAGAAGGGCGAGATGAGCTGGGCTGCCGAGCATGTTCTGGGCGTGGGCAAGTCCTTTGGCGCCGACGTTCCCGAGGAGGTCCAGAAGGAGATCATCGACGGCCTGAACGCCAACTTCATGGGCGAGTGCACCGAGGTCGGTATGTATCTTGCCATGGCCCGCGTTGCCCATCGTGAGGGCTATCCCGAGATCGGTGAGTATTGGCGCCGCGCCGCTCTGGAAGAGGCCGAGCACGCTGCCAAGTTCGCCGAGTTGCTGGGCGATGTCCTGACCGACTCCACCAAGAAGAACCTGGAGATGCGCGTCGAGGCCGAGAACGGCGCCACCGCCGGCAAGTTCGAGCTGGCTAAGCTGGCTAAGAAGTACAACCTGGACGCCATTCACGACACCGTCCATGAGATGGCCCGCGACGAGGCCCGGCATGGCAAGGCCTTCGAGGGCCTGCTGAAGCGCTACTTCGGCTAAAAAACAGATATATATAATTCTGAATAAGTACAATTAGATTCGGTTGAAAACCGCTTATATCAAGGGAAAAACCGGGTAATTGTAACAAGTTCATGAGACACGGATAGCGAGGCATCGTTATCCGTGTCTTTTTGTATTTGCCTGTATCTATTTTTTTGGTGGGAAATCCGTGGGAAGCTGCTTCATTTTTTTCAAGAAATCATGTTTTTTTCAAATTATCCCACAAAAACGACGAAAGCCGTTGTGCCGCAATGGTTTCCAGCAAAATAATTTTAGAGGCTTGTGGGAAAAAGCAGTAGCATTTTGAGGCAGAACCAACGGGGTATGGTATAGAAGTTGATAAGGCACCGAAAGAATGGGAGGGCTGACATGAAAGGAAGCGTGCGACTAAAGGGAAAGACATGGTCTTACCGAATTGATATAGGAAAAGTAGACGGAAAACGAAAACAGGTGGAAAAGAGCGGATATAAGACAGAGCGAGAAGCACTCAAAGCAATGAACGATGTCATATACCACTACAACCACACAGGTGAATATATCGAAAATCAAAAATTCACGTTCCAGGAAAATTATGAGCAGTTTATTACTGAAGAAGCTCCGGCTACTCGTGCTTATGCAACGATTAAGAAATATGAGTCACTATATAGGAATCACCTGAAAGAAGAATTTGGGCCAAGCTATATTTATCAAATATCTTCTGCGCGGATACAGGAGTTCTTAAATGCAAAGTCATTGGAATACAGTCAAGAATATCTGAAATCAATTTATAAATCATTGAATGTGCTATTTGCATACGCACATAAGAATAAGCGGATGAAGAAAAATCCGATGAACGAGGTTAACCCGCCTCCAGATCCAAGGCATCAGCGAGAATATCATTTCTTAACAAGGGAGGATCGACAGCTTATCCAAAAGCGAATTGCATCTACCAATGTCCAAACGGCCTACTATATTGCAATAAATACTGGAGTTCGTGTCAGCGAGTGCTTTGCACTCAGATGGTCCGATATTGACTTTGAGCGTCATCGTGTTCGCATAAACAAGCAGATGCGGTTTGAAGATAAAAAATGGTGTTTTACCCCATTGAAGACGAAAAGCTCCTATCGAGATATTGAGGTGACAGACCATTTTCTGTCCTATCTCAGAGCATTGAAGGAACAGCAGGAAAAAGGGCATGCGTTCTTTCGAGACGCTTACCGTAATGACAATGTCGTCTGGGATCGCAGAGAAAAAAACCAGGATGAGCGAATCGTTGTTCGTGACTTTATCAACATAAAACAAAATGGCAGTATGCTTACACCTGACAGCGAAAAGTTTATGGCCAAAATCATAAAAAGCGACTGTGGTATCCCATTCAAATTCCACAATCTTCGTCACCCGTATGTCAAGCACACGACAAAAATTTTTAGCTTACGCCTGATGGATTTTCAAGCGCAGGCTTATCCTGATGCGCGGCGAAAAACTCGCGGAGCTTGTCAGCTTCTTCGGG
>Ga0129317_1001940_pt1 | contig 13180 bp, 14 predicted proteins | sample Cm1ome_FD_94430 | JGI IMG/M metagenome (GOLD analysis project Ga0129317, IMG submission 94430) | Eastern black-and-white colobus group fecal microbial communities from Wisconsin, USA - Cm1105 metagenome | ecosystem: Host-associated > Mammals > Digestive system > Large intestine > Fecal | place...
CATGAACAAATTACTGCTGAAGAAATTGATTATCTTTTAAAGCATCGTCATCTAAAGCGTGATGAAGTTAACGAAGAAACTGCTAGTGAAACTCCTTCAGTTCCTAGTGAAAAAGATCCATCTAAAGGAGAATAATGAGAGGAATTAATCCTCTCTTTTCTTATGATTGTTATCAACAATAAAAAGATTGAAGGGAAAGTGATTCTCGCTCCGATGGCGGGAATAACTTCCTCAGGATATCGTAAATTCATGTCTAAGTTTGGTGTTAGTTTACTCTATACCGAGATGATTTCAGATATGGGTTTAGTCTATTGCAATCAGGAAACTTTAGACTATCTAAAATATGAGAAAATAAATGCTCCTTTAGGTGTTCAATTATTTGGAAGTGATGTTGATAATTTAGTAAAAGCGGCGAAGATTGTTAAAGAAAAAGCTCCCTTTGTTGACTTTATCGATATCAACATGGCTTGTCCTGTGAATAAAGTAACGAAGACTGGAGCGGGTTCTTCCCTTTTAAAAGATCCAAAAAAATGTGGCGAAATCGTTAGAAGGATTAGGGAAGAAACTTCTCTCCCTGTCAGCGCTAAAATAAGATTAGGAATTTCAGATAAAAACCTTAACTTTCAAGAAGTAATTGATGAATTGATTAAAGGTGGAGTGAGTTTTATTGCTCTTCATGCTCGAAGCGCAAAACAACTCTACTCCGGTCTTCCTCAATTTGATGTTATCAAGGATTTACAGGAAAGGATGAGTGTTCCACTCATTATCTCTGGTAATATCTACACCTACGAAGATGCGATTAAAGCGATGGAAATCACTAAAGCAGAATATGTTATGGTGGCTAGAGGTGGGATTGGCAATCCAACCCTTATTAAACAAATCAATGAATATTTATCTTTAGGTCGTGTTATAAGTACAACTTCCTTTGAGCAACAAGTTGATTTTTGCCTTGAATTAGCAAGAGATTTGATTGAAGAAAAAGGGGAAGAAAAAGCGATGAGAATATTTCGAGGAATTGGAACTAAGTTTTTTAACGGCTTTCCTAATACTAAGCGACTTAAGAATAGAATCTGTACAGAATTAAATGATTACAATTCCCTGGTAAATATCATCCAAGACTACAAAAATACTGGTTTTTAATTTTATTAAGAACTATTTTTTACTATACTATCTAAGAAAAGAGGTGGATTATGAGCAATAATGAACTCAACCTAAACGATCAAGAAATAAATCGAAGGGAAAAACTTAAAAGATACAAAGAGGAATTTAAGATTGACCCATTTGGTCATTCTTATAAAGTTAGTCATCATATCTTAGATATTCGAAAACTTTGCAAGAAGAAAGATAGTAAACAATTAGATAAGATGAATCTTATTGTCTCAATCGCAGGAAGAGTGAAGTTTATCCGTAAGATGGGAAAAGCCTCTTTTGTTAATATTCAAGATAAAACAGGAAAAATTCAACTCTACATCGGTATTGATGTCGTTGGTAAAAAAAACTATGAACTTTTCAAACTTGCAGATATCGGAGATATCATCGGTGTCAAAGGAAGGGTAATGCTGACAAGAACTGGTGAATTAACTGTTCGTGTTGAAAAATATACTCATTTAACTAAGTGCTTAAGACCACTTCCAGAGAAATTCCATGGTTTAACCGATATCGAAGAGAGAAGCAGAAGAAGATATCTCGATTTAATGATGAATGAAGAAGCCCAAAAAGTGGCCTTTATGAGGCCAAAAATCATTAGGTCAATTCAATCTTATTTAGATAAAGAAGGTTTTGTTGAAGTTGAAACTTCTATTCTTTCACCTATATTAGGTGGTGCGAATGCAAGACCATTTATCACCCATCACAATACTTTAGATAAAGATTTTTATCTTCGTATCGCTACCGAATTAAACTTAAAACGCCTTCTTGTTGGAGGAATGGAAAGAGTTTATGAAATCGGTAGGCTATTTAGAAACGAAGGAATGGATGCTACACATAATCCAGAATTTACCACTATTGAAGCTTACCAAGCATATGGTGATTTGACGAGTATGCGTCGTCTTGCTGAAGGCTTAATCAGAAAAGTCGCTAAAGAAGTGACTGGTTCTGCGATTATTGAATATCAAGGAAAAACAATCGACTTTAAATCTCCATTTAGATGGATATCGATGAACGATTTAATCAAAGAAAAAACTGGTATTGACTTTGCTAGTATTTATTCATTTGAAGAGGCCAAAAAATTAGCTGATCAATTTCACATTAAATTGGACAATTTCAAGAATACAGTGGGTCATGTCATGAATGAATTTTTTGAAGCGTTATGTCAGGATGACCTCATCCAACCAACATTTGTTTATTCCTATCCAATCGAGGTTTCTCCTTTGACAAAAAGAGGAAAAGACCCGCGTTTTACCGAGAGATTTGAGCTTTTTGTCAATGGTAAAGAACTCGCGAATGCATACACAGAGCTAAATGATCCACTTGATCAAAAAGAAAGATTCCTCGCCCAATTAAAAGCTAAAGAACTCGGTGATGATGAAGCTAATGAAATGGATGTTGATTTCATCGAATCACTTGAATATGGAATGCCACCTGCTGGTGGAATTGGAATGGGTATTGATCGTTTTGTGATGCTTCTAACAAACCAGGCATCAATTAGGGAAGTAATTTTATTCCCTACGATGAAAGATCGATAAAAATTTTGAAATCTTCACTATTTATATATGTGGAGACATCATTAATGACTAACCGCGTGTATGCTTTACAAATACTTAGTTAATTTGTATAATATACCCGCTTATGAAAGCAAAGACTCTCTGCTATTACAACGTAATAGCCAGAAGACCATAGGGAGGTAAAAAAATGCGCAAATACGAATTAATGTACATTTTAAGAGCCGACTTAGATGAAGAAGCCCGCAAGGGTGAAATGGCTAAACTTGCCAAAATTCTCACCGACAAAGGTGCAGTCATTAACAAAGTTGATGAAACACTCGGTTTAAGAGATTTGGCGTATCCTATTAAGGATGAAGTTAAAGGCTACTATGTCGTTCTTAGAGTGGAAATGGACAATGCTGCGATCAATGAATTTAATCGTCTTGTCTCTATCAATCCAAACGTGCTCCGTCATTTAATTGTTGTTGACCACGAATAAGGAGGATAATCTTAATGATTAATCGAATCGTTTTAGTAGGACGCTTAACTCGCGATCCAGAATTAAGAAATACCGCTAGCGGAAGTGCGGTCTGTTCGTTCACCCTTGCTGTTGATAATCGTGCTAAAAATCCAGATGGAACTAAATCAACTAGTTTCATTCCATGTGTTGTTTTTTCACAAGCAGCGGATAACGTCAGTAAATTTGTCCGTAAAGGCTCATTAGTGGGTGTTGAAGGAAGACTTAATCAACGTTCTTACACTCGTCAAGATGGAACAAAAGCAACTGTTTTTGAAGTACTCTGTGATTCAGTTCAATTCTTAGAACCGAAAGGTAACGGTGCTTCAACAGTGGAACAAGTCCCAGAATTCGACGATGTTGTTACTTCAAGTAGTGAGAATAAAAATGTTGATTCTTTAGATGTCCCAGATGATGACCTTCCATTCTAAAGAAAGGAATTATTTTCATGGCTTTTAAGAAAGTTAGACCACATAAAAAAGTATGTTACTTCAAGAAGAATAACATCAAATACATTGATTACAAAGATGTCGAAATGTTGAAGATGTTTATCACCCCAAACGGGAAGATTGCTCCTAGAAGAACTACTGGAACATGTGCAAAACACCAAAGAGAACTTGCTGTTGCTATTAAAAACGCAAGATTCATGGCGTTATTACCATTTGTTCAAGACTAATTATTAATAATTAGAATATTTAAAAATAAGGATTTCTATCCTTATTTTTTATTAGCCTCATTTTCTAATTCATTATCTTCATTTAAAAGAAGTGGATGAGGATGGAACCAGTGATAGATACATTCCACTAGAAAGACGATGGATATGTATATCAAGGCGCATCCGATTTCATATCTAAAGAAGTTAACATTATTAAATCCAGTCCAAGTTGAATCTTTGATCAAGCTAATTAAAGCGATGATATCTAAAATAATGAGAATGAGACCACTTGGAAGCACGAGTGATTTATCTAACAAAGAATTTTTAGCTCTTCTTTTCTTTGATTTTATCGTCCAAATAAAATCGATAATGATCCAAATTCCTCCTAAAAATGTGAGGATAGTAAAGAGCCATTTTTTCCAGTCCTTTATTGGAATAATTTCTAAAAGAAATAGGATTCCTAGAACAAGTGCAATGATAACAAACACTAATAGTTCAGCACTATAGATAATTTTTGCTTTTTTGAGGTCGTCCATTTTTTCTTTTGCCATAATTATTACCTTCGTGCTTTTAATTATAAGTTATAATCGCATTATTTCAATTTCATTTGTTTTTTATATTCATATAAAGTCGGGAATGGTTTATAATGCTTGTGATTAGCATATGGGAAAACAAATTAGAAAAATTAAAATAATTTCGTTCATAATCATCTTCATTGAATTGATCCTTATTGGTCTATTCTCTGTCTTTTATTTTTTAGATTTATTCAAGTTAAAAACGTTAATTAAGGTTGAGTATGTCATACTTGGATCTCTTGCTTTAGTGTTTTTAAATTGCCTCTTTGTTTGGATTTCGTCTTTAAGGATTTCTTCTCTGAGACAGAAAACTGATCTTAGAGCAGCGGAAGTGATTGGAAATGATGTTCAAGAAGCCTACAATTTTGCGATGATTGCACTTGCAGTCACCGATGATAATGATATCGTTCTTTGGACTAATGAATTATTTAATTCAAGACATATTGATATCATCGATATGAATATTCTCACTTGGAAGCCAGAACTTGCCCAATTAAAACAAGCGACTTCCACTGAGGAGACTACAAAAATAATTATCAACGAACGTAATTATGAGGTGAAATATCTTCCAGATGCTTCGCTTTGGATTTTCAAAGATATCACTGACTATGAATACATTTATAAGTATTCAAAAGATGAAGCTCCTGTTGTGGGTATTCTTGCTATTGATAACTACGATGATGTTGTTCGAGGAGAAGAAGATTCTAATGATGTGGTTACTAAAGTGAAGAGTGAAATCTTCAATTACGCTAAAGAGCATGGAGTTCTCTTAAGAAGATTTAAAGATGAGAATTACTCGATGCTCTGCAATTACAAGAGCTTTCTTGAGATGAAAAATGATCATTTCTCAATTATTGATAAGGTTAGACAAGCTTCTTCAAGCGAAGAAATTCCTTTAACACTATCAATTGGTATTGCTCATGATTTCCCTGATGTCATCAAATTAAATGAACTTGCTAGTTCTGCACTAGATATTGCGATGTCTAGAGGTGGAGACCAAGTAGTTGTTACTACTTACGGCGCTGAGATGGAATTTTTTGGTGGAAAGACTGAAGCTCAAGAAAAACGAAACAGAGTTAAGATTCGTGTTCTTGCTGATTCTTTGATTGGTCTAATCAAAAACTCCTCAAATGTCCTTGTCATGGGCCATAAGGAAATGGATATGGATGCTTTAGGAGCATGTTTAGGAATTAAAGCTATTTGCAATAGATTATCTAAACCGTGTTTTATTGTGGTTGATTACAAATCCACTGAGAGCAAGACTCGAGCGGCAATCACTACTTCATTCTCTAAAGAAGAACTTGAGAAAATGATTATTTCTCCAAAAGATGCCCTAAATAAGATTGGACCTGATACATTACTAACTGTATGTGATGTGCATATTCCAAATATGGTGATGTGTCCAGAACTACTCGATAAAGCCAGTAAAATCGTTGTTATCGATCACCATAGACGTGCGGAAGATTATATTGATTCACCAGTCTTTAATCATATTGACCCCGCTGCTAGTTCAGCTTCTGAATTAGTAACAGAGTTCATTCGTTTCTCTTCAATTAATCCACGCATTGAATTGCCAAGTACATACGCTACAATTATGCTTTCTGGTATCTTCCTAGATAGTGCTTACTTTAAGAGCAAAAACACTGGAATTAGAACTTTTGAAGCAGCGACTATTCTTAAAGAATTTGGCGCTGATAACTCTTTAGCTGATGATTTATTAAAGGATGATTATGAGGAATATACAGAAGTAAATCAAATTATCAAAGATTTAAGAACTCCTTCTTATGGAGTTGTTTATGCTGTTGCTAATCCTGAAAGATATTATGACCGAGCAACAATTGCTAAAGCCGCAAATACATGCTTAACGATGAAAGGAATACACGCTGTCTTTATCATCGGAAAAACTGAACCGAAAGAAATTAGAATTTCTGCAAGAAGTGATGGGATGATCAACGTCCAATTACTCGCTGAGAAAATGGGTGGTGGCGGTCACTTCACCAGCGCTGCTGTGGTCTTTGAAAAAAGCGATATTAACGCTGTTGAAGAGTTATTATTGAATACTATTAACACTTATCTATCTGAGGCTAAAGCAGATACGAGAAATAAAAACATAATGGAGGAATAAAAATATGGAAGTAATTTTATTAGCAGACGTAAAAAAAGTCGGCAAGAAGAATCAAATCGTCAATGTTAGTGATGGTTACGCTAATAACTATTTAATTCCCAATCGTTTAGCGGTTCCTTCAAGTAAAAAAAGTCAAGAAATTCTCGCTACTCAAAAAGAGGATGCTCGTTTAGCGTTAGAAAAACAAAAAGAAGAAGCAATAGAACTTGCTAAAAGGCTAAATGAAATTACCTTAGAATTCAAAGCTAAGGTTGGAAAAGATGGAAAAATATTTGGAAGTATTTCCTTAAAGCAAGTGAGTGAACTATTAGAAAAAGAGTTTGATATCAAAGTGGATAAAAGAAAATTTATCGATAAAGGACCTTTAGATATGCTCGGTTTTTATAAACTGAGAATCGAATTATTTAAAGGAGTAGTTGGAACTGTGACAGTTCATGTCGCTGAGGAAGGAAAATAGTATGCCAAGAAGAAATGTTGACCTTCCACATAATTCAATGGCTGAACGTGCAGTTTTAGGAAGCGCTTTAATTTCTAAAGATGCTTGTTTAAATATGTGTACGATGTTAACCGAAAGTGATTTCTACGAAGGTAAACACCAACTTATTTACCGGGCTATAACAAATTTAAATGCTAAGAATAATCCTGTTGATACGTTAACTGTTACCGAAGAATTGTTGAATATGAAAGTACTTGACGATATCGGTGGAGTTAGTTATTTGAAGGAATGTTCCGATTCAATGGTCGCGCTTTCCGCTTTGGATTTCTATATTCGTATCGTTTACGATCAATCTGTTTTAAGAAGCTTGTTGTTATCAATTCGAGATATTGACAAAAAGTATAAAGAACTTCAGATTGAGGATGTCAATCAATTCATTCTCGAAAGCGAAGAATCCATCAAACAAGCAATCTCTAGAAGGAGAGTCTCTACTTTTATTTCCACTAGGGAGATGGCTCCGATGATGGAAGAGATGATTAAAGCCGCTTCCTCTAATGATGATAATGTCACTGGTTTAACGACCGGATATGGAAAATTAAATGAATTAACCTTAGGATTTCAGAAGTCTGAAGTAACCGTTTTAGCGGCACGTCCTTCAGTTGGTAAAACCGCTTTAGCGCTTAACCTTGCTTTTAAGGCAGCCACTAGGGGTGCTGTTTCAGTGGCTATTTTCTCCTTAGAAATGAGTAAAGATTTGCTCTTTAAAAGAATGATTGCTAGTGAATCACTAGTGAGTCTAGACAAGATTTCAAAAGGACAATTGAACACTAATGAGAGGGCTAAAATTAATTCAGCGATTAAAAGTATTGCTTCTACAAGTATTTATATCCATGACACACCAGGGCTACTCCTAAGTGATTTGATTAATAAGAGTAAAAAGCTTCAAGCAAGCGACCCAAATTTAGGCTTGATTGTTATTGATTATCTAGGTTTAATTGCCACACCTGATTCATCTAAAAATTCACAGAGTAGAACCGAAGAAGTGCGCAAAATCTCTCTAGGTTTAAAGAATTTGGCTCGAGAATTAAATATTCCGGTCCTAGTTTTATCACAGTTAAACCGTGATGTTGAAAAACGTGGTGATAATAAAAGACCACAACTTTCAGACCTTAAAGATAGTGGTGCAATTGAGCAGGATGCTGATGTTGTAATGCTCCTTTATCGCGAAGACTATTACGCTAAAAAACCCACTAGTGGATCGAGTAAAAAAGTTGGTCAACTTTCAGATGCCGAAAGATTTGAAATCGCTCGTGAACAAAAACAAAAGGAACTTCCAGATGCCTCATTAATGGGTGGTGCTAGTTACATTGAAATCAACGTTGCTAAAAATAGAAATGGCAAAACTGGTCGATGTGGTTTATTCTTCTACAAAGATTTCGGTCGTTTTGAGGAACCACCTCCGCAGTGGGAAGAAGCAATGCGTGAGGTTGGTAATACCACGAACGATTAAGCTTTATGCACTATAACATCATCAGCAGTGGTTCTAAAGGTAACGCTACTTTAGTAATATCTCATAAAACTGTGATTCTCATCGATATGGGAATCACTTTAACTCGTTTAAATGAAGGTTTAGAAGAGGAAGGTTTTAAGATATCTGATATCGATGCTCTTTTAATTACTCATGATCACGCTGATCACATCAGTGGTTTAAGATTCCTTTCTCCTTCAATTATCTATGCACTAGAGGGAACATTACCCACTAATTCACATGTTATTGAGGAGAATATTCCTTTTAACATTGGTGATTTTACGATTATCCCTTTTAAGGTTAATCATGACGCTACTAATCCATGTGGATATGTTGTTATGGATGATACTGATAAATTAGTTTACATGACTGATACTGGAACATTTTATGCTCATAATCTATCTTTTATTAAAAATCCAACATATTTGATTATCGAATCTAACCACGATATTAAAATGCTTTTAGAAACCGATAGACCAACTGATTTAAAAAATAGAATCCTTTCCGACCATGGTCATCTTTGCAATGAAGACAGCGCTTTTATTTCTCTAGAGATAATTGGAGACAAAACAAAAGAAATTACTCTTGCTCACCTTTCTTTAGAGGCTAATACTGATGAACTAGCACTTTCAACTTATCGAAAAGTATTCAAGTATAAAAATGTCGATATTTATCGCTACTTAGTGAGGTGCGCTAAGCAGTTTTCTTCCCTAAGAGGAGGTAAGTATGAAGATTAGGATTATCTCCGTTGGTAAAAATAAAAATGATTATTTGAAGATCGGAATTGATAGTTATATAAAGATGATAAGACCCTACTCTCAAATTGAAATCATTGAAGTGAATGACGAGGCAATAGTCAATCAAAAAGAAATTGAAAAAGGGATCATTAAAGAAGGGGAAAGAATTCTTAAATTAATTCACGATAATGACTATGTTATCTCATTAGATTTAAATAAAAAACAATTAACATCCATAGAATTTGCTAAGTATTTAGATGAAAAGTTAACAATTTCAGGCGCTTATTTAACCTTTGTCATCGGTGGCTCTTATGGACTTAGTGAGGACGTTAAAAAAAGGATGAACGATTCTCTTTCCTTATCAAAAATGACCTTTCTTCATATGATGTGTAGATTAATCCTTCTTGAACAAATTTTTAGAGCCTTTAAAATTAATAATAACGAGACTTATCACAAATGAAGTATGTAGAATTTGCTCAATTTGAAGAGAAAAAGGATAGCAATAATCCCTTTTCAACTTTGTATCTTCTTCCCAGTGGTGAATCATTTTATATCGAGCCTGCTTTTTATAGTCAACTTCAAGGCTTTAAAGAAAGGCATCATGATAAATATGACTTGATCATTGAAGAAATAATTAATCTTGTTAAAAGAAATAAACATATTGTCTTCACTAGCAACTATGAACATCCATTGACTGAAGTTGATGGATATATCTATCTAGAAATAACTGATGTTACTAACCCTTTAAAAATATACGTTGAAGATAAATCTCGAGGATCTGATTACGGAGATTAAAAATGGATTCGATTGAATCCATTTCTTTTAATATTGAGGTCTTAATTGTTTCATCGAGAGCCACATCACTCTAATTCCGATGAGAATAATGAAAAACATCGAAGCATAATTTGGTAGAATAAATCCTAAAATCATAGCGATTAATGCTGGAGAAAAACTCGCCCAGTAGGAAATTTTTTGGCAATCCCAAAGTTTGAGGAAGTGAAACATGTTTTTCTTTCCTCTAGTTAATAACCACACCATTAATCCCATGAAGAGAATTAAACCAAGGTAGACTGCCGCGAACACTAAAGTATTGTAAAGAAGTGTTTTTCCTTTTAAATCGATATAGGACTTATCTAGAACTTTTTTAAAGTTATTAAGTACTCCCTTTTTATAGGCACTTGTTATATCACTAGCAGTAGTGGGAATAGTTTCACCTTCAACAGTTAATAAATAGGTCACTAAATCTGTTGCTTTTAATAATGAATCAACATTTTTCCAGTTATAACCTGAGGAAGTACCACTGAATGAATTTGAACTACTATCCTTATAAGTTACTAGATAAAGCACTGTTTTATGAAGGACAAGGATGTTAGGAATATAAGCTTTTTTTAATTCATCATCGCTAGCGTCACTAGGAAGAACATCCATAGTACCTTTCTTGTATTTGACCGCTTTCGCACTAACTAAATCAGATAGATTATTAGGATCTTTTTTTCCAGTTAATCTTTCTGAATAAAAAACGAGCAAATCGATTTGATTTCTTGATTCATCTTTATAGGTATAAATTGGAGTTAAATCTTCGGTTGTATCGAGATGTTTCTGATTTCCATCCACGAAGTATTGAAGTTCGTTATCGACAACTTTAAATGTTTTATTTTCGTTATGAAGATCCACTAGTGCGGTGGTCAAAGTATTATCAAGATTATAGGTTGCTGAACTTAAAATTTGTGAACCATAACTATTTGCAACTGTGGTCATGATTGGAATAAGCGGGAGGAATACCGAGAGCACTAAAAAAATGAGTGAAACCCAAAATGGAAATTCCTTCGAACCATCGATAACTCTCTGATTGGAGATTAAGCTACCAAATATAGTTCCTAAATTTCTTCTTGTTTTGTCCTTCATATGATTCTCCTTCAATACCTTTTCAATAATAAGCGCAGTTAACAACTCGTACTGCTAATTATAGTATGTTCTTTTTAAAAACTTTGCAAGGAATGTATTTTGTAAAAAATACGATTTTTGACTTTATTTTATTTTTTAAAAGTATAAGATATATGCGTTGAAAGAAGAAATTAGAATGATTTTACTATTTAATAATGACCCCTCTTTTAGTCCATATAAGATATTATTGCCACTGGCGATAATTCTAATTTTATCAAAGATATTTTCTCTTATTTGTAAAAGAATCAATATCCCTTCTGTAGTGGGTTATCTATTGACTGGTATTTTGCTAGGACTTGTTACCCTAATACCCGATCAACTTTTCCTCTCTTCACAAGTGAAGGATGGAATTGATGACTTAGCCAAAATTGGGGTTATTTTAATTATGTTTTCCGCTGGAATGGAGACAGATATTAAAAAGATAAAAGCTACGGGTTTATCTTCAATTATCATCACTTCCTTAGGAGTTATTGTACCTTTTGGTTTAGGATTTTTGACTTCTTTTCTCTTCTTTTATAAGAGTTCTAGTGATATTTATTCCTGTCTTTTTTATGGAGTGCTATTAAGCGCTACTAGTGTCTCAATTACTGTTTCAGTTTTAAAAGAGATTGGGAAGCTAGATAGTAAGGTTGGAACATGTATTGTCTCTGCGGCAATTTTAGATGATATCATCGGTATAATTCTTCTCTCCTTAATCCTTTCTCTTTCTCAAGGAGGAAGTGCTTCTTCTTTACCATTTGGGATAGATACTCATAATTCAACATTAAACATTCTCTTAGTAATTGTTTTTATGGTTTCATTCTTTGGAATTTGTATTCTTCTATATTTTCCTATCTCTAAACTATTCGAATGGCTCAATAACAAATGGCCACATCATAGAAGAATTCCAATCTTTGGCTTTGCTTTTGCTTTTATACTAGCTTATCTTGCTGAATATTGTTTTGGAGTTGCTGATATTACTGGTGCCTTTATGGCTGGGCTCCTTCTTTCTAATTCCTCATCTAAGGAATATTTAGATTATAAAACAGACGCTGAAGCATCATTATTTTTTGGTCCAATCTTTTTTGCCAGTATCGGTTTGATGCTCTTCAGTGGCAGTTTAAACTTCAATGACATTAATTTCATCTTATTTGGAATTACTTTTATTATTGTTGGATTGCTTGGAAAAGTTGTTGGAGCGGGATTAGGAGGTCTACTCACCAAATTTTCCTTTAAAGACTCCTTAAAAATAGGAGTTGGGATGATGGCGCGCGCTGAAGTAATTGTTGTTTGTGCTCAAAAAGGAATCGATTACAATATCATTTCAATGGAGATTATGCCTTTTGTTCTTCTACTAATCATTATCAGCAGTTTTTTAACTCCAATCTTTTTAAAACTTCTTTATAAGAAGGAATTGAATGAAGAGCTTTCTTTGAAAAATAACAATTAACTGTGCTATATTATATTCTAATCGGGGTCGTATAGGATTCGACAGCGATTGATTAGGCAATAATGGCAGCCGAGTGGTGACGATATCACCAAAAACAAAATAACTGACAACAGTTACATTAGAGCTCCTAGAGCTCAATCACTCTGCTTAGCTGCTTAAGCTTCCGACATAGGATTCGATCTCTTTAGATCGAGCAGAGCATCCACTGAGGTTTTCTCCTTTCACGCTCAGGATGGGTGTCATAACAAAAGGATAGTTTTAAGAAGTTGACTTGTTAACTTGAAATGAAATTTGGTAAGTCTCGCGTGTCCTAGTGTGACGTTATATTAAAGGCACGTTAAAGATAAATAATGTCTAAGCTGTAGATGTTATTGAAGAGTTATCGTTGGACGCGGTTTCGATACCGCCGGCTCCACCAAAAAAGAAATTATAGACCGTAAAAAGGTCTTTTCTTTTATAAAAAAAGCCTCATTTGAGGCCTTATTTATTGACTAGGAATTTGCTTTTATCGCTTTTAGAAGAAAACTCAACCTTGCGGATCCCCTAATTATTCAAATTATTTGTGATTCTTCCTTTTGTGTTCATCCAAGAA
>Ga0129317_1001946_pt1 | contig 13151 bp, 15 predicted proteins | sample Cm1ome_FD_94430 | JGI IMG/M metagenome (GOLD analysis project Ga0129317, IMG submission 94430) | Eastern black-and-white colobus group fecal microbial communities from Wisconsin, USA - Cm1105 metagenome | ecosystem: Host-associated > Mammals > Digestive system > Large intestine > Fecal | place...
ACTCGTCATATCTTATTATACCATGGATTGCGGACTCTTCGGAGTCCGTTTTCTGTTTTAGAGCATAAAAACGGAGCTGTTGCTCCAGTAGATTATTCATCTACTTTTGCAACAGCCCCTTTTTGACTAAGGAGGATTATGGCTGGATTTGAAAATTTTGGTTTTTATACCATTGATACTGATTATTTGGAATATTTAAACAGCAAGAACTCCGAAGTATATTACAATGCTTCTTATAGGAACGCTGTAAAACCATTTATTGGTATAATAATAGACATGACAGATTGTAAATATTTTATTCCTTTAACATCAGCAAAGGAAAAACATAAAAAGTGGAAAAATAGTTGTGATGAACATTTTTTAATATATGAAGTCATAGATAAATCTGTAAATATTTCTGGCGATGTATATAAAGAGTATTCCAAAGATAAAAAAATGCACGTGATGTCTGTCTTGGATATCAAAAAAATGATACCTGTCCCGAATGGCGCTTACGAAAGAATTATATTTGATGAGTTGAGCGATGAACGTTATCAGGACTTATTCGAAAAAGAATATGCTTTTTGCTTAACCATCAAGGACAAAATACTGACAAAAGCAGAAAAAATTTATAAGCATCAAAAAGAGACACAAAATGTAAGGCCTACATACTGCGATTTTTCTTGTTGTGAAAATGCAATGAGGGAATGGCTGAAAATCAAAGCTTTCCGTTTCATTGAGCGAAGCAGCTGAATAAGGCACCAAAACAACAGCTATTGAACTGTTACTTGCTTGAACCGTTACTGTGATTGAGATTTCCCTTTTGGAAAAATATGAAAATGATCGTGAAAGTCGCTGCTGAAGGATTTACACCTTCCATGCAGCGGCTTTTGTCAGCGAAAAAGGCAGATAGATGCACTGTTTTATCAAAATCTTACATTTTCTTTTTTGAAAATTTATGCTAAAATCATTATTATCATGCGAAATTAAAAGGTATCCATATCCTTTATTCAACATAACACATTTTCCGGAGGATTATTACATGAAGGCAAACATTCACCAAATCAGCGAACTCACCGGTTTCTCTCCGGCCACCATATCCAAGGCCCTCAATGGCAAAAAGGGGATCCGGGAAGAAACAGTAAAGATCATCCGGGAAGCTGCCGATCAGCTAGGTTATCGAACAGAAACAAAGATCTCTAAAATTTATCTGGTGATCTTGGAGCACAGCAAAAAAACAGCTCCCAGCACTACCTTCCACCATTTTGTTTTAGACGGAGTAGAAAAGCAGGCACAGGAGGCAGAATTAGAAACCGTTCTAGTCCTTCTGGACAAACAGTCTCCTTCCTTTCTGGATAAGATCTCAGAACTAACCAATGATCTGTCGGCTGCCATCGTACTGGTGGGCACCGGACTTGTCAAAGAAGACTACGATCTCTTTTTGTCCTGCAAAAACCGAATTATTGTTATGGACGGCTGGAGTAAATTTCATCCCTTTGCTTCTGTTTTAATTGATAATGAAGATCTGGCCGAAACTGCTGTGAACTATCTCTTAGAAAAAGGCCATAGGAAAATCGGCTATCTTCGCAGTCAGCGGAGACTGAACAATTTTTCCGAGCGGGAGGACGGCTATTACAAGGCTCTCCGCAAAGCAGGACTCCCCATAAATCCCGCTTTCATCATTGACGTGGGAGTCGGCATGGAAGCAACCTGCAGCCATGTGCGTCAGGCCCTCTCCAAAGCTTCCGATTTACCCACTGCCTTTCTCGCCGAAAATGACTATATCGCCATAGGAGCCTCAAGAGGCATCCAGCAGGCCGGTTTCCGGATCCCGGAAGATATTTCCCTTATTGGCATCGACGATATCGAATATGCCAAAATGGAAACACCTCCCCTCACCACCTTTCAGGTTCACATGCAGGATATCGGACGTTTGGCTGTTCAGGAGCTTCTAAAAGAATCCAACAAAGCTTTACCCAAAATCAAAATACAGGTGTGTGCTGATCTGATCGAACGTCAGAGCGTAAAAAACCTTTCCGAAAGAAAAGATTAAAGGTCTTTTCTTTCTTTTTAATTATTTATATAAATATTTCTATATATTTTTTTATTTTCTCAATATTTTCTCATTTCCATCTATTTTCCCTTATTTCTTAGTCTATTTTTCACAATTTTATCACTGTATTTTTATCATTTTATTACAATTTTTCATTTCTTATGAAATATTTCTTGAAATTTTTCTTAAATATTTTATAATTTATTCATCATCAATAACCGGTTATCAAAGAATTTCTTAACATGCCATTTACAGCTCACATTTTTAAAGGAGGGTAATTCATATGAAAAAACAGATGCACAAAATTCTTCTCACAAGCGCTATTGCTACCTTCATGCTGGGAGGCTCCGCTCTGCCGCTGATCTGGTTCCCGGCGTAACCGTGAAAGAAGATGCCTCTTCACCCACCGGATACACCGCCACCTTTGTCTATGAGGATGCGAAGGCAGAACAGGTTAATCTGGTTGGCACTTTTGGTTTTTACGAAGAAGGAAAAGAAGTAGGCAAGCTGCCGGAAGAAACCATCCATGCCAAAGATTATCAACCCGGAATGTTTCGTGCCAGCTCCAGCGATTTTGCGGTTACTGAAGAAATGACAAAGGCCGAAGGAACGGATTATTGGACCGTCTCCCTTCCTCTTCCCAGCGGCCATTATCTTTACAACTACAATATAGATAGTGCTGAGGAAAACACACCTGATCCAGCCAATCAGCCTATGGCCTCTACCGCAAAAAGCGGATCCGCCTCCAGGCTCAGCACCTTCAATGTTCCCTATGACGAATGCCAGGGAAGCAGCATTGACTTCTCCTTTATGATGCCTCGCAGCGATGAGCAGGCTGGGGAAGTCATCTATGCCGATTATACGGATGTGAATGGAAATTTGGCAGGACTTGGAATTTATCTCCCCTATGGATACGATGAAAACCGTACAGAAGGATATAAAACCATCTATTTAAGCCATGGAGCCGGCGGCAACGAAATGGAATGGTTTGCCAGCGGCAATACCAACTATGTATTTGACAATATGATTGCGGAAGGCACTGTGGAGCCTACCATAGTAGTAACAATGAACAACACCGTCTACAGCTGGGACTTTGATCTCATCAATCAGAATGTCATGGATCACATTATTCCCTTCATGGAAGAAAACTACAACGTTGGGACTTCCCCAGAAGACAGAGCATTTGCCGGACTTTCCATGGGTGGAATGACAACCTCCAATGTACTTTATGAAAACGGAGATCAATTCGGCTATTTCGGCATTTTCAGCGGTGCTGATGGAAGTATGCGAATTGCTACACTAGATCAGGAAAAGCTAAAGCAGCCCTCCATTATGATCGGAGCAGGCATCTATGACTTTGGCATCGATCCTTCGATGAATGGCTTTGCTGTACAGCACGCATTTACTCAGCTGTCTGATCTTGGCATCCCCTACAGCTATTATATTGTCAAAGGCGGCCATGATTGGACTGTATGGCCTCAGCTAATTAAAATCTTCGCTGAAAACTATCTCTGGAAATAAAACCAGTACTTCTCCTAAAACCAATATTAAAAAGTTGCCGGAAAATCCTTTCATTCCTGGATTTTCCGGCAACTCTTTTTTATTACAGCTCTGCCAGAACTACCCTGCACCGTTTCTTATAGCAGGCGATCCCATACTTTAAAATCTTCTCGATTCCCCCATCTTTTTTCACGCTCTCTTTAAAATATTCCATAATCTGAGAAACAAAAATATCACGAACCTCCAGGTTCGGAATTGCCAAGGTGAACCCTTTTCCTTTGCGCCCTCCTCTCTGTCCAGGATAACCGGTGGTAAAAAGAACGCTCCAAATATTATCCAGAGAACAATACATCTCCTCATAAGTAAGTTCCTGCTGGATTTCTTTTTCAATTATTTCTCCAGCCGCCAGACGCTCAATCCCCCGCTTGGCAGTACCATTATCGGAATGCAGAACGAAGCGCTTTACCGCATCATTTCCGCTTGTATTGATTCAATAATTCTCCGGCAAAGCTCCTTCTCCTTTGAAATTTCCAGACCTTCAAAAATCCCCTTGTTTCCTTCCACGGAAAAAAACTTTTCCATCATGCTCATATTCAAGGTTTTTCCAAAACGTCTGGGCCGTGTAAACAGGGTCACTTCCCCCGCTTTCCGGTTATAGCCCAAAATTTTCCCAGACTCAAAAAGCCGCTGCAAAATCCACGGATTTCAAGGATCCTGCAGCGGCTCTTTTTCAGTTGTTCATCTCATGAAACTCCGGTTCTAAAATTCCGGTTCGATCAGCCCGTAGGTATTGCCCTTTCTCTTGTAGACCACATTCACTTCCTCTGTCTCTGCATTGCAGAACACAAAGAAATTGTGTCCAAGAAGCTCCATCTGAATGCAGGCATCCTCCGGATACATGGGTTTAATCCCAAAATGTTTGGTACGGATGATCTTTACATCCTCAAGAGGTTCTGCCTCCTTTTCCAGGAATTCTTTCTTGAAGTTTCCTCCCTCCTGATGCTTCTCTACAATCTTTGTTTTATACTTCCGAAGCTGGCGTTCAATGACCTCCTCCACCAGATCAATGGAGACGTACATATCATTGCTCACCTGCTCAGAACGAATAATATTTCCCTTCACAGGAATGGTAACCTCAATCTTCTGCCGCTCCTTTTCCACACTCAATGTAACCAGGATATCCGTATCCGGGGTAAAATAACGTTCCAGCTTGCCCAGCTTTTCTGTCACAGCACTCCTCAGTCCGTCTGTTACCTCGATGTTTTTTCCGCTGATCGTAAATTTCATATCATCAACCCCTTTGCAGTTTTATATGGTTATTATATCACATTTTCTCCAGTAATCAATGAACTTTCTGTAAATTCTCCACAAAAACGTAAAATATCTCCATAGGAAAGGGGGCCGCCAAACAGATCCAGGGCGCTGCCAACTGTCACATCCACACGTCCTCTGCCTTCCCTGCCAAGAGTTTCCAGATCTGCAAGACTTCCAATGCCTCCGGCATAAGTCACAGGGATGCCCTGATAGCTGCCAAGCAGCCTTACCAGCTCCAGGTCCACTCCGGAAGCCTTTCCCTCCACGTCTACACCATGTACCAGAAACTCATCACAATAGGATGCCAATTCTGCAAGCACGCTCCCGGTGAGGGCCACATTGGTAAACTTCTGCCAGCGGTCTGTCACAATATAGTATCCCTCCTCCTTTTTCCGGCAGCTCACATCCAGCACCAGATGTTCTCTCCCTACCGCCCGTCTCATCCGTTCCAGATGCTCCATGCGAATCTCTCCCCCCTGAAATACATAGGAGGTAACGATCACATGAGAGGCTCCTGCCTCCAGGAAACTCTCTCCGTTCTCCGGCGTGATGCCCCCTCCCACCTGCCATTTCCCAGGACTTGCCTTCAGAGCCAGCAGAGCCTGAGCTCTGGTGGCCTCATAGTAAGGAGAAGAAACCGGATTCAGCAAAATAATATGTCCTCCATACAGACCATCCTTCTCATAAAAACGGGCATAAAAATCTCCGTCTTTCTCAGAGACAAAATTTTCTCTGGCCCAGTCTCCCTCATCCTTCAGCGAACCGCCCACAATCTGTTTTATTTTTCCGTTATGTATATCAATACAGGGCCGAAACCGCATTCTGCACTGCCTCCTCTTTTCCATTGATGTGATAAATTCGGATTGATAAATCATCTGCCCCTATTCTACTCTATCTTTTTTCTCTGCACAACCACTGCTTTTCATATTTTTTCCACAAGTCCTCTGATAGATACCTGGTCATGAAACCTGTTGCCCTCCGCCCTATTCCTACCACAAAATACCTGTAAAATAAGAATCATCCCGGAACAAATATAGAACTAACATGCAGAGACAGCATCCCCATACATGGACGGCACCCTCTGTCCGCCATTTGACGGACAGAGACAGGTACTTCTCCCTATCATACGGACACTGTCTCTGATCTCTAAAAGAAAAGCTTTCCTGTTTTTCTAAGGGTTCACCCCTATATTGTCTGCCGCTGTTCCGGTACGGTTTTCTACATTCGGATCGGCTCCGTTCATGATCCCGTCTCCCAGATCCTCAGCGCCCTCCATGATATTTTGTCCCGCATCACCTATGCCGTCTACAAGATCTTTCCCCGCATTGCCTGCACCCTCCACAATATCTTTTCCGGCGTCGCCTACGCCGTCCACGATATTTTTTCCGGCATCGCCCAGGTCATCTGCCGCATCTTTAGCCCCGCCCTGGTTCTCCCTCATACCATCTACATGGGAATTTCCCGCATTTCCTCTGTTATCCGGGGCGCTGGTCTTATCGTCTGTATTTTCTGTGGTAGCTGCGTTAAGATTTCCGGGATTTTCTGTGGGCGTATTATTTTTGTCATTACCACAGGCAGTCAGTGCTCCTGCACATATCAGGGCAGCTGCGCCGATCACAAACATCTGAAGTTTCTTCATACCATATCTCCTTTACCATTTATTCTAAGCAGCCGTTTGCTGCTCCTATTGTTAATATGCGCCTTTCCCTGTGATTTATTCTTTTTTGCAGGGAATTCTTTTTCGGAACAGCCGCTGCATCAGTTTTCTAAAATCAAAGGGTATGATAGGGTAAAGATAGCTCTCTCCGGAGAGGGTTTTGTTGCATAAAAGAAAGATCAGAATCAGCCCGGTTCCCGCCAAAAAGCCTGGCAAACCCACTGCTGCCGTAAAAATCAAAAGCATAAGCCGCATAAATTTCAAAGCATAGCCAAGCTCCAGGCTGGCCTGGGTATAATTAGAGATTGCCACAAATGCCATGTACAGCATCGTTTCTGAATTAAACCACCCGGATTTTACTGCAAATTCTCCCACCACAATACCAGCGATCACACTGAGAGGCGTGTTTAGCATGGTGGGAGTGTTAATGGAGGCCAGCCGCAGTCCGTCTATAGCCAGCTCCAGCAGCAGAAGCTGCCAGATGATGGGCACACTGGGAGCCTCCTCCAGCAAAATAAAGGAAAGCCCCGGCGGAACCCACTGAGGATTCTCCATCAAAAGCAGCCACATCGGCGTGAGAAACAGAGTCAGCAGCGCGATCAAAAATCTGGACAGGCGAAGATAGGTTCCTGTCACCGGAGGAAAATAATAGTCATCCGCCTCATCCAATACGTCCAGCAAGGCTGTGGGAAGGATCATGGCAGAGGGAGAATTATCCACCAGGATCACCAGCTTTCCCTCCAAAATACTGGCTGCCGCTGTGTCCGGACGCTCTGTATACCGAAATTTGGGGAAAGGATTCCACCACCGTCTGGGATGGAGGCACTCCGCCAAACTCTCCTGATTCATAGTCAGGGCATCCACCTGGATCTTTGCGATCTGCCCCTGGATTTTATTCAGAAATTTCTCATCCACCCGGTCTGCCATATAACACAGAACCACATCTGTTCTGGAGGCTTGCCCCACTTTCATCTGTCTGGTGGAAAACTGAGGGCTGCGAATCCTTCTGCGGATCAGCGCTGTATTAAAGATCACCGTCTCCACAAATCCGTCTCTGGATCCTCTAAGAGCCTTATCCTTTTCCGGCTCCTCCACGCTCCGCACCGGGTAGGTTCTGCAATCAATGAGAAAGCATTTTGTGTATCCGTCGATCAGCAGACACATCATCCCGGATAAAATCCCTTCTGCGATCTCCGAAGCCTTTTCCGCCAGCTCCACTTCAATGTAAGGAATAAAGCCCTGAAACAGCCCCTGGCTGTCCTGGGGAAGATCTGAGGGCCCAATGGAATAAAAAAAGTCCATCAGCTTTTCCATGATCTCATCTTTCACAAATCCATCCACGAAAAAAAGGCAGGCCCCTCTGTCTGCTACCATGGTCTGCCGTTTTACAATATCAAAGTTTTCCTCTATCCGCAAAAGCCGGCTTAACAGCGCCTCATTCTCCTGCAGGCTGTTCGTAATTTTTTCCATAATTTTGGAGACTCCTGTTCTTTATTTTCCGGTGATGCTGCAAAATACGGATCCCGGTGGATTTTCGGTGTGTTTTTCTCGGAAACCTTTTTGTTTTCGAAAAAAATCACCTGAAAATGGATCGCCAGAGACCGTTTGCAGCCGTCCTTCCATATTAAGAATAGAGTCTCCAAATTTTCAAAAAATATAATCGGCAAAAATCGCTCAAAAGGGACACGCTTTGTAAGGAAGTTGCTTCCTTTGGCTTTCGTAATCAGTCAGAATGGTTGGAATTGTAGGAAAACAATCATACAAGCAGGCAGAGGGTATGCTTTTTCGGCTCATAAAACAGATGGAAGAGCGTGAAGGCGTAACAGAAAAGCTTAAAGATGTTTTACACGCCCTTTTTCCATTGATTTTCAGCGGCAGACCAGTGCTCATTAAACTCCTTACCCGCAACTGCCGCCGTAAACGGTTTCATCAAGAAAGCACTGATTGTTTTCAGCACAGTACTGTAATCATCTGTTTTCGTATCTAGCTTACGGGTAAATGCCCTCCATTTCTTCTGCATAGCAGCATCGTCATCAAAACCCATAACCTGTTCAAACTGCTCAACAGTAAAACTATGCTCTCTGTTGTCAAAGGTTTTTCTGAGAGCTTCAGACAGTATCTTGCCATCAAAATCAAACTTATTGGCAATATAATAAATATCGTAGTAGTCTTTCATTCGGCTGGAGAACTCCATCAGACTAAGGATCGCATCTATCTTCTCAGCAATGGTAGTTTCGACAGAATAAGTATTTACCGTTGGTGCATCAAAATCAGAAAGCTGTGTAGGAATTTTGCGCCTTTCCTGTTTCGGAACAATAACATCACCAACACCAAAGTCGATGCTAAAAGGCGTTTTGGTGTTCTTGATTCGGGCAATCAAAGAAGCACCAATGCCGGCATATTTTTTGGCAACAGCAATAGGTACAATAGCCTTGATTTCAAAAGCAATAAAATCATTTCCAGTTTCAGTTGCGATAATCTCCTCAAGGATTGCTTTCAACCCTTCGGGAGTGTTAGGCATCCGACGCAGCAAAAAATCCACATCGACTGTTACACGACTATCAAAATTGGTAAGTGAATAGAGGAACAGCCCACCCTTCAGCCAAGATTTTCAGTGTATTGGGATTTTTCCAATCGACGCAAAAACTCTTCTTGACAAAAAAGTTGAAGGCAAAGTTGATAACTTCTGCCGCTTTCAGCAGCTTTATTTTTCAGTCGTGCAAGCACGGATGCAGCCATATCAGCCATTTAACAGTACCTCCATAAGGTCTGTAACCTTTTTATATACACGAAGTTTCTTGGCGTAAGCAGAAAGGTTATTCAGATTTTTATTTTTGTCGTTTGCATAGGCATTTATTGCCTTGTTAAACATTTCGCTATCAAGTCGTGAACGATATTTGAAACAATCGCAAATTGTGCGTTCACGGTCATAAACAGAAAGTATAATACCATCAAAATTATCCGTGGTTTTCCCAATCTCGTATAGGTCTTGCTGCACATAGTACGGTTGCAGTACAAGAGCGTCTACATGCAACTTTGCTCTGGACATAGAACGAGGCACTGCGATAGACCATTTACAAGGTGTGAAGTCGCTGTATCCGTAATGGAACAAGGCAGATTCAACACAGACAATGCCTTGCGGAATGAGTGCGGCAAGTAGCTGTTCTTCGGAAACAGATGGCTGTTCTGCAAGCTGATAATATCCGTGGCGCACACGATCAAGAAATCCAGCATTGCACATATTTACAACATCGACAGCTCGCATTCCGGCATCAACAAAGTCAGAAGATTTTGCGATACCGCCTTTGCTGTCAATGACATTTTTTGCAAGTTCGTAAAGTTTCACTCATTCACCCACTTTCAAAAATTCACACACATAGCATCTTTTTGTGTTCGGATTTTATTCTAACTTAGACCGCAACTTTTTGCAATAAAAAAACACACAAACACTTGATTTTTGTGTTTGAATTTTAATTTAAATGCTCCAAAATAATTATTATTCCCCATTATTATAAACCCTATACAGCCTTCCGCATTTAACGGTAAAACCAGTTGAATTCTTATGGTATTTTCATTTACTAGTCATATCTTATTATACTATGAATTGCGGACTCGTCTGCGTCCGTTCTCTGTTTTTAGGCATAAAAATGGAGCCGCTGCTCCATCGATGATTGCTCATCTATTTTGCAACGGCCCCAAGGGAGTTTTCTTATTTGACAGGAATTTCCTATCAAATAAAAGACTGCAAAGCCCTTCTGCCGCTTTACCTTACGTCTCCCATATAAAACAGGGCCAGAGTTCCAGGACCGGAATGAGCGCCAATGGTGGGGCCTACGGGATTGATAATAAAGTTATGGATGCCGAACCGCTGCTCCACCAGCTTTTTCACAAACTCTGCGTCCTCTATACAGTCGCCATGGCTGATAAATACCACGTCGTTTTTCTCTCTCCAGCTTCCGACCTGTTTTTCCATAGCATCCACCAGGGCTGTGAGAGATTTCTTTCTGCCCCGAACTTTGCCCACCGGAATCAACTTTCCTTCATTGTCTACATGAAGCAATGGCTTTAAGTTGATCATGGTTCCCACCACAGCGGCAGCCTTGGATACCCGGCCGCCCCGGTAGAGATGAAACAGATCGTCCACAGTAAAATTGTGGCAAACATGAAAGCGATATTCTTCCAGCCACTGAACCATCTCCTCATAGCTTAAGCCTTTCTTCTGCTGCTCTAAAGCCTTATGCACCAAAAGTCCCTGCCCTAAAGAGGCTGCCAGAGAATCCACCACCGTGATCCGGCACTCCGGATCCTCCTCCATCAGCTCCCTGGCTGCGATCCCCACACTGCCGCAGGTGCCGCTTAACCCGCTGGAAAATGCAATATGAATTATTCGTTTGTTAACCTTTAAAAATTCGCGGAACTTTTCTTTTGCCTCCTCCGGATTGATCTGAGAGGTTGTAGGCATAGAACCTGACCGCATCTTGGCGTAAAACTCCTGATAAGGGAGTGGATGATCCTCATTGTAGCTTACTCCCTCCAAAAGATAGGTCAGGGACATGAGCAGCAATCCATGCTCCCGGACATACTCCTCCGGCAAATCCCCCATATTATCTGAGGTAATTATGTAATCTGTCATAACAGTTCCTCCTTTTTATTCAGGCTTTTCTCACTAATCATACACTTTTTTCCGGATTCTAGCAATAAAAGTTTTAGAATTTTTACTGTTATTTAATTACATGACTATCCCAGGCCAAACAAGTCCCCCAAAGCAGCAGTATCGTACCTGTACCCATCCTTCAATCTTTATCTTCCCTGCATAATCTCTCCATCTACTACATAAAATGAAAAAAACGGCAAAGAGGTTCTCCATGAGTTCTAAAACAAAAATCATGGTTGTGAAAATGCGGGAAATCATCTACACTGCCATTTTTCTGGTACTGCTTATAGCCTTGGCAATTCTGCTTTTTTTCATGTTTTCCTCCAAACCCTCTGAAAAAACCTCCGGGCTCCAGCCGGCGTCTGAAACCGATACGGCTCAGTACATAGCCGGCGTGTACACCACTCCCATCACCCTGGGAGAATCCACTGTGGATGTAGAGGTTGCGGTGGACGAAAATCACATCAACTCCATCCGTCTGGTAAACTTAAGCGAAGCTGCTACTGCTATGTACCCTCTGGTATCTCCTTCTTTGGAGGAGCTGTCTGCTCAGATCTGTGAAAAGCAGTCTCTGGACAATATTACCTGCCCGGAAAATAACAAATACACCTCTCAGATGCTGCTGAACGCTGTCCACGATGCTCTGGAAACAGCCAAAGCCGCCAACTGGCAGTAGCTTCTTTCCGCTCTTTCAAAGCCTTAAGGATCTTCACGCTCCATTTCTGCGTGAAAACTGCTGCGCCATGGCAAAAGGGACAGCTCCCATAAGTCCGAAATATTTCCGAACATATGTGAGCTGTCCCTTTTCACCTTCTATTGCTAAATTAATTTTTCTTTGCCTTTCCAGTCAGGTAGTAGGGAAGTCCTATCAGAAGTGCTCCACCGATCATATTTCCAATGGTAACGATAGCCAGATTGTAAACAGCTCCGCCAAGACTTACTGCTGCACCGTTGGGATTTAACAGTCCAACGGTAAAGAACGTCATATTTGCAATGCTGTGCTCAAAGCCGCAGCTTACAAAGGTTACAACGCAGGCAATGCACATTGCGATCTTCGCACCCTCTGATTTCAGTCTCGCACCGCACCAGATCGCTACGCATACACAGATGTTGCACAGAATACCTTTTGTCAGCAGATTCGTGGGAGTCCCTGCCATCTTCCCTGCAGCCAGGCTTCCAAAATAAGCACCCACGTCACCAGTTGCAATTCCGGTCAGACTGAAGATACCTCCGGTAAGCACAGAACCCACCAGATTGCCCAGCCAGCAGATCACCCAGTATTTGGCTACCTTGCCCCAGGTAACTGTCTTGGCATATCCTCCTACTGCCATTACCATATTGTTTCCGGTGAACAGCTCAGAACCTGCATTGGTTACCATACAAAGACCTACGGAAAATACCAGACCGTTGATCAGCTTGGTGCTGTAAGCTCCTGCTGCATTAAAGGTTCCGCCTATGATCCCCATAAGGATACTGCCAAGGCCGATGTAGAGACCTGCCATACAAGACATGAGAAAAAATCCCAGCAGGTTTTTTTCCATAAAATTCACTTTGTTTTTGGCAGTCGTGCTGACTGCTACGATATCATTTTCATACATAGGAATCACTCTCTTCCCCAATTTTTCTATTTACCGCAGAGGGGCGCCCCCACTGTAGGAAAGGATCGCTATGCCCCCTGCGTTTCCTCAGGCTGTCCCAAAAACTGCTGGCAGTTTCTGCCATCGACAGCTTTTGCCTCAGAACAAACTTCTGTCTATAAGCCGCCTTAGAACAGGCCGGAGATCTTTCCGGTCTCGTCTACATCGATCCGCTCTGCAGCCGGTACCTTGGGCAGACCAGGCATGGTCATGATCTCTCCCGTAAGGGCTACGATAAAGCCTGCTCCTGCGGAGATCTTCAGGTTCCGTACAGTAACCTCAAAGTCTGTGGGTGCTCCTAACTTGGTCTGGTCATCGGTTAAGGAGTACTGAGTCTTTGCCACACAGATGGGGCAG
>Ga0129317_1001949_pt1 | contig 13131 bp, 14 predicted proteins | sample Cm1ome_FD_94430 | JGI IMG/M metagenome (GOLD analysis project Ga0129317, IMG submission 94430) | Eastern black-and-white colobus group fecal microbial communities from Wisconsin, USA - Cm1105 metagenome | ecosystem: Host-associated > Mammals > Digestive system > Large intestine > Fecal | place...
CAGGTAGGTATGCCGTTTGTTTTCAAAGGAGGCACCTGTCTCATGCTTCTGATGGACTGTCCTCGAAGGTTGTCCACTGACATCGATATCGTAGTTGAACCGGGTATGGACTTGGAGAAATACTTGAGCCGTGCATCGGAAATCTTTCCCTTTAAAGAGATTGAAGAACAAAAACGCATTAGGAAGAACAATATAGAGAAAAGACACTTTAAGTTTATCTATGATTCTCCTGTAAATGGTAGATTGTCATATATTCTTTTGGATGTTTTGTTTGAACGCAATCTTTATTCTGAACTTGTTCAAAAGGCGATACAAAACGAACTTCTTTTGTCAAAACCTGAATATCTAAATGTCTCTCTGCCTTCAACTAACTGTATTTTGGCGGACAAGTTGACAGCCTTTGCTCCACATACCACAGGTGTTCCCTTGAATATGGGAAAAGACATGGAAGTCGCAAAACAATTCTATGATGTATCCTCCTTATTGGATGTTTTTACTGATTTCAAACAAGTCTCATCTACCTACGAAAGTATTGTTCAGATGGAAATTGATTATCAAGGAATCAAGAGCAACAGGGAAGATTGTCTATGGGATACATTTGATTCTGCGTTGTGCATAGCATCGCGTGGAAAAGAGGAAAAGGAAGAGTATCCAGCATATGTGAAGGGAGTCCGGGAGCTCAGAGGTCATATTTACACTGAAAACTATACTCCTGAGATTGCAGCTTTGAGAGCTGTAAGAATCATGTATATGGCATTGTGTTTGCTTTCAAATACAGAGTATGTACGAATTGGAGATTTCAAAGAACTCGTTGATTCAAAAATAGAAAATGCAAGGCTTGATTCTCTCAGATACATAAGAAAAGTCGATATGGAGGCATATGCCTATGTGATAAAAACGGACAGATTGTTGACTGAAATGCAGCATTGCGACTAAGAGTCTGTATCAGTGCTGAGTTTTCCTCTTGAAAGGTTGTTTTTTTCAGATGAATGGGTCTATCCTATGGTCAAATGAAAAAGGAGGGGAGAACTATGAAAAGATTTCTACTTGCTGTTCTTGCCGTTTTGATGCTTTGATGCTTTGTTTTGTCTCCTGTACCTAGGATTCCGTTGGGGGGGGAGCTCTTTACCAAGTGAAATAGACATTCCAATTCCAGAGTTTGGCAGTGAGACCGAGGACTTGACAGGTTCGAAAGGTCTTTCTTCGATGCCTATCGATTATTTTGATGGAGATTTCAACCTTGCGTGTTCCGTTATGACTGTGCTTCCAACGATGACTAATCTCAGGTCTGCCAAGGTTTCGTTGGATATGAATGGCAGAATCAAAAATGGTGTTTCTTTGAATTTCTATATATATGGATTCAAATTAGAACTACAAACGGATAACAGCAGATTCAACGACGATGGTATCTACCTACAGTACAGTATAATGTACGATGGGACTTCTGTTGGTTTCGTTGACTATTATTACAATTATGAGACTCACAGGTTTACGTATAGACAGTCCGTTTTATGTACATTTGCATTCCCTCCTTCAAAGAATGTGAACAATTTGATATTGAACCTTGAATACAAAGATGTGGAAGTAAAAAATCCTTTATCTCCCGAATTTGCTGCTGGTCAGTTGAAGGAAGATGGCTATTTGAATGATGATGCTCTAATTGATAGATTTAGTTTTGGAGATAAATGGTATGATGGTCGTCTTAATGATTATGCAATTGAAAATCCTTGGTTCATTCGCACGAATGTTACAACAAAGGAAGTAAGGGATAAATATGGTGATTACATTACCTATTCATTCTTACAACCAGATTCTGTAGTTGAGGCAAGTGGTAATTCATGGATTGAAATGAATGGCTATGAATTAGCAGATGTAATGAAGAAATATGCAACAGTTTGGGATGACTCTGAAACGGACGAAAGGTGCAAGTACCTCATCGATACTGATGTAGAACGTGAAAATGCAGATATCAAGATGATTTTTGAAATCCTTCCATTCATGTATGAAACTGGGAGTTCGATTGTTACCCACCATAGTAAGGGAAGTGGAGGATACGAGTCATATTCTGAGTTTATTGATGATTCATATAACCTTATGAAACAGGAGTTTCTTACTGCTCTTGGTTTAAGAGAGAATATTGCCCATTATCGTTCGGTCCCAAATCCAATTGCATATAATTCAACGAAAAAAATTGGGGGCTGCTGCCCAGAAAGGTGAAAACCACAGCGGAATGAAGTTCTCTAGTGTAAATGTCTACGATGAATCAAACGAGTATAAACCAAACGATGACTCAATCTATAAAGAGAAAGAATTCAACATCTTCTATGGTGAATATGACAGTAAAGAAAACACTGTAAGTGTCGAAGAGTTCCTTATAAGGAGACACCTTGAGCATTGTGGAATCACAAATGAAAGCTATATTAATAATTCCATCAAGGTGTACTGCGAATGGGAAAAACAACCAGACGGGTACAACCATTCCATGATGGAAAAGGTTAAGGCTGGCATATAGCTTTGTTAAATTTGGTCTAAAATGAAGGCATAGAGGTTGTTGGAGGCTTCTATGCCTTTTTATTCGTCCTTCTTGTTGCTTCGGATGTTGAAGATGTTGAGTAGATTTGCGGCGGCTATGAAGAGTAGGGCGGCAGGGAGGTTTTGTCTTTCTCCTTTGATTGCGAGTACAAGAAGTATCAATCCTGCAATGAGAAGGCAGATTCCTGCTATAAGAGCTATGATATTTCTAGTTTTCTTTGTCATGTTGCACTCCCTTTGATAATAATGCCGCAGGTTTTGGCCTGCGGCATTATTGGTTTATGTCACTTGATTTCAACTGTGTCGTCAGTTAATGTTGGGGTAATCTCCCAGATTGAGTTGTTCCATGTTGCAACGATGAACTTTCCTGTAGTATTCGAAGGAACAATGTTGGATACTGATGCGGTTCTGAGTTTTGTAGCATAGCCAGCAGTGCTGATTGTGCTTATTGAATATTCTGAACCGTCGATTGTGAGTAGGTCGAAGTACTGTGCGGCCTTGAATGCTACATAATTCTTTCCATCATTGGTGTAATGGAACGAATGGATTGTTCCATTTTCTGGTGTAGATGAGAGGTTCACTCCAGTATCCTTCACTTCCGTACTGGAAAGGGAATATATATCGTATGTCGAACCGCTTTTGACTACGATTAGGAAGTTGGAGTCATCGATGACCTGGAAACCTACAACCTGTCCGCTAAGTGAATCAGGTCTTGTTACTGCAAGTATTTCACCGGTTTTCGAAGAGTATATTCTAAAGGTTTTAGTAGAATCTTTTAGTTCTTCAACTAGAACATAATCCTCACTTTCGACTTTTGTGGTTGCTTTTCCACTCAAGGATACTGCTGCAACGTTGTGGAGAAAACGAATTGTGTTCTCAGATTCTGTTTCAGTGTAGTAGATTCCATTGGTTGTAAGCCACTTGACGTTTGTGCTTTCGCCTGTAATGTATTCTCCGTTTATGTCGTATTTCAGTATTTTACTATCTTCTCCATTCTCTGAACCCTGTTTTGAAACCAGTGTATAGAGATACAACGGAGAATCGATTAAAAGACAAGCATTTCTTATCTGTGCATCAGAAGAGCTTAGAATTGGGGTGAACCCTGTGGAATTGCCAATGACATAAACCCCTGAATCAGTCAGAACATAGTGGCTCTTTTCAGCATTTAAACTTCCCAAATACGCCTGTACTTTGATGCCGGCATCGGGGGCGGAGTCCGCTATGGCTGAGAAGATGCCGTCTTGGGCATCGGCGTTGCATGAGCATAGAAGCAGCGCAATCAATAAAATCGGTATAAGAAGAAGTGAAGTCCTTTTCATGTAAACGGCCTCCTTAGTGTCTGTAAGAGACGACAAGCGCAAGAGGGATCATGCCAAGCACGGCATTGTTGCTGTATTTGTCGTATGTTGCGTTCTTGGTGTAGAGCTCGGCCGTAGCCATGATGCCGGACTCGATTCCAATGCCCCAAGACTCGGTGATGTAGAACGATGGCTGCAAGGTGATGCTTGCATAGGGGGCAAGGTATTTGCCGTCATCGTACTTTATGAATGCCATCCCAAGGTTTGCAGAAAGCGCAAGGTCGAACAGGCCTGTCTGTACGGGAACGTAGGTGAGTTTGGCTGTGATTGGTACCGCCGTGTAGAGGGATGGTGTGAGCGAATTTATGAATTGATAGCCCAGTTCGCCTCCAAGAGCGAGATTCTGCGTCAAATAGCCCTGATAGGATATCGAAGCTATGCCTCCAACCCTTTGCATGTGTATGTCGGAGAAGCTTTGGTTCCTGCTTGGATCGTTGAGGAAGGAAAGGAAAGCTGGAAAGTCCACGCCTGCTCTGAACGAGAAGACCTGGTCTCCTGTTTCATAGTAGCCTGCAGCGCAGAACGCCGGTAGAACGGCCAACACCAGCAGGACGATGACAATGGTTGTACATTTCTTCATGTGCACCTCACATAGTAGTCCATGTTTCGTATATGCTTATACGCGATATATTCATAGTTTAACAACAAAAGTCGAAATTATGAATATGCCAACACAGAAAACACACACAATGGCAATTCGTTACCCATTTGTGTATAATGTAGGACGTTGCATCCACAATGGCCTGTCAGTGGCCTTTGGGGCGTACAGGAGGTCCACCGCATTGATCCTTTCAGGTAAAGAACTCAGCCTGCTTGTAAACGAACATACTTCCAAGCTATGCAGGGCGTTTGAAGAAAGATTCTCAAGAAAGCCATGTTTGGCCGTAGTCCTTGTGGGAGACAACCCTGCAAGCAAGACATACGTCAAGGGCAAGAAGAAGGCCTGCGATGAGATAGGCATAGCCCACATTGATTTCACATACGATGAAAGCCTTTCTCAGAAATCCCTCCTTGAACTTGTGCAAAGCCTGAACGGCGACCCAAATGTGGACGGGATACTCGTACAGCTCCCGCTTCCATCTCATATCGATGAAGTTGAGGTCATAAACTCCATAGACCCTGCCAAGGACGTGGACGGCTTCCACCCTGTCAACATTGGAAAGCTGCTTCTTGGACAGAAATCCCACATTGCCTGCACGCCAAAGGGCATCCTTAGGATGCTTGACCACTACGGCATACTGACCGATTCCAAAGACGTGTGCATCCTTGGGAGAAGCAACATCGTGGGAAAGCCAATGGCGGCGCTGCTGATGCAGAAGGACCGCAACGCCACGGTCACTATATGCCACTCGCTCACACCTGACATCGTACCTTACGTGAAAAGGGCCGATATACTGATATCGGCGGTTGGGCATACGAACGTTGTGACTTCTGACATGGTCAAGGACGGTGCCGTCGTCATAGACGTTGGCATGAACAGGGTTCCGGATCCTTCGAAGAAGAGTGGATACGCTCTTAGGGGAGATGTGGACTTTGCAAATGTGGAGCCTAAGACAAGTGCCATAACACCTGTTCCAGGAGGCGTAGGTCCCATGACCATTGCAATGCTCATGGAGAATACTGTGGTTGCGGCTTGCGACCAGAAAGGAATCGACACAGCGGATCTGGAGGTCCTGGAATGAAGAAGTACTACATTGAGACATACGGATGCCAGATGAACGTTGCAGAGTCCAATGCAATGGAGACCATGCTCAAAGGAAGAGGATGGGTTGAAGCTTCATCTCCAGAGGATGCGGACCTTGCCATAATCAACACCTGCTCCGTAAGAAAAAGTGCGGAGAACAGGATCTGGGGTCGCCTTGGGGCATACACCCATATAAAGGCCCAAAAGGCGAAGGACAACGAGTCCATGACCTTGGTCCTCACCGGATGCATGGCGGAGAGACTCCATGACAGCGTAAAGAACGATGCCCCACAGATAGACTTCGTCATTGGAAACAACGACAAGCTCAAGCTTTTGGACATCGTTGGGGATAAGGAGTCCACACCTCAGGAAAGCGAGAAGTATGTCTTTACAAAGGCGTACCACAAGGATGGAGAGTTCTCATCCTACGTCCCCATAATGAATGGGTGCAACAATTTCTGTTCCTACTGCATTGTTCCATACGTCCGTGGACGAGAGGTCTCACGGCCGGTCGATGAGATTCTTGAAGAGGTTAGGCGGCTTGACGAAGAAGGTGTAAGGGAGATAACCCTCCTTGGACAGAACGTCAATTCATACTGTTACGAAGGATGCCATTTCCCTCAGCTTCTTGAGATGGTATGCCGTCAGTGCAGAAACATACAGTGGATCAGGTTCGAAAGTCCGCATCCAAAGGATTTCTCGGAAGAGCTCATAGAGGTGATAGCCCGTGAACCAAAGGTTGCCAAACACCTTCATGTTCCAATGCAGAGCGGAAACACAAGGATCCTCGGTCTCATGAACAGGCGCTATACCAGGGAGAAGTACCTTGATCTCATAGACAAGATCAAGCAACGCGTTCCAAACGTCACGTTCGCCCTTGACATAATGGTAGGCTTTCCAGGAGAGACGGAAGAGGAGTTCATGGATACGATGTCAGCCGTCGAGGCCGTTGGTTGCATTGAGGCGTACATGTACTACTGGAATCCAAGGGAGGGGACGCGCGCCTGCTCGATGGAAGGCCAGCTTTCAGACAAGGAGAAGCAGCAGAGGCTTCAGCGTCTCATAGACTGGCAGCTTGCCAATGCGGCCAAGATTAAGGCTACCCGTGCGCATGGAGTTCAGAAGATTCTTGTGACGCAGGTGTCCCGCGACGACAAGTCCAAGATGCTTGGCCGCAACGAGCATGGAGAGATGGTTGCGTTCTCGACTTTGGAGGGAAGTTCTGTGAAGCCTGGCGACATGGTGTATGTCGATTTCAAGCTTTTGAATGGAAACACCTACCTTGGAAAGCAGGTCACAGAGACATCGGTCTAGATGATGGGGAGGGCGTGGATATGGATGATATAAGGTTCAGGGAGGATTTCAAGCATCTTGTGGACCTCATTGACTCAAGCCGTGCAATGACGGCCTTCACGGGTGCAGGGGTGTCCACTTTGAGTGGGATTCCTGATTTCAGGGGCTCCCATGGTGTGTATACGGATCCTTGGAACGGCATGGATGTGGAGGAGATCATTTCACTTGATTTCTTTGCCAAGCATCCTGAGGTGTTCTATGCGTGGGCCAAGGATGTGTGGTACCACCTTGAGGACTATGAGCCAAACGTGGTGCATCGCACCTTGGCGTCTTTGGAGAAGAAAGGCATCCTCAAGGCCTTGTATACCCAGAACATAGACATGCTCCACCAAAGGGCTGGCTCGAAGAATGTGTATGAGGTTCACGGTGGACCTGAGCATCATCATTGCACCAAATGCCTTGCAGAGTACGGATACGACTATGTCGCACCAATCGTGCGTGCCGGTGAGGTTCCAAGGTGCACGAAATGCGGCGGCGTGATAAAGCCGGACATCGTTTTCTATGGTGAGAACCTTGACGAGAACGTGCTTCAGAGCGCATGGAGGGATTTCTCGAACACCGACCTTTGCCTTGTGCTTGGATCATCGCTTGTCGTGCAGCCTGCAGCTTCATTCCCCGTGATCGCCTTCAGAAGCGGTGCAAAGGTCGTCATCGTCAACGCCCAGCCAACCAGTCAGGACTACTATGCAACACTTCGCTTCGATGACCTTGGACAGACCTTCGAGGCCCTTTCCAAAATATATGGTTGAAACTATGGTTGAAAACCCTTGAACAATTTCGTTCATATATGGTATTTTTCTTTGGATTTTTTTGTTTGTTTTTTTTGTTTTGATTGTCAGGTAAGTTATGATTACGAAAAACGATAGCATACGCAATATTGCAATAATAGCACACGTAGACCACGGCAAGACGACCCTTGTCGATGCTCTCTTTCGCCAGAGTGGAGTCGAGTCCAAGGGCAACCAGGACCGCATCATGGACAGCGGTGCCATAGAAAGGGAACGTGGAATCACCATCAATGCCAAGAACTGCGCCATCCATTGGAGAGGTGTGAAGATAAACATAATAGACACTCCGGGCCATGCCGATTTTGGCGGAGAGGTCGAACGTGGACTCTCAATGGTGGATGGTGTCATCCTATTGTGCGATGCTGCAGAGGGACCTCTTCCTCAGACCCGGTTCGTTCTCCAGAAGGCGCTGGAGAAGAACCTTGCCGTCATAGTAGTAATTAACAAGATAGACAGGCAGGACGCCCGCCCAACCGAAGTCCTAAATGAGGTCTACGACCTTCTTCTGGAGCTCAAGAACGACGAAAGCATTCTTGAAGTCCCTGTGTTCTATGCAAACGGAAGGGCTGGAATCGTCTCCACCAAATTGGACGATCCTGATGCGAAGGATGTCTATCCGTTGCTAGATGCCGTTGTGGACTACATCCCGGCTCCAATCTACGACAACGAAGAGCCTTTCCAGATGCTGGTTTCTGACCTTTCATACGACGACTACCTTGGACGTCTTGCCGTTGGAAAGATCATCAACGGCAGCGCCACGGTCAACGATTCCCTTGTATGCATAAACGAGAAGGGCGAGCATGTACCTCTTCGTGTCACAAGGCTTCAGCTCTACGACGGTCCTCGCTTCAAGGAGGCCTCTAAGGTCGAGCCCGGTGATATCGTCGTCCTCTCAGGAATCGAGAACGTCTCAATTGGCGACACGATCTGCAACAAGGAATATGTGAAGCCTTTGGACAGAATCAAGGTGGACGAGCCTACGGTCTCCATGCTCTTTAGCAAGAACATTTCACCTCTTGCAGGCAAGGACGGCAAACAGCTTACATCGGCCAAGATATGGGATCGTCTATGCAAGGAGGCCATGAGGAACGTCTCCATACAGGTGGAGAAGAACCAGGACGACTCCTTCACCGTCAAGGGCCGCGGCGAATTCCAAATGGCCATAATCGTGGAGCAGATGCGCCGTGAGGGGTTCGAACTCTGCGTGGGAAGGCCTCGCATCATATTCAAGACCGATGACAAAGGGCAGAAGACCGAGCCTATCGAATACCTTCTCATAGATTGTCCTGAGGAATACAGTGGAACCGTCATGGAGAAACTTGCCAGGCGCAAGGCTACGATGAACAACATAACATACCTTGAGAACTCAAGGGTCAAGATGGAGTTCTCCATCCCTTCACGTGGGCTTATTGGCTATAGGGATGAGTTCCTTACCGACACCCGCGGCTACGGCATCATGAATAGCTCTCTTAAGGGTTACGAGCCGTACAAAGGCGATTTCCCTGACAGAGCCTCCGGTTCGCTTGTGTGCGATCGCGCCGGTGTTGCAGTCGCATATGGCATTTGGGAGCTTGAGGACAGAGGCCGTTTCTTCATACTTCCAGGAGACCCTGTCTACGAAGGCGAGGTCGTTGGAGAGCGCAACAGGGAAGGGGATTTGCTTCTCAATCCTACGAGGACGAAGAAGCTTACGAACCTCAGAGCCTCAGGTCACGATGAAGCTGTTTCCCTTACGCCTGTCATGAAGATGACTTTGGAGCATGCAATGCGTTTCATCAAGGACGATGAGCTTGTTGAGGTGACTCCGTCTGCAATCCGTATGTGCAAGAAGATCCTTGACAGCCAAAAGCGCAAGATAATGGAGAACAGGGGCTATATCCCTGAGTGTCTTCAGTAAGGTTTTTGCGTACTTTTGAATTTATGTGCAAAAGAATGCTTCTCTGTGTTACAAAAAACGGACTTGCGTGTTCTAATTGTGTCCAGCTTCTGTTTCCGTTGTGTTTTCAGGTTGCAGGGGTGGTTCTTTTTAAAAGAAGGAGAATACTGTTATGAAGAAGAAAGCAATCGCTATCGCTTTGGTTTTGGTTGTGGCACTTGGATCCGTCTTTGCCGCAAAGGGCTCCCTGTTCGCCTCAAAGAGCGTTCCATCCAACAAGGTTGGTGTCCAGCTTGGTTATGGTGCAAGGTTTGTTTCTGCTAAAATCCCAGATGCAAAGACTGAAGGCCAAACAAACAATAATGGCTTCTATGCAGCTGGAACGTTTGAGTTTGGTGTCTCAAAAAATGTTGCTCTAAAGCTGGAAGGTGGCGTCAATACAATGGGACAGAGAACATCGACCTATATCCTTAATGGAACAACAGTATACTCCGGGAAGAAAGCAACTGAGAATACTCCTGTTAATTTTACTCTCTATGCTGGTGTGATGTATGAACTTCCTCTCAACAATGACCTTTCATTCAATGTTGGTGGTGGTGTTGATATGCTTATTGGAAAGGTTTCTAGTGCTGAAGATGCAGACCTCAATGCTTCCATTGGTCTTGGTCTTGAAGCAGGTCTTTCATTTGATGTAAGCAAGCAGGTTTCGATTGTTGCTGGTGGCAAGTTTGGTTGGCATTTCATTAATACAAATGACGATGTCCAGGATATAATCAACAATGACAATCTTTCTGTGTCTGTTCTTTCATACAAGTTCTTTGGAGGACTTACATACTCGCTGTAATGCACAGCCGTTAGGCCTATTTGAATTTCACAATCCCCGGTGGAGACTCTCCGCTGGGGATTTTTGTTTTTGATGCGCTCTGATGCGCCTTGATACGCCAGAGAAACACTGCATGGGCCATATGGGGCGTACGGACACCATGGGGCTCATGGGCCTTATGGGTTTTACGGGGCGCACGGATACCTCACGGATTTTCAAATCTCACTCTTTGTTAAGTAGAATCAAAAATTGCACAAAAATCATTCAAAAATTGTATCGATTCCTAGTTGCTGTGAGCCCTAAAGTGGGGTAATTTTCCCTTGTAAGTGGTAAGTTTTCCCAAAATTTACCCAAAAATTAGGAGAAAGTGGTAAAAAATGACTGGTGAGTACAGAAACACCATAGATGAAAAGGGACGCCTCATGATTCCTCCCAAAATCAGGGAGCAGCTTGGATCCTTTGACAATCTCATGCTCACCAAATCCGTTGACAACACCCTTTGGCTGTTCACGAAGGAGGACTTCGATGCCTTGGATAGGGAGGTCAACTACAGTCCACTTGCTTCGTTCAACAGGAATTCAAGGATCATCAACATGATGGTCATAGCTCCGGCCCGAGAGGTGGAGCTTGACAAGACCGGAAGATTGACCATCCCTCAGCTTCTGCGCGAGTTCGCAGGTCTCGATCCAAAGACGGAGTGCGTCATCCAGGGCACAAAGGACAAGGTCGAGATAATGAGCGCAAAGAAGTACGATGAGTACATGATCCAGTACAGGGATATGCTTGAAGGTGCCGGAAACGAGCTCAGCATGCAAAGGATGGACAAGTAGAAATGCAGTTCGTCCATTATCCTGTAATGCACAACGAAGTCCTTGAATACCTGGTTCCAAGGAAGGCTGGAAGTACGCTTGTTGACTGCACTCTTGGAGAGGGCGGTCATTCGAAGCTGTTTCTTGATAGATATGGAGACCTCAACGTAATAGGCCTTGACAGGGATGCGGCCATTCAGGAGAAGGCCAAGGCCCGTCTTAGCGGCTATGGCGACAGGTTCCATGCAGTGAATGTGTGCTTCGACGATTTCTGGCGCAGCTACGACGGCCCAAAAGTGGACCTCGTGCTGTTCGACCTTGGTATAAGCGTGTTCCATTATGTGGAGTCGGGAAGGGGTTTCAGTTTCAAGAACGATGAGCCCTTGGATATGAGGCTTGGATGCAACGATGGCCTGTGCGCCGCAGATATAGTCAATACATACGACGAAGAGAGCCTTGCAGACATCATATACGGCTATGGAGAGGAGCGCTATTCAAGGCGTATAGCCTCTGCGATATGCGACTATAGGGAGTCCAAGTCCATAGAGACGACCAAGGAGCTTGCAGACATAATCTGGAACGCCGTTCCAGGTGATTACAGGCATAGAAGGATACATCCTGCAACCAAGACGTTCCAGGCTCTTAGAATAGAGGTCAATGGAGAGCTCGATAGGATAGAGCCGGCGTTGGAAGGTGCAATGAACGCCTTGAACCCAGGTGGCAGGATTGCGGTGATCACTTTCCATTCGCTTGAGGACAGGCCTGTCAAATGGTTCTTCAAGGCCCATTGGAAGGAATTGGACGTCCTTACGAAGAAACCAATAGAGCCAAGCGCCCAGGAATGCGAGGAGAACCCTCCGTCAAGGAGTGCAAAGCTCAGGGTCGCGGAGAAGAGAAACGAGATCAAGACCCAGCGTGGCAAGATCAACAAATACAAGGCCAACGGTAGCGTGGCGAATGATGAAGCATAAGGAGTGGAACATGAAGAATTCTGAAGATAGAAGTTTCAAGCGCAGTGCTTTTCTTGGTAAGACATCAGTCATAATGATGATTCTCTTCATCAATGTCTGCCTCATGGTTCCCGTTTGGCAGTCCGCCACGAACACCCAACTCAGACGCAGGCTTGCTGAGAGCGAGACTCTCATAAAGGAGACTGAGGAGAGCAGGATGGTTGTGACTGCGTCCATAGCTTCAAAGATGACACCCGAGTACCTTGTTGAGCAGTCGTCTGAACGCAACATCGTCTTCAGACAGATTGGGGGTGCCAATCAGGTTGGTGCCGTTGCAAGCACGAATGCCAATTCTGCTGCGAACTAGAGCATAGCGCTCTGCTGACTCTGAGAGGTGGGCCATGGGACGTTTGGGATACGATGACTGGAATTTCATGGGCGAGGTCCAGAAGGAGCAAAGGATAAGGAAGGAATCCAAATCCAAGTCCTCTGGTTCTCTCAAAAGCTCTTTCGTCCTTATATGCGCCGTATCTCTCCTTTCTTTTCTGGGTTTGGTCTGCGTATATTCCGCAAGTTTTCCTATTGCAGTAAAGAATGGCCTAAATCACTATTATTACCTGATAAACCAATGTGTATACATGGCAATTGGGATATTGTTGTTCGTCCTTGTAAATGTCCTTCCAACGGCGGCAATCAAGGTTCTGTCCCCAATATTCCTTTTTGCATGCATAGTTGTGCTTGGAATTGACGTATTCATGGATGGCAGCCTTCTTCTATCGTCCGATACGATTGGATTCGTCTATATCGCCGTCGTGATGTACATGTCGCTCTACTTTGCAAACAGGAACAACTCCCTTACGAAGCTAAGGCAGCTTCTAGTTCCTGGAGTAGGGTGTCTTCTGATACTTGCACTACTGCTTTTGAAGAAGTCCTTTGCCTATGCACTCATGTTCCTTGG
>Ga0129317_1001955_pt1 | contig 13084 bp, 16 predicted proteins | sample Cm1ome_FD_94430 | JGI IMG/M metagenome (GOLD analysis project Ga0129317, IMG submission 94430) | Eastern black-and-white colobus group fecal microbial communities from Wisconsin, USA - Cm1105 metagenome | ecosystem: Host-associated > Mammals > Digestive system > Large intestine > Fecal | place...
ACCGGTTTGTATTTGTTACGTATTAAGCAAATGATCAGGTTCACCATTGATTCGTCTTAACCTGATCCATCACTATTTAAATATCATAGAAGATCTATTTACAGAAAAGTATTTACACTCTCCCAAGCCTTTTGCTGTTCGTTGATAAACGCCTCTACAAATGCGTATTGGCTATAGGTCATGACACCCACAAATATCCAGGCACTGATGATTTCTCCCGTATACGGATCGATAATTTCGGCCGGATCTCCAGCCCAATCAACCTCGATCTGCTGTCCAGGTTTCCTTGGGATGTGCATCGTCGCACGGCGCTTTTGCTCGTTTTGCTGAATGTAATAGCAGAACTGAGAATACATCAAAGCGTCGTCTCCATTTCGTTGACACTCCTCGAGGTATTCTGTCCAGAGAAGCTTTTTGTTGACACCATTCCGTAACAGTTCTTTTCGGACGTAGTCATAGTCTGGCATGCGTTTTGTACTTTTCGACGCAGTGCTTTTCGGAAACATCTGCTGTTCCAGTACTTCGTCTGTGAAGGTTTCATCCAGCGGCAAGACAATGGACAACTCCTTTGCGCGCCGTTGCACCTTCATGATAGTGTGCTGCGAAACATGGAGACTTTTCTCAATGTTTCGTAAGGATAACCCCAAGGCTGACAACCTTAGGATTTCACGATAGTTGGTCATAAATGACCTCCTTATAATAAATTTACATCTAATCCGATGTCTGAATTTATTATAAGAAAGGTCGTTCGGTGCGGCTATATTCCCGTAATGGTGCTGTCATCTTACCCGGAATGATGCTGCTCTAGCTCCGGTTTACTGCTGCAAAATGGCCCATAATATTCATAATGTTCCTTTTTCCCTCTGTCATGGGTTGTACTTTGTATATTTCTTTCTGTTTGCCATTATAAAAGGCCTCCTATGATTTATTTTATCATAGAAGACCTTTCGACTTACACTTTTACAGACTTTATTTCATACTCTCCGAAAACATCGTCAAAGATTAGACTATGCCTTGACAGTGGGCCTTTCTTTGCTATAATAAGAATACAAGAACTCATCTAACATGTTTAGAAGGAGAATCCGGTTTTCGCATAGCGATTACCGGTTTTTTATTGCTTCTTTTGCGAATGCACATATGCATTATAGTCATTATCATAATCACGTTTAGCACTTCTAAAGAACACTGGAAATGCGGTTATTAAGATGACTCTTTTACTACTCTTCTCCTCAAAAACGATTAGATAATCGTTCTCTTCTTCCTGATACCTCAAGTAAATTCTATTCTTTTTGTTTGAATTAATTTTTTCCCAATACTTCACATGCGCATCGTGGTAGTTAAACAAATCAATGATTTGTCTTATCCACTCAACTCGCATTGCACGGAATAAACATGCCGCACGTTCTTCGCCTCTTGGGTAAATAAGCCACTCACCGTAAATGCAGTTTTCCTTGCAAATAGCTGACGCTCTATCGTTCGCACATGGCAATATGGGTAATCTATCATCTTTTTTCTCAATGCTCGCGATATGCCAAAATATCTCAGACTTGTGATCATCCATCCAGACAAAGGGGATAAATATTTCTCGTTCTCCTAAATGAGGTCTCTCCCCCTTAGGCGCAAGGTCTGCTTTAAACTGTTCGTGGCATCTATCAATAATGTCACTATTAATTGTTGAGTCTATTCTGATCGGAGATAATTTATTCACTACTTACCTCCCATCAGTTTCGTGGCTGCCACACAAACATATCAAATTTCGAATTTCTCTCACCGTAAGTTGTATTGTCTATGTCGTGTTTCTCTTGTAACGCTTTAACAAACATTTTTTTTCCGGCATTTGAATTCTCAAGCTGATCCAGCCGACGATGATGAAATCCAATAGCTCCGTTAAACAAATCTGCAATCTGTAATATTTCCGATTCCCTAGAGTTAATTAGCCCAATTCCATCAAGGCGATGTTGATCGAAGTCATATACACCATTACAAATCACTTCTCGTAATTTCTCGACTCGCTTACCTCCATGCGTATCCTTAATATCAAGCATCACATGATATTCATTTTCAGCTTTCAATATTCCGTTTAATAGATAGTAATACATCTTATAGTACCAGAGATCATAATCACCGCCATTATAACGTCCATGATCAAGCTGATCCTTTTGCGTTGCAACTAAGCAACGGTATTTCAATTCTGGCACAGACCAATAATACTCAAGTAATTCCAAATAAAAATTTATCTTCGATGCAGATACTTTTGTCCATTTTATTTCAAAATGACTATCCAAATGGTTTTTGAGTTTTATTTGTCGAATGTCATTATATATTTTACTTTTAATATCCTCAGGGCAATACATTGCCCCAAGTATCATTACGCTTGAGTTGTCATGTTCAAGATGACAGCTTTCGTCGCAATACACATTGTACTTCATATAACACCCCCACATCCTGATTTGAATACGATTATACCACATCTTGTGGTCCTCACGAATCATGAATACAAGTATTTTAAATTCGGATCAACACTCTCAGATACAATTTCCTCACTCGAAACGCCTCCTTGTTGTTGCTTATAATCCGTTGTTTCATATACCGTTGACTCCTATAATTATGTACAGGAGGTAGTGTTCAATGTCAATACAAACCGCATTCGGTCTTGTCAGGAAAGAATTGCGAAATCAAATTGGTCTGAGCCAAGAGAAATTCGCCTTGAAAATAGGCATGGACAGAATCTATTACGCATCTGTAGAATCTGGCAAACGCAATATTTCTCTCGCAAATATCGAGAAAATAGCAGCCGGCTTGGGCGTTACCTTGACCGAACTATTTTCTCAAGTGGAAAAGTATATTTCAGAGGAGGATTCCCATAATTATTTATCCACAAAATATTTCTCGTAGCGGACTCACCATTTATGATTGCAAATTCCGCTTGAACGGCACGCCGATTCCGCTAGCGGCGGCATGACATTCCGCTTGAACGGCATGCCCATTCGTTACGTGTTATAGTCCTTTTCGTAGTCAATACAAATACTACGAAAGGAGGCATGATTTACATGCAGGACTACAACACTATCATTGGCGTAATCGTAATGCGCCAGAATGGATGTTCCTTCAGCGTGATTCAATCCAGGTATCATATCGGTTCAGGCACCGCTCAGCGTATACTGGACCGTTTCAAAGATTCTGGATTCACTCTGAAAGAGCTAAAGGCAATGGAGCCGCAACAGGTTGAGGAGGTGATCTATCCTCCGGCTAATCTTCAGAGAAAAGATACTCCGATGCTGGATTTTCAGTATTACTATGATCGTATCCACGCCAAGGGCAGTAGGGTAAACATTGCTTATTGCTGGCTTGAATACAAACAAGAGCATCCGGACGGATACGAACAGTTGCAGTTTTACGAATACTACAATCGTTTTGTGGAACAAAACTTTGGAAAAGCTGATTCAAAGATGGCTGTCGAACGAGTGCCTGGCGAAAAGATGTACATTGATTGGGTTGGAGATCAACCTGAACTTCTGACGGATCCAGAAACAGGTGAAGTCAAAAAAGTACATCTTTTTACAACAACACTTGGCCTAAGTAGCATTATTTATGCGGAAGCTTTTCCCGATGAAAAGCTCCCACCGTTCGTGGCTGGAACAGTTAATGCAATTCATTTCTATGGTGGTATTACGAAATACCTTGTTCCAGACAACTTAAAAACTGCGGTCACAAAGCACGCGAAGGATGAGCTGATACTTCAGTCAGCTTATTCTGACCTGGAAGATTTTTACGACACTATCGTCCTTCCACCGCCGCCAAGAAAACCAAAGGGAAAAGCCACCGTTGAGAATCATGTGCGGTACCTTGAAACTCATCTGGTAGAGAAACTCAAAGAAAGAATCTATGTTTCTCTTGAGGAATTAAACGCTGATATCAGAAAAATAGTAGCGACACTCAATTTCAGAAAGATTCAAGGGAAAGATACCTCTCGTAAAGACATCTTTGAGAAGTACGACAGACCATGCCTAAAACCATTGCCAGGTGGAAATTTCACGGTTTGCGACTATAAACCTGTAAGCAGGATCCCTGATAACTATCATATCGAATACGATGGTCACTACTACTCGGTATTGTACTCGTATTGCGGTAAGCCTGCAATTCTTAAGGCGTTGCCATCAGAGATTCGTATTTGTGATCAGTATAATCGTCTGATCTGCAAGCATAAGCGTTCTTATGATAACTTTCCTCTGTATGTCACTGACGACAGTCACATGAGACCCGAGCATCTTTTCTACAAAGAAGTTAACGAAAAGGACGGAGCTTATTATCGTCGATGGGTATCCGTGTTTGGCGATCAGATGTCAGACTTCATTGACCGCTTATTAAAAGCCCCAAAACATGAAGAGCAGGCCTACAATTCCTGTGCAGGTATCCTTCATCATGTCAAAGATCCGCCGCATGGCATTGTTGAAGAAGCTGCCAGACAGTGTATCCAAATGAATTCCTGCCGATATAAAACCTACAAACAGGTTTTGGCTAGAATTTAAAACGATAACTATCAGATGGAACAGAATGGCACCCTGCCAATACACGAGAACATTCGAGGAAAGGGCTTTTATAAGTAAGGTACACGATCATGGCATACAGACAAAAAAAACTATACATACAATGATAAACTGACAGCAGAGGAAAATCTGCTCTTGGATCATTTGTTTAAAATCAAGGCATCACGCATGGCTGCAGAACTGGAAAGGCAGTTCCTTGATCCTAACTCAGAACTGGAAGACTTTCATACCAGGATCACACAGATCATCAACTATGAATGGGACCAGCGACAGGCTGCCAAGTTTAATAAGCTTTTGAAAATGGCTACCTTAAAGTATCCTGCGGCTGACTTTGACGAGACGATCTATGAACCAGACAGACTGCTTGATACACATACTATCGAGTTGTTACAAAAATGCACCTGGATTGATGAGCCCAAAAATCTGCTGATCACAGGAAGCACAGGAGCCGGAAAAACCTATTTGGCTAACGCGTTTTGCATTACAGCACTACGTCAACTTCGATCAGTAAAGTACATCCGAGCAAATACACTTCTTCAAGAATTGGAGAAGGCTCGTATGAATGGCACATCGTTGGATTACATCAATACGATGTCTATGTATGACCTGTTAGTGATTGATGATTTTGGTTTGATGGAACTCAGCTTGGATAAATGCAGTGACCTATTTGAAATCATCGAAACCCGGGATTCAAGGAAGTCAACAGTAATAGCATCCCAGCTTCCGGTTGTTCGATGGTGGGATTTGTTCAAAGACAATACTTATGCAGATGCATGTCTAAGCCGAATCACATCCAAGGCGTACCGCCTTGAATGTAACGGTCGTGATATGCGACAAGGAATGTGACTAACCAACCACGGCATCATGCCGTTTGAAGCGGAACAGCATGCCGTCCTAACGGGACGGGCATGCTGATTTCCCGGAATTTGCAACAATAGGCAAAACTTTGTCTACAAAAGCTTATTACCTGCATCTTTAATTCTTTTAAAATTACAATATCATGGAACTTAGTAAACAACAAGTCTATAGCAAACGACATCAGTGAAGTACCACACGGAGGAATAGATTGTTAAAAAAAATAAAAGAAGATAATATACGAAATAAATAATTGCATATAATAATTTTAAATTCAGATAATATTTATTTAAAAATAAATAAACGAAATGTTATATTGCGCGAAAGTTCAAAAATGGAGGTGACTGTAAACATAGATTATGAAAGAAAAGGACATTCAGAAAGAACTCGACAGGAAAATTGAAAGCATCAAAAAGAAGCTGTCTGTAAATTGTGACGAATACAACAGACTAACAGAACAGCTTGAAGGATTGTTGGATGAACGGTATCCGGAAAGGAAAGAAGAAAATCTCAAAGAAGCTCTCTACAAGGCGTATCAGGAGAGTGGAATGTCATTTGATGAATTACTGGATATACTGAATGACTGCAAGAATCTTCCGTTCGATTGAGGAGGCTTAGGGTTATTTTTCAGGAAATTAACACTAACTTGAAATTTCTACTACAATTTCTGACGAGCAATTTCATAAAAAACCATTTTAATGAAATTACTTTCGCGCTGCATTTTCATGACAAATTGATTTTTTGAAATTTAGATGATAGAATATAACTTGAAATTTCATTTTCCGGTTTTCGGAGGAAGGGAAACAATTATGACAAACCGAGCAGGGAAACTCGTGAGTAATCTGTCAGGCGAAATGGCGTATGAATCCTTTCGGCCGGCTCCGCTTCCGCCTAATCCACCTATTGAGGTATCCGGCGAGCTTCTCACGAAACTTATTGATGCAAACAAGAAAATAGCAACACTTGAAGGGATTTCCTCCCGTATACCAAACATGGGACTTTTTGTTTCAATGTATGTCCGTAAAGAAGCCCTTCTTTCCTCACAGATCGAAGGTACACAGTGCACTCTTGAGGATGTCTTGAATCCTATGATTGAAAGCAACACCAATCGGGATGTTTCAGATGTTGTCAACTATATTCGTGCAACTGAATTTGCTCTTGAGCGGCTGAAAACGCTGCCATTGTGCAACCGTCTAATCAAAGAAACTCATGCAGTTCTTTTGGAAAGCGTGCGAGGACAGGAAAAAAATCCTGGCGAATTCCGCTATTCGCAAAACTGGATTGGTGGTCAGGGAAGTACTATCAAAAATGCTCGTTATATTCCGCCAAATCCGGAAGATATGCTAACGGCTATGTCTGACCTCGAAAAATATATCAATAGTGATGATACTCTTGATCCTTTGATTCAAGCTGCTTTAATCCACTATCAGTTCGAAACTACGCACCCCTTCCTTGATGGTAATGGACGTGTTGGACGACTCATTATTACGCTCTTCCTAATGGAAAAAGGCGTTCTGTCTACTCCGGCACTTTATATTTCTTATTACCTCAAGATGAACCGTATTGAATACTATGACCGTATGACACAGGTACGACGTACCGGTGATTATGAACAGTGGATTTCATTTTTTCTTCAGGCATTTGCAGATTCTGCGGAGGATGCAATCCATACAATCGACCGTCTTACTGCGCTACATGATAAAAGCACAAAGTTATTTGAAGATCTTACAAAAAGGCAGCGTACCAGTGTTCTTAAAGTGTTTTCCTATTTGGAATCTAATCCGATCATTGATATACAAAAGACTGCTACAACTCTTGAAATGTCATATAACACTGTGTCGAAGGTAGTCTCTATCTTGGTTGAAGATAGGATCTTAGAGCAAACAGACAAATCCGGAAAAGCTAAAATATATTCTTATACCGAATATATCGATATACTTCGTAAAGATACCTAATAGCTTGTAAGAGTCAAAGCGTTGTAACTACTCAAACATTAGTACCTTATATAAAGAAAATCCCGCATTTTAGCGGAGTTTCAATTAGATCATTATAGATCGTACAATAAAAATTCATGATCGTTTTTTGCCTGAAGTGCATTCTTTCCAGATGCGGTCAGACTCGATAAGTACGAAGTTCTTGCGGCCGACAGTGAACGGGCGTATCGCCTGCTCAGCGATGTTGTTGTCCATAGGAACTCCGGGATCAGAGAGGAAAGTACGCAGGTACTGTTCCTGATTGATACTATAGGCAAGGTCTTTCCGTTCACGGCTTATCTTGTGATAGATCAGGTAGCCGTCGGTTACAACGACGCCGGAGAAGCTTTTCATGAAATCCCTCGGATGGTCAGCTCTTCTTGAAGGCTGCCAGTCATAAAGGATGACCGGTTTTTCGTAAGGAATCGCAAGGGAATACTTTGCATTGAGTATAGCAGCAACCAGTGCGGGTGTAGCGATACTGTTGCGAAAGAGATCTTTCGGCCTTGGAGCTTTTATGATCTCACCGGTATTCTTTTTTGAAGCATAGACATTGACATGATGTTCATCCACGATGAAGGTCTCAGGAATGATGAAGAGACGCTTGTATACTTCGCATGGAAGTTCTTTGTAACAGTTCAAGTCAAGATTTACCGTAAATCACTTTTTCTTTACCATGCAGCGTTTTTTAAAGAACGAAATACCATAGCAAAGAATCTGATCGTAGTCATCCTCGTACTCCTTTGCATACATCCGATCATCAATCTGCTGCAAGGCTGTATCGCATTCACTTTCCAGATTTTCCAAAGTCTTCGTGTACTTTGCTTCAAAGATTGCAACGCGGGCATTGATGGAATCGTAAACAACCACATCACTTCGACCTTCTCCGTGTTCCTTATTGGAATCCACCATATACCCGGCACCCGTGAAGATGCCCGCAAGGAAAGCGTGATAAAAATCTTCCCGATAGTCGTGGTAACTTATGGTACGCCGAAGCAGAGCATTCATTTCCTTGGTAATGCCCTCGCTATCACCGTTCCATACTGCATCAAACAAAGCATTTCGATTCCACTTCTTTGTACAGTCATCGAACCATTTGATGACTGTTGTTTCAAAAATCTCTTTGATTTCTGCATTAGGAATCATAAGGGCAACCATGCCATCCGGCAATTCGCCTTTATAATCGTCTTCATGAGCTTTTGTTAAGTATCCTGTCAGATACAGTGTACTCCAGAGATTATCTTCTGAGGAATGCAGGTAATCATAGGTCAGGTTTTCATCCACACGCTGAACAATGCAGCCACCAGCCATCAGGGTTTCAAGTTTATTTGTGATTGTACTCCCCGCATAGTCAATAAAGGAACGGATGATTGCATTGTCGCTGGTGTTCTTCCAGTAGCTGATAGGCTTCGCTTTCGGATTGCGCTGCAGTTCCAGCATGTAATTCATTACGTCCCATGGGCAGTAAACATCAAAATCGCCGAAATGATAGCCATCATACCATTTCTTAATGTTTTCGGCCTGCCCTGTCAGGTCGACATCTTTTAACAACTGGTCAACCTCGCTCTGTACAAATCCGAAATACTCGTTCAGACGAGAATTTGTGATAGTATCCGATACGAAATTATTTGTTCCCGTAAAGATGCTCTCTTTCGCAATCTTCAAGCAACCCGTAACAACTGCAAAACGAAGTGCTTGATTGTCTTTCAGTGCCTGCATCAAACCTTTCATGACATCCAGCATTTCATCATAGTAGCCGTTGTTATTTGCTTTTGCTACAGGGACATCATACTCATCTATAAGAAGAACCACAGGCTTTCCGTAATGTTGCTGCATCATCCTTGTGAGCAGCATCAAGCTTCCTTTCGTATTCTTCAAGGAAGCATTACCTCGCACTAACTGTTTAGCAATATCCTTATCGGTGTTATCTATCTTGTCGCTGTCCAGTATATACAAATGTCTCTTATATAGTTCCGAAATAACCCATGTGAGCATATCATATGCCCCGGTGAAATTCAGGCCATCTACTTGCCGAAACGAAACAAAAATTGTAGGATATTGGTTCATCCACTCATCGCACAACGCTTGATTTTTTGTAATTGCCAGCCCTTTAAACAGTTTTCTGCTGTCCTTGCGGATGTCAAAGAAGCTTTCCAGCATACTCATGCCCAATGTCTTACCGAATCGTCGTGGACGAGTAATAAGCGTCACTTTTGTTCCTGTTCTACTGAGCAGTTCTCCAATCAGACCTGACTTATCAATATAGTAATACCCATTTTTACGAATTTCTTCAAAATCCGAAACTCCAACGGGAATATTCATTTCTTTCATCTCTGCTGCTTCCTTTCACGTAGCCGTGCATAGACTTTTCATTACTTCTATAGTACCATGAATATCTTGTTCTTAGAAGAAAAACTCTGCTTGCCGCAGTGATTTCGGCTACAGCTCATTCTTCATTCTGCATAACCTGCCAGCATATCTTCAAATGTAAAACAAAAGTAAAACTTTACAGATTGACATTTGTTAAACGAAAGTGTATTATCTCTAGTACAGATAGAAAAAAGCCTGCCGAAGCAGACTCTAATCTTTTCTCACATTGGAGAAGTTGCATTTTTATTGTGGGATATGATCGTGGCTTTGTCAAGCTTTATTTTATCGAGTATAAATGAAAGGAGATAAACCATGGTCGTTAATGTTAAGAATCTTAACGGAACCTCTGATAACCCTCATCCGGCAGGATATTTATCCTGGATAGACTTCTGGGAGAGAAATACAGGGCGTAAGGCTAATAGCTGTTCTTGTGTAAGCTGCATTAATAAAGCAGCAGTAGGCGCACATGTCAAGAAGGTCTACGGACAGAACAATTGGTATATTGTGCCGTTATGTTATGCGCACAATTCGAGTAGCTCTGATTTCAGTGTGAATTCAGAGGATTTGGTTCCGGTAAACGGATGATTTAATCAAAGGATCCGCGTGCGTATATGCGCATGCGGATTTTTAATAAGAGTGATATGGATAGTATAAAGAAATATTTAAAAAGCATTGGTATAACACAGATATATTTAGCTGAGGCATTAAACATTTCCAGGCCTACGCTTGATCTGTATATTGATTTATATGAGAAGCAAAAAATTATACCTAAGGAACGGTATAACATTATTTTCCAAAAGCTTTTTGATGAAAAGATTGACGACAAAGACGAATTCCTGAGGAGATTAGACATTTCCAAAACATTACTGAACAGAGATGAGAGGCTGAGTACATCCGGACTGGACGCGCTTGCAGCGGATTACATTTCTGATATTCATGATATGCTGATAGAGACAGCCAAAACGGATTGGGATGAGCAGGTTTATAAATTTATACTGCTGTTGCTCGGGAGCTACAAAAAGAATGCGATTTTGTATTACATTATGACTTATTTTGTGGATCTCAATCTTGATACGGATCCGGACGGATATGATGAGGACAAGAAACTGTATTATTCGAATTTGTTCAATTTATTTAACGAAATGAAGAATCACAGGATTGAATTTAATGAAGAGAAATATGGTGAGTTTTTGAAGCGTAAATTCGAGATATCGCAGCAGAAGAAATGCAGGAATGAAGAGACTTTGAATAAGCTTAAGGATATCCTTGAGCTGAAGATAAAGGATCTGGACAGCAAGGGGATAGAGTTGTCGACGGATAAGATAATAGAGTATTTGATTAATGGGAAGGGATGATGACGGGGGTTAGAAACTTTTGCCTGATAATACGGAGGAAGAATAATGGATAAAAAGAGAGTCGGTCAAATTAAAGAACAGTTTGACCTTGTTATACATAGCGATGAGATTGCCAAAGTTGAGTTTTGGTATGCACGTGAATTGATGCCATTATTGGGCTATGAGCGTTGGGAAAACTTTGACAAGGCTATTTCTCGTGCAATTGATTCGTGCGAAACTAGCGGTATTGAAGTTGCTAATCATTTTCGTGAGGTCACGAAAATGATCGAGACTGGCAAGAGGGCACATAGACCGGTTAAGGATTATGTGCTTACCCGTTATGCTTGCTATTTGATTGCACAGAATGGTGATCCTAAAAAAGAAGAAATTGGCAGCACAAGCCGGCAGATTGCCTGAAACAATACCGAATGGAGATGTAGAATATGGCGATTGGTGAACGCATCCACTTTTTCCGTACGATGCGGGGCATGACGCAGAAATACCTTGGCATGGCGCTGGGCTTTCCAGAGAAATCCGCAGATGTCCTCCTTGCGCAGTACGAGAATGGTTCCAGAACGCCCAAAGCGGACGTGACCGCTGCGCTGGCACAGGCGCTTGACGTTTCGCCACAGGCGCTGGATGTACCTGACATTGACTCCTAAACAGGGCTGATGCACACGCTGTTCACGCTAGAAGACAGATACGGCCTCGAGATCGACGAGGCGGGTGGGGAAGTCTGCGTGAAGATTGATGTTTCTAAGGGCAAAGACGCTGCCTGTCTGCATGAAATGCTGTGCGCCTGGCATCAGGCTGCTGCCATGCTGAAAGTCAGGAAGATTACGCAGGAGGAATATGACCGCTGGCGGTATCACTATCCCGATTTCGATACCACGCAGCGTTGGGTGAAAGTGCCGTCACAGGCGCTCAGTGATATGTTGGTGGATGCTTTGAAGGAAAACGAGTGAGTCGAAATGGATAAGATTTTAAGCCGTATAATGAATTCTGATGATTGGCCCTTAATCCAGATGCCAGAAAACTTAGAATTATTAAATGAACTAGCAGACAACAGTTTTAGATTAAACACTTTCGAGGGAATGCTTGCAGCAACGCTAATGTATCATCAGATTCTTGAGGCGATGTGCATGCACATTTTGGAGGACTGCTATTTCTATATCCAACTTTCTGTTTATCCTGCTGAAATTGAGTTCAAATTACCCAAAGATAAAATGTTCGGATATTATATTAGTGAACTTAAATCGTCCGTCAGCTTCTTGAAGAAACAGGAATTTATTGAAAAGGCAGAATTACTTAATTCCTACAGAGTTGGAGCAGTTCACAGGATGCGAAGAACAAACTTGGATACGTTAGCTGTAGAACTCCAAAAGGCAAAAGGCTGTTTCGATGAAATATTTGACCTTTATAACGAAATTCAAGATGATTTCCGCGTGATATTCCACAGCCTTAAAAAAGATACTTTTGTTGAGTACCTCACAGACAAAGAATACGACGAGTATTTTGGATAGAAAAAGAGCTATCTGACTTCATTTGAAATCAGATAGCTCTTTTCCTGTGAATAATGAAATTCGGATATTCAAAGTTTTGTGGGGTCTGTGTTTTTTGGGGTCTAACTGTGGGGTCTGTCGTTGGGGTCTGAATTATAACAAAAAAACTGTCGTTACTTTTCTATAGCGACAGTTTTTTTATAGAAAAAAGACAAGTTGCTTGTCTGTGTATCACCTTTCTTTCTATGATACTTTTGCTGAAATTTATTCATATTTGAAAGGAGGATACTCTTGGATAGTATCATAGAACTTTTAAACTTAGAAGACTCAAACATTATTGTGTCTGATATCTCTATTGAAGGAAATACAAAGTTTGTAACGGAGAGTGTAAATACTTTTCTGTAAATAGATCTTCTATGATATTTAAATAGTGATGGATCAGGTTAAGACGAATCAATGGTGAACCTGATCATTTGCTTAATACGTAACAAATACAAACCGGT
>Ga0129317_1001957_pt1 | contig 13061 bp, 11 predicted proteins | sample Cm1ome_FD_94430 | JGI IMG/M metagenome (GOLD analysis project Ga0129317, IMG submission 94430) | Eastern black-and-white colobus group fecal microbial communities from Wisconsin, USA - Cm1105 metagenome | ecosystem: Host-associated > Mammals > Digestive system > Large intestine > Fecal | place...
ACAACCAATGACGAGGTATTAACAGAAAGCACTGCCCCAAACTATGAATTCCGTTATGTTGATATCGGAAGTGTGACTTTGCAAAAAGGGATTGAACAATATCAAGTTTTTTCTTTTGAGAATGCGCCATCTCGGGCAAGACGTATTGTGCGAGCCGGTGACGTAATCGTTTCTACCGTGAGGACTTACTTGAAGGCTGTAGCGAGTATCCACGACGATAAAGATGTTATTGTATCCACCGGGTTTGCAGTTATACGTCCTAAAGAAGTTGACTCCAGATTCCTTGCATATTCTCTTGCAAATCACTACTTTGTCGAAATGGTATCTTCACGATCAACAGGTGTTAGTTATCCGGCAATTAATGCTTCTGCAATGGTTAATATCAAGAATGTATTACCGCCTAATGATATCCAGAAATGTATAGCTGACTATTTGGATAGAAAGACCGAGGCGGTTGATACCGCGATTTCTGACAAAGAAAAGCTCATTCGGCTTTTGGAAGAACAGCGTACGTCAGTAATATGTTCTGCGGTAACCAAAGGAATCGACTCTACTGCCGAAATGAAAGACAGCGGCAATGAGTGGCTTGGATATATCCCCTCTCATTGGAGAGTTGCGCCTGCGAAAGCATTGTTTGCACAGAGCAAAGAAATCCGCCATGAAACGGATGCCCAACTGACCGCCAGCCAAAAGTACGGCATTATCTCCCAAGATGATTATATGGAGCGGCAGAACTACAAAATTGTTTTGGCCGATAAAGGACTTGAAAACTGGAAGCACGTTGAGCCCAACGATTTCATAATCAGTTTGCGTAGCTTTCAAGGCGGGCTGGAGATCAGCTATATTCCAGGGTGCATCACATGGCATTACATCGTTCTGAAGCCTAAGGCGGGTGTGGAACCGGAGTATTTCAAGTGGCTGTTCAAGTCTCCCCGATATATTCAGGCATTGCAGCGCACGGGAAACTTTATCCGTGATGGTCAAGATTTACGATTCTCAAATTTTGTACAGGTTCCTCTCCCTTTGATCCCGATGAAGGAGCAAAAAGAGATTGCTGAATATTTGAACAGAGAAACCGCACGAATTGACAGCATCATTGCTGATGTTACCGAGCAGATTGAAAAACTAAAGGAATACCGTCAGAGCATTATCTCCGAGGTGGTAACCGGAAAGGTGGCAGTAGAATGAGCAATTATTACTTTTTGTGGCTTTGTACAGAACAGTGGGAGCTCATTTATTATATTGCTTTCATTATTTTGACTATTGGTCTTGTGATTTTTACAGCAAAAACATACTTTTTTCAAACCAAACAGTCTACAAAACTTTTTTGCAAAAGCATTGAAAAACCTGCTGCAAGCGGTAATAGCAACCTATATGTCGAAGTGTATAACTACGGTAATGCTGTAGCGCAGAATATCAATGTAAAAATTCAGGATGTAGATTTTGGCACAATTCCTTTCCTGAAACCCGGTGAAGATTATTTGATTCCAGTTGCCTATTTCATCCACGCATCAGATCAAAAAATTGCATTTGCAGAAAGAATAAAAGTGACTGGAGATACAACGACAATTCCCGTCGTTCTAACAATGGGGAAAACTTCGTCCGAGTTTGATGTGGATATTACAATTCAAAAAAATGCTATCAAACTTAATGAATCAGATTCTCGCTATTTTGAAAAAATGGGCAAGGTGCTTGAAGCAATTGAAAAACAACAAGAAAAAATGACCGGTGAAATTAAAAAGGTTGGAGAAAATATTAAGAACAAAAAATAAGGGGGGTGGTCAATAATGGCAATCGAAACCAAGGAAATTACCTTCGAACGAGAAATCGAATACAGCCTGCTTGACCACGGCGGATACATCAAGGGTAATCCCCGTGACTATAATCGGGAGTTTGCTGTTGATACGAAGCTGCTGTTTCGTTTTCTCCAAGAGAGTCAGCCTGCGGAATGGGCCAAACTATGCAAGAAACATGGCGATGACGTGGAAACCGGTTTTCTAAAAAAGCTGTACCGGGACTTGGATACCCATGGTATGCTGCACGTTCTACGCCACGGCATCGTGGATGCTCCGGCGAAGCTCTCCGTGTGTTTCTTCAAACCTGCCAGCGGTATGAATCAGACCTGTCAGGTACTCTATGAGAAAAATATTCTCTCCATTACCCGGCAGGTACATTACAGTCTGAAAAACGAAAACTCTATTGATGTCGTATTATTTATCAACGGCTTGCCGGTGGCAACTTTGGAGTTGAAAAACCCAGCGACCGGTCAGACTGTCGAAAATGCAAAGCATCAGTACATGAAAGATCGTGATCCTCGAGAGCTGCTGCTTTCTTTCAAATCCCGGTGCCTGGTTCACTTCGCTGTAGATACCGACGAAGTATGGATGACCACCAAACTGGACGGTATCAATACATACTTCCTGCCGTTCAACAAAGGCAATAATGGTGGCAAGGGAAATCCTGTCGGCAGTGGAACATACCGCACTTCCTATTTGTGGGACGAAGTGTTGCAGAAGGACAGCTTGCTGGATATCGTTCAGCGATTTATCCATCTTCAGGAGGACAAAAAGAATCCCAAAAAGTCCGCAATGATCTTCCCACGCTATCATCAGTTGGATGTTGTCCGTAAATTGGTTGCCGATGTATATGAGCATGGCACTGGACATAACTACTTGATTCAGCACAGCGCAGGCAGCGGTAAATCCAATTCTATCTCCTGGCTGGCGCACCACCTGTCCAATCTGCATGACAAAAATGATAAAGTTATATTTAACAGCATTATCGTGATTACCGACCGTCTCGTGCTGGACAAGCAGCTACAGGACACAATCTACCAGTTTGAACACGTGGAAGGTGTTGTTGTTAAGATTGACAACAATGCCGCCCAACTGGCGGACGCTCTAAACACAGGCAAGAAGATTGTCATCACTACGTTGCAGAAGTTCCCTTTCATTCTTGAAAAAGTGGACGATCTGAGTGGGAAACGGTTTGCCATCATCGTTGATGAGGCTCATTCTTCACAAACCGGAGAAGCCAGCAAAAAGATGAAAGCAATTCTGGGTGATACAGAAAGACTGACCGAAGAAGAACAGCTACAGAAGGTCGCCGACGAAGAAGCCAGAGAGGAACATAAACAGTCTGATAGCGAGGATGAAATCGCCAAGGAAATGTCCACTCACGGCCGGCTGGAAAATTTGTCCTTCTTTGCATTTACCGCAACACCAAAGGCAAAGACTCTGGAAATGTTCGGTACGCCTGATGCAAGTGGAATTCCGCGGGCGTTCCATGTCTACTCTATGAAGCAGGCAATTCAGGAGGGTTTCATCCTAGATGTCTTGAAGAACTATGTGACCTATGATACCTATTTCAAAATCGGCAAGAAGATTGCAGATGATCCTCGCTATGAAAAGAGCAAGGCAAACAAGGCTCTGGGCAAATTCCTGAGCTTGCATCCGCATAATCTGGCGCAGAAAACGCAGATCATTGTAGAGCATTTCCGCACTGTCACCAAGAACAAGATCAGCGGCAGAGCTAAGGCCATGGTCGTCACCGGTTCCCGTTTGCACGCTGTTCGTTACTATCAGGAGTTCCAGCGGTATATCAAAAAGATGGGTTATGAGAATGAGCTTGGAATCCTGATTGCTTTCTCTGGAACTGTACGTGACGGCGGTGAGGAATATACAGAAGTCAGCCTGAATGGGATTAAGGAAAGCGAGCTACCAGAGAAATTCCACGGCGGTGAATATCAGGTGCTGTTGGTAGCAGAAAAATACCAGACCGGCTTTGATGAGCCGCTGCTGCATACCATGTTTGTGGATAAGAAGCTCAGCGGCGTAAAGGCTGTACAGACCCTTTCACGCCTGAATCGAACCTGCTTTGGTAAAGAAGATACTTTCGTGCTGGATTTCGTAAATTCAGCAGAAGATATCCGAGCGGCATTTGCCCCGTATTACGAGGAAACTACCATCGAAGAAACTACTGACGCAAATATTGTATATGAACTAAAATCCAAGCTGGACGAATTCCGAGTCTACTGGGCAAGTGAGATTGAATCTTTTGCAAAGGTATTTTTCAAGCCCAGCAAAAAACAGGGCAATATGGACTTTGGCGTCCTCAATAGCTTCCTCGACCCCGCTGTGGATCGGTACAAGGCATTGGAAGAAAATGAACAGGAAGAATTCAAATCTACCTTGACTAAGTTTGTCCGTGCCTATACGTTCCTGACAAATATTATCCAGCTGGATGATGCAGACCTCCATAAATTCCACGCCTATGCCAAGTTCTTGCAGAAAAAGCTGCCGAAGCGTGAGGGTGGTGGACAGGTGTTCTTGGATGATGAAGTCGCATTGCAGTATTACCGAGTTCAGAAAATTTTCGAAGGTTCTATAGCTTTAGAACAGAGTGAGCCTCTGCCGAATAAAATTCATTCCGGAAAGCCAAAGGCGGAAGAAGAAGCGGCACCGCTGTCTGAGTTGATCGACAAGATCAACGAGAAGTTCGGCACCGAGTTCACCAACATTGATAAGGTCCTGGAACAGATTGTTTCTGATATGGATGTTAACAAAGAGTTGCGTATCCAAGCTCGCAACAATTCTCAGGAGCATTTCCGTTTCCCGTTCAACGATGCTTTTATGGATGTTGTCATCGGACGTATGGCACAGAATCAACAGTTCTGCGAAAGAGTTCTGGACGATGCAAAATTCGGTGATACAGTTCGAGATCTTCTGATCGGCGTTGTGTATGATCGCTTAAGGCGACCGACAGATGCCCAGCTGTAAAAATTATTGCCAAAACACAGATGCGCATCTTGAGAATTGCAGCGCGGATGCGATCACGTAACGCACGAATTCTCTCAGAATACTTATGAGTGCGTTATAATAAAACGCTACAGGTTTCATCAGATTGTTGGATGAAATCTGTAGCGTTTTTGCGTTTTCTGAGCAGGTGTTCCAAGCTGCATTTTTACAGTTTGGTGACACTGCGAAGAAAATATGGGGAGTTCAGAGGGGATCACCCCCCTTTGACGCTGGGTTTCCAATAGGGGCGCGAGCCGCCCTGTTGGCACACGATTTTGCTTCGCAAAGTCTAGTGTGTTATACCTTTGCTTCCGGCTGACGCGGGAAAGGGGTTGGCGGCATACTCTGCGGTGCGGCAGAGTGTGGCAACAAACGCTTTTTCGCGGCAGTAGGACAGGCGGATTTTGTGATGTGAGCTACAGCACAAACGCAGGATTTTTGAGAAGCAAAATCCGACTGGCCGGAAAAGGAGGCAGAGGTATATAAAGCCCCCGTCCCGCCGCAGCGCCGCCTTTGTTTCAGTGTTTCTTCCGCTTCCCTTTGCCGTGGGCCATGGTCGTTTTCCCGCGCTGGCTGATGGGAGTTTTCAGGTGTTTGGACAGCTTCAGCACCTCAATCAAGTTGACAAACTGTTCCATTGTGATGGCATCGTAATCGATCCCTAATGTGGCAAGTAATGCTTTTGCTTTCTTTTCTTCCGAGCTTCCCTCAAAGTTCATTGCATCCTGCAACTGACCCCGCATGGTTGCGGCGAGGGATGTTTCATCTGCCGTCATGGTATCGGGGCGGTGTTCACTCCGAATATCTCGGAGGATGCCTTTCAGGTCATCTGCAATCAGGCTTCCGAAATATTCATCTTCCCGAATCTGCGCCACTTCCAGCGTCCGCAGGTGCAGGTCATTTTCTTCGCCGCCGTTTTTCATCAATGCCATCTGCCGGACAGCTTCCAGCACGGCATTCATATCGTTGACCCGCATATCTGCGATCCGGTCAACGTAAATCTCCGCATCCAGCATAAAGCGCTGGAAATCCTTGTGGCAGATCAACTCCGACAGCAGCCGGTGGTTGAACTTGCCCGTTTTCAGTACATCAATCGAAGCATCACTCAAATGCAGCTCATGCAGAGCTGTGTTTGGGTGATTTTTTGTTTCCGTCCGTCCCATCAGGAAGTCGCAGGAAACACCGTAATAGTCCGCCAGCAACAAAATGCTGTACGGGCTGATGTCCTTGCCGTTATCTGATTCATATTTGCCAAGTGCGGATTTCGAGATACCCACCTCGGCGGCAAGCTGCTCCAACGTCAACTTTTGTGCTGTTCGTAAATCCTTCAAACGTTCTCCGATTGTCAGCTTAACCTGCATACACCAGCCTCCTTTTCAGCGTTTTCTGTATTATATCATGCTTTTCCGTTTTGTGTCTCAAAGCGTGGAAAATTTCAACTTCTACCCCACTTTTCCTGCCTCTTGGATATACGGGAAAGGGCCTGTTTTCTAACTAAAATTTAGACGTAAACCACGCAGCACCTTGAAAATTTCATGATCGTCCGATGAGGATATGCTTCCGGAGAAGTACCGCATTCCGCGTACCAAGGAAGAGGCAACGCCGGGGTAAGGACTCGGGCAGGAACGGCATCGGGTAGAACGGCAAAGTTTAATTATTTTACAGGAGGAAACAGGTATGGATTTATTTACACAAATCAAGATGGCAGTTTCCGTGAAAGAGGCTGCCGAATATTACGGATTGGGAGTAAATCGTGGCAACATGGTCTGCTGTCTCTTCCACAATGACCGTACACCCAGCATGAAGCTGAATGAGGATTACTTTTACTGCTTTGGCTGCGGGGCAAGCGGCGATGTAATCGACCTTGCGGCAAGGCTGTTCAACCTGAGCAGCTATGACGCGGCGAAGAAGCTGGCGTATGACTTTGGGATCGACCCGGACAAGCCCCCGGCTGCGGCAGCGCTGCGGAAGCCGAAATATCCGCTGGCAAAGGCGTTCCAGAATGAGACGCTGCATTGTCAGCGGATATTATGCGATTATCTGCACCTTTTGGAGCGCTGGAAGATGCAGTACGCACCCAAAACGCCGGAGGATACTCTTGATGACCGCTTTGTGGAAGCCTGCCAGATGCTCGATTATATCGAGGATCTGGCAGATATTTTAACCTTTGCGGAAGTGGAGGTACGCGTGAAAACCGTGGATATGCTTCAAAAGGACGGCATGATCGACCGGCTGGAAGAACGCCTGAAACGACTGGCAAAGGAGGTGGATGCCCGTGACGAAACGGAAATCAGCTAATTTAGACGCGCCTATCTGGTTTGACGGCACGAATATTAACGAGGCACTGTTCTGTGATGAATTTCTGAACAGCCGGAAAATCATCTTTGCCAACGGTGCTTTCTTCACGCCGGACGGCAGGGTGACCGACGATCTGCCGCTCCGGGGCGAAATCTATGAGGAACTGAAATGCTGCGCTGTGAACAATATCCCCCGCAAGATCACTAACATTTTGGAAGTGATGAGGCTGGCAGCTCATGTGGAGGACTTTGCGCCGGAGGCAGATAGAATCCATCTGGCAAACGGTACCTTGAAGCTGGACGGCAGCTTCACCGAGGGCAGACCGAATATTGTGCGGAGCAGACTGCCGGTGGCATACCGCCCTGACGCACCGGCTCCCGTCCGGTGGCTTTCTTTTCTGGATGGGCTTCTCTATACAGAGGACATTCCAACCTTGCAGGAGTTCATCGGTTATTGCCTGATTCCCAGCAACAAGGGACAGCGCATGATGGTGATTAAGGGAAACGGCGGCGAAGGGAAATCGCAGATCGGCGCTGTGCTGGGTGCACTTCTCGGCAGCAACATGAAGGACGGCAGCATCGGCAAAATTTCTGAAAACCGCTTTGCTCGCGCCGACCTGGAACACATTCTGCTGTGCGTGGATGATGATATGCGGATGGAAGCGCTGCGGCAGACCAACTACGTCAAGTCCATCGTGACCGCCCAAGGCAAAATGGATTTGGAGCGCAAAGGCAAGCAGAGCTATCAGGGCTGGATGTTTGCCCGCCTGCTGGCGTTCTCCAATGGCGATCTGCAAGCGCTATATGATCGAAGCGACGGATTTTACCGCCGCCAGCTTATACTGACCACCAAGGAAAAGCCTGCGGGGCGGGTAGATGATCCTGATCTTGCCGAAAAAATGAAAGCGGAGGTCGAGGGTATCTTCCTGTGGGCATTTGAGGGCTTACAGCGGCTTGTTGCCAACAACTTCAAGTTCACGGAGAGCCAGCGCACACGGGATAATCGGGAGGCAGTCAAGCGGGATAGCAACAACGTCTTTGATTTTCTGGAATCAGAGGGATACATCCGGCTGAAAGCGGACAGCAGCATCAGCTCAAAGGATTTGTACGAGATTTACCGGATGTGGTGCGAGGAAAACAATCTGACGCCGCTGAAACGCCGCAGCTTCAGCGATAACGTGATTGCGAACCAGAGCAAGTACAATCTGGAATACTGCAACAAGATCACCAATGCTGCCGGACGGCGTGTATGGGGCTTCTTCGGTATTGAAGCGATTGCCAGACCTAATATAAACGGGTTTTCTGACATTTCAGAGCATACGTACGTACCGGAGGACTGGCGATGATTTTTCTGCGACTGCGCCGTGTACGTATGTACGCAGCGTTTCTCCTCAAACACCGCCATATAAGAAAAGCACTGAACAGCAGAGGCTATATTTTCGGGCATGAAATCAAGCCAAGTGAAAATCGTAAATTATTTGCCTGATGGCAGAAATGGTTTCACGGAATCGTGCTTCTCAGAACAGCAAAGCAGATGCGCGGAAATATGAGAAATCACACGGTTTAGAGCAAAGCCACACGGAACAGAAAAGTCGATAGGTGTTACCTGTGAACAGGACATCATAACGGCGATTCTGAGCGGATTTGATGGCAACGGAACTGTTCACGATACAGCGAAGCGGATGCGCCGAATGGCGTGCTGGCTTCGCTTTTTCATCATCTGAATTTTGGAGGGAATTTGAATATGAGCGTACGCAATGAGATCAAGGCGCAGATCATTCGCGCCGGTTTTACCATGCAGGAGGTTGTTGACCTGCTGGCCGAGAAATACGATTGGAGCGACAGCGTTTCCAATCTGTCTGCAAAATTGCAAAGAGAGAGCATCCGCTACAAAGAAGTCGTAGAGCTGGCCGACGTGCTGGGTTATGACCTGATCTGGCAGAAACGGAGGAATAATTGATGAAAGCACAGTACGCCATTCTCCGATTTGCCAAGTACAAGGGGCCGGAGATCGGACATATCGAGTCTCACAACGAGCGCACCAAGGAGAAATACGCCAGCAATCCCGATGTGGACACGTCCCGCAGCCACCTGAACTTCCATCTGGTGACGCCGCAGCGCAAGTACCGTGCCGAGGCGGAAAAGCAGATCGCGGAGGCGGGCTGCCGCACCCGTTCCGACAGCGTGCGCGTGGTGGAGGCGCTGGTGACAGCCAGCCCGGAGTTCTTCAAGGGAAAGAAGAAAAGCGAAGTCAAAGCCTATTTTCAGGAGGCGCTGGACTTCATCCGGGAACACCAAGACCCGAAAAACATTATATCTGCCGTGGTGCATATGGACGAGAAAACGCCCCATATGCACCTTTGCTTTGTCCCGCTGACAGCGGACAAGCGGCTCAGCGCCAAGGAAATCGTAGGCAACAAGAAGAAGCTGACGCAGTGGCAGGATAGATTTTGGGAGCACATGGTCAAAAAATACCCCGACCTGGAGCGCGGCGAGAGCGCCAGCGAAACCGGACGAGATCACATCCCGCCGCGGCTGTTCAAGGAGATGACCCGCCTGACCAAGCAGAAGGCCAAGTTAGAAGAATTGCTTTCAGGCGTCAATGCGTTCAATGCCAAGGGGAAAGCAGCAGAAATCGGCGCTTTTTTGGACAAGTATATTCCGGCTGTGGAGCAGATGCACACGACGCTGAAAAAGTACAATACGGCGTTCACGGTCACGACTGCCGAGAACAAAAAACTGAAAAAGAAAACGGAGCAGTTGGAACAGTCGCTGGACAAAGCCACTCAGGAAAGCACCTTGAAAAAGCTGGCTGACGCCAAGCTGCATCGGGATTATGAGGATGCCGTCGCCGTACTGGATCGTATTCCGAAGGAAGTGCTGGCGGCATATACACACAGAACGGAGAAAGAGAGGGAGACTGCCTATGGTAGATGAATGGAGCGGTTTCGCCGCTTTGCTGGCAAATTTGATTGAAAAGTATGCCGTGGTTATGAATCTTGACGCGCTACCCGATCTCGTCATAGAGGAAGCTGTGTCTGAAAAAGATGATACCGATAAGGATATTCATGAAAACGATATTGAACCCGTGAAAGCGGCATGATATAATTATCATGAAATAAGTGTCCAAACCGCCATTGCAGGAGCAAAAGCTCCTGCAATGGCAGAAAACGAGGTGAAGTGACCATGGAACGCTGGGAGAATGAGCAGAACAATTCTGAAATGATGATTTATACCACAGAGGATGGCTTGACAAAGATCGAAACGACCTTCGATGGAGATACCGTTTGGCTGTCCATTGACCAGATGGCGGAGCTGTTTCAGAGAGACAAGTCTACCATTTCCAGACATATCAAGAACATTTTCACTGAGGGCGAATTGAAGCGAGAAGCAGTTGTTGCAAATTTTGCAACAACTGCCGCTGACGGTAAGACCTATCAGGTGGATTACTATAATCTTGATGTTATCATTTCCGTTGGTTACCGTGTGAAATCCCAGCGCGGTGTGCAGTTCCGCATCTGGGCAACGGGAATTTTGAAGGAGTATATGCGAAAAGGCTTTGCTCTGGATGATGAGCGCCTGAAAAATCTGGGCGGCGGCGGATACTTCAAGGAGCTGCTGGAGCGTATCCGCGATATCCGCGCTTCCGAGAAGGTGTTCTATCGACAGGTGCTTGAAATCTACGCAACCAGTATTGACTATGACCCCAAGGCGGAAATCTCCATTCAGTTTTTCAAGAAAGTCCAAAATAAGATTCATTATGCCATTCATGGACAAACCGCGGCGGAGGTCATTTACACACGCGCCGATGCGGAGAAAGAATTTATGGGCTTGACCAACTTTGCGGGCAGTCAGCCAACGCTGAAAGAGGCGGTAGTTGCCAAGAACTATCTGAACGAGAAAGAGCTTCGTGCTATGGGGCAGCTTGTGTCCGGCTATCTGGATTTTGCGGAACGACAGGCGGAGCGAGAGCAGGCAATGACCATGCAGGACTGGTCGGAGCATCTTGATCGGATTCTGACCATGAGCGGAGAGCAGCTACTGATTGGTAATGGAAGTGTCAGCCATAAGCAGGCAATTGACAAAGCAACCGGCGAGTACAGAAAATACAAAACCCGTACCCTCAGCGAAGTTGAGCGCGATTATCTGGATTCCATCAAGTTGTTGGAGCAGAAAACAGACAAAAAGTAAGCTGGGGTGGAGAAGATGCGATGAAAAAAGAAAAGGTAAAAGTCTATATCTATACTCGCGTGTCCACTGCCATGCAGATTGACGGATACTCTCTGGATGCACAGAAATCCAGAATGAAAGCCTATGCCGAGTTCAATGACTATGAGATCGTGGGCGAATACGAGGATGCCGGTAAATCCGGAAAGTCCATTGAAGGGCGTGTAGAGTTTAACCGCATGATGGAGGATATCAAGTCGGGTAAAGACGGCGTGTCCTATGTGCTGGTGTTCAAACTCTCACGTTTCGGCAGAAATGCGGCAGATGTCTTGTCTACCCTACAGGTCATGCAGGATTTCGGTGTTAACCTGATTTGCGTGGAGGACGGGATTGATTCCTCCAAGGATGCGGGAAAGCTGATGATTTCCGTTCTTTCGGCTGTGGCTGAAATTGAGCGTGAAAATATCCGTGTGCAGACCATGGAGGGAAGAATCCAGAAAGCCCGTGAAGGAAAATGGAATGGCGGCTTTGCGCCTTATGGCTACAAGCTGGAAAAGGGACAACTTTTCATCAATGAGGAAGAAGCAGCGGCAATCCGCGTGATTTTTGACCAGTATGTGCATACGGATACCGGCGCAAACGGCCTTGCAAAATACCTTGCAACCCACGGGATTCACAAAATTCAAAGACAAAACGGAAAAAATCCCTTATTCGATGCGGCGCTGATCCGCAGGATTCTGAAAAATCCGGTGTACTGCGGGAAAATCGCCTATGGCAGACGTCGAACAGAGAAGGTGCATGGCACAAGAAATGATTACCGGCTTGTGGAACAGGATGACTATCTGCTGGTTGACGGACTGCATGAGGGAATTGTCTCCGAAGAACTATGGCACGAGGCGCAGGTCAAGCTGCTGGCGCAAGCGGAAAAATACGAACGCGTCAACAGGGGCAAAGACACCAAAATTCATCTGCTGTCCGGTATTGTAAAATGTCCGGTCTGCGGTGTGGGAATGTACGGAAACAAAAGCATCAAACACAAGGCGGACGGCTCAAAATACAAGGATTTTTATTACTATGGCTGTAAGCATCGTACAATGACGCACGGACATAAATGCGATTTCAAGAAACAGATCAATGAAGAACTATTGGACAGAGCCGTTGCGGAGGTTATCGTAAAACTGGTAAGCAATCCGAAGTTCGCTGCCATGATGCAGGAAAAAATCAGCATGAAGGTGGATACCTCTTCCATTGAGCAGGAGATTGCGGCGCATGAAAAGCAGCTTCGCCAGAGCTACTCCGTAAAGGCTCGGCTGATGGATGAGATTGATTCCCTCGACCCGGACGATAAGCACTACATCAAACGCAAAGCAGACCTTGATGACCGGCTCTACAAGATGTATGATAAGATCGAGGATACAGAAAACCAGCTCGTTGCCGCCAGAGCTAAGAAGATGGCGATTGAGGCGGAAAAGCTGACAGGCGACAACATCTACAAGGTGCTGATTTACTTTGATAAGCTCTATTCCGTCATGGACGATCAGGAAAAGCGGCAGCTTATGGAATCGCTGCTTTCCGAAGTCCAGATTTATGAGGAACGGCAGCCCAACGGTCAGTGGCTCAAGTCCATCAAATTCAAGCTCCCAATCATTGCGGAAGATATGAGCTTGAGTTTGGACAACGATGCACATATCGAGACGGTTGTCTTGCTTTCCAAGGGTGAGGTCGACTCGAAAAAGATTCGGGTTGAGTTCTCTTTGGAAGATATGGATATGTCCGAATTTCAGGATGGGGCAACCTACAC
>Ga0129317_1001966_pt1 | contig 13004 bp, 9 predicted proteins | sample Cm1ome_FD_94430 | JGI IMG/M metagenome (GOLD analysis project Ga0129317, IMG submission 94430) | Eastern black-and-white colobus group fecal microbial communities from Wisconsin, USA - Cm1105 metagenome | ecosystem: Host-associated > Mammals > Digestive system > Large intestine > Fecal | place...
CCACGCACACGCATAAGTCCATGGAGGGCTCCTGCCTTCTCGTATCTATAGACGGTTCCAAGTTCCGCCCAGCGGCAAGGAAGGTCTCTGTAGCTCTTCTTGCTGTTCTGATAGATCATGATGTGGAACGGGCAGTTCATTGGCTTTGCATAGTAGTCTGCCTTGTCCATCTCCATTGGAGGATACATGCTGTCTTTGTAGAAACCAAGGTGGCCTGATGTCTCCCACAGCCAGCTCTTTCCAACGTGTGGGGTGTAGACCATCTCGTAGCCGTTCTTGTAGTGCTCTTCGCGCCAGAAGTTCTCGATGAGCTGCCTTACACGTGCTCCCCTTGGATGCCAGTAGACAAGACCAGGACCAGCTTCCTCATGGAGGCTGAACAGGTCAAGCTCCTTTCCAAGCCTTCTGTGGTCGCGCTTCTCCACGTCCTCCAGGTACTGAAGGTATGCCCTCAGGTCCTTTGGATTGGTGAAGGCGGTTCCATAGATCCTTGTGAGCATCTGGTTGTGCTCGTCTCCACGCCAGTATGCACCTGCAATGTTGAGGAGCTTGAAGGAATCCGCCCTAAGCTCCTTTGTGGATGCAACGTGCGGGCCTCTGCAAAGGTCTGTGAAGTTGCCCTGGTTGTAGACTGTGACGGTCTCGCCTTCAGGGATGGCTTCGAGAAGCTCAAGCTTGAACTTCTGGTCCTTGAACATCTCGGCGGCCTGTGCGCGGGTGACCTCTATGCGCTTGAACTCCTTGTTCTGCGCAATGATGTCCTTCATCTTCTGTGTTATAGTGTCCAGGTCCTCAGGCGTGAGGTTCCTTGGAAGTTCGAAATCATAGTAGAAACCATTTTCTATGGCAGGCCCTATCGCGATCTGGGCGGTAGGAAACATCTCAAGCACAGCCTCTGCCATGACATGGGCCATGGAGTGTCTTATCATCTTGAGCTTTTCATCCTGAGAGATTTTTTCCGACATTTGCAATCTCCTTATACAAAGCCATTGGCGTTGCCTTCATTGTAAACCAATGGCATGTGTTTTTTCAATAACCGCAAAGCAGGCAAGGACCAGATGCCGGTCAAAGCTCCTTGAGCCTTGCTTCGACCTCTTCTATGACCCACATTGGAGTGGACGACCCTGAAAGAAGCGCTACAGAACCATATTGGGCCATCTTTGACAACGCATCATCGTCAAGACCCGCAGCGTTCTCCACGAAGAAAACCGGCCTTTCCGTCTTCCTTACCTCGTTTGCAAGGTTCCTGGTGTTTGCACTGTCCGCACCTCCTACGACCACCGCGGCATCGCACTTGAGGGCAGTAGACACCGCATCGTCGATCCTTCTCTTGCAAGCAGGGCACGGGACATTTCCAAAACCGATATCCTTGAAACGGCCTTTGAGTATGGATGCTATCTCTTCGTATCTGTCCCTTGGAAACGTCGTTTGGGTGACGACGAAGACAGGGTTGCCGTCGTCCAAAGTGTTGGACTTCACAAAACGCTCTGCATCTTCCACGGACGTTATGAGATGGGTCTTCGCGACTACCCCCTCTTCTACCTCGACCCCCTGCAGTCCAAGCGTCTCGGCGTGGCCCGCAAATCCCAGAACTATTATGTTCCTGCCCTGGGAGGCAGCCGTCCTTATGGCATTTGCACCCTTGAGCACCGTTGGGCATGTTGAGTCAAGAAGCTCGAACCCTGCGTCTTTGAAAGTCCGTTTGTCTGCATCAGGTATTCCGTGGGCGCGGATTAGGGCGACTCCTGCAGGTGCCTCATCGGAATCCTTTATGACGCGCAGCCCCTTCTCATTGAAATAGTTGACAACGTCCTTGTTGTGGATGAGGTCCCCTATGCTGTAGCACGGAAGCCCTTTGCGTTCTGCGATTCTAAGGCATTCCAAGGCCATGTTCATCGTATTGGACACACCAAAGCAGAATCCAAGGACCTCGCCTCTTACAACCTTCAAGGAACACCTCCCAAAAGAAACTCCCCTGCCAGGACGCTGCCTTGCAAAGGGGAGTTCTCTACGCATCTCTATATGAGCATAGGGATAAGACCTTAATCAGTCCTTCTTCTCCTGAGACTCGTTGGACTCTGTTGCAGCTGCTTCAGAAGCGGCCTCAACCTTTGGAGCCTCGACCTCGGCCGGCTTTTCGACCTTCTCGACCTTGTCTGCCTTCTCCTTCTTGGAGGAAGCGGCGGTCTCTGGCTTCTTGTCAAGGATCTGGGAGATTGCGTTCTTGCTGAACTCGATCCTTGCATTGTCATCCACCTTTACGATGACGGTGCTTTCCTTGACGACGGCAACGGTTCCTCTGATTCCACCAATCGTGACGATCTTGTCGCCCTTCTTCATGGATGCGAGCATGTCCTTGGCTTCCTTGTCCCTCTTCTTCTGCGGTCTAATGATGAGGAAGTAGAATATGAGGATGATGACACCAAAGGTGATGAGCGTCGTGAACATGGAACCCTGAGTGCTGCCTGTCGTTGAGGATGTCGTTGCAGCTGTTCCCATAGCCATTATGAGTGAATACATTTTCTGACCTCTCTAGATTTGTACGTTAGGATACAAGATACACGTATGGGCGATGATTGTCAAACAACATCGGTCTACGGCATTGGCCTACTCAAGCCTACTCAAGCTCGAAGGATCCCATGTACAGGTCGTGGTAGACCCCGCCCTGGGCTATGAGCTCGTCGTGGCTGCCTCGTTCGATTATGCGTCCGTGGTCCAGGACCATTATCACGTCCGAATTCTGCACGGTGGAGAGCCTGTGGGCTATGACGAACACTGTGCGGCCGTCCATTAGGTGGTCCATTCCGCTTTGCACAAGGGCTTCCGTGCGGGTGTCTATGGAGGATGTGGCCTCGTCAAGAATCATGACCGGCGGATTGGACACTGCGGCCCTGGCTATTGAAAGGAGCTGTCTCTGGCCTTGGGAAAGTCCGCTGCCATCGCCCTTGAGGACGGTGTCGTAGCCCTGTGGAAGCATGGTTATGAAGTTGTGCGCGTTGGCAAGCTTTGCAGCTGCTATGCACTGTTCGTCCGTAGCGTTTGGGTTGCCGTAGCGAATGTTCTCCATGACGGTTCCCGTAAAGAGGTTCACGTCCTGCAGGACTATTCCAAGGGAACGTCTGAGGTCGGCTTTCCTTATCTTGTTTATGTTGATGCCGTCGTAGCGGATCTTGCCGTCTGCGATGTCGTAGAAGCGGTTGATCAAGTTGGTTATCGTGGTCTTCCCTGCTCCAGTGGCCCCCACGAATGCGATCTTCTGGCCAGGGTTTGCATAGAGGGTTATGTCGTGCAGGACCTCCTTGCCGGGGATGTAGGAGAAGTCCACGTGGTCGAATACTATGCGGCCTTCCAGCTTGGTGTAGGTGAGAGAGCCATCTCCATGGGGATGCTTCCAGGCCCAAATGCCTGTACGATGGGGAACCTCCTCCAAAGTGCCGTCCTCATTCTCCTTTGCGTTGACAAGCGTCACATAGCCGTCGTCGTCCTCAGGCTTTTCGTCCATGAACGCAAAGATTCTTGAAGCCCCTGCAAGGGCAACGACTATGGAATTGAATTGGTTGGACATTTGGGAGATTGGGTTTATGAAATTCCCTGAAAGGGTCAGAAACGACGCTATCATTCCAAGGGACAGGGTGTTCATGCCCGCAAGCCCCAGATTTGGGGTTCCTGCTACTGCCATGTAGCCACCCACTACGGCGATGAACACACATGTGATGTATCTCACAGAGTTCATCATTGGCATTATGGAGTTCGCCATGCCGTTTGTCCTGTATGCGTTGTAGGCCCAGTCTCTGTTGCGTTTCTCAAGCCCTTCGTAGTTCTCCTTCTCGTGGCAGAAGACCTTCACGACCTTTTGGCCGTTGACCATCTCCTCCACATAGCCGTTGAGAGTGGCAAGAAGCGTCTGCTGGGCCATGGAGTACCTCCCAATGCGGGAAACGAAGACCTTCACAAACTTCATGACGACGAACACAACAAGGCACACGAGCAAAGTAAGCCCCACGCTTTCATAGAGCATGCAGAAGAAGACGGCCACCAATGTGAAGGCCGATGACACAAGATGAGCCATCGCCTGGGCTATCATCTGACGCAGAGTGTCGGAGTCGTTCGTATAAAGGCTCATTATCTCGCCGTGGGTATGGGTGTCGAAATAGCTTATGGGAAGGCTCTGCATCTTCTCGAACATTTCGTCTCTTATGCTCTTGAGTGTCCCTTGGGCCACCGTAACCATGCTTCTGGTGTAGATGAAAGTCGTGACGACTCCAATGAGATAAATGCCTCCAATCATGCACAATGTCTTCAAAAGTCCAGTGAACACAGGGTTCTGGGACATCACCAAAGGCTCTATGTAGGAGTCTATGAGGACCTGCAGGAACATTGCGGAGGCAGCGCCTGCCCCTGCACTGAGTATGATGCACACAAGCACCGTTATGAGGGTGCTCTTGTACGGCTTCATATAGGAGAAGAGTCTTTTGAGGGTCTTGAAGTCCATCCTTGGCATTGGCTTCTTCATTGCATCCATCGTTGCATCCTTGGTTGTATCTTTTCTTTTGTTCATTCCTTGGAGTCCCCCTTCTGCTGGGATTCGTACACTTCTCTGTAGATTTCGCAGGTCTTCAGAAGCTCATCATGCTTTCCAATTGCATTTATGCATCCATCGTCCATGACGATTATCCTGTCTGCGTTCTGTACGGAGCTTATCCTTTGGGCTATGACGAGCTTGGTCGTCTGTGGCATGTACTGGGACAACGCCTTTTGGATGAGTGCATCGGTGTGGGTGTCGACCGCGCTTGTGGAGTCGTCCAGAATGAGGACCTTTGGCTGTGAGAGCAAAGCCCTTGCTATGCACAGCCTTTGCTTCTGACCTCCCGACACATTCACCCCTCCCTGCTCTATGTAGGTATCGTAGCCATTTGGCATGGCGCTTATGAACTCGTGGGCGCAGGCGAGCCTACAGGCCTGTTCAAGCTGCTCGTCCGTAGCGTCCTCGTTGCCCCAACGGAGGTTCTCCTTTATGGTTCCGGAGAACAGCTCGTTCTTCTGAAGAACCATGGCCACGGAGCTTCTGAGCACTTCAAGGTCATAGTCCTTCACGTTCACACCGCCAAGGGAGAGGCTGCCGCCTGTAACATCGTAGAGCCTTGGGATGAGCTGCACGAGGGAGGTCTTGGAAGAACCGGTGCCACCAATGATTCCAATGGTCTCGCCGGACTTGATATGGACATCTATGTTGGATAGAACCTTCTTGTCGGCCTTGGACGCATACACGAAATCCACATGGTCAAAGTCTATGCTTCCATCCTTCACCTCCATCACGGGGCTACTTGGATTTGAGATATCGGTCTTCTCATTGAGGATCTCCGCTATCCTACGGGCCGATGCCTGCGAGATGATTATCATTGAGAACACCATGGAAAGCATCATGAGACTCATGAGGATTTGCGTTGCATATGTGGAAAGGGCCGTCAGGTTCCCTGTGGTCAATCCAAGGGCGACGTCGTTTCCGCTTGCGACTATGGCTTTGGCACCAAACCACGATATGAGGATCATGCAGGTATACATGCACAGCTGCATGAGGGGGCTGTTGAAGGCAAGGATCTTCTCGGCTTTCGTGAAGTTGCTTCGTATGTCCTCGCTTACACTATGGAACTTGTCTATCTCGTGCTGTTCCTGATCGAAGGACTTGACCACCCTTATGCCCCTTACGTTCTCCTGGACTATGTTGTTGAGCTTGTCATAGGTTCTGAACACCTTTGCGAATATTGGGTGCACGCCCTTGGAGATGAGGGCAAGCGGTATTCCAAGGACCGGAATGGCAATGAGGAATATCCTTGATATGTCAGGGCTTATCCTGAACGACACTATCATTGCAAAGACGAGCATCGCAGGACCTCTCACGGCTATTCTCAGCATCATTTGATATGCATTCTGCACATTGGTGACGTCTGTGGTCAGGCGAGTCACTATGGATGATGTGGAGAACTTGTCTATGTTCGAGAACGAGAATGTCTGGACGTTCCTGTACATGTCCTCCCTAAGGTTCGCGGCAAGCCCAACAGATGCCCGTGCCCCTATGCGGGCTGCAAGTATTCCAGTCGTCATGGCCAGTGCGGCAAGGCCAAGCAGCTCTGCTCCATACCTCCATACTGCGGACATGTCTCCACTCTGGATCCCCTTGTCCAGAAGGTTGGACATGCATATTGGAATGACGATTTCGAACACGACCTCGACCATTGAGCAGAACACCGTTGCAACGGATACAGCCCTGTTGCCCCTTACGCTTTTGGAGAGTGTCTTCAAAGTACCTTGTCTATTGCTCATTCTTCCTCTCCTCCTTCATGTCATCCAGGTTTCCAAGTATTTGAAGGAGCGTGCGTTCCAGCTCCTCCTCCCTTTCCTTTGAAATTCCCTTCAGCATCTTGGACTCGTTACTGTCTATGAACCTGCACATAGAGTCCATGGTCTCGTCCGCCTTTGCTGTGGTGCTTATGACTCTGTTACGCTTGTCCTGCGGCGAGACCCTGCATTCTATGAAGCCCTTGTCCTTGAGCCTTGCGATTATCCCAACGACAGTTGGGTGCGCAACTTCAAGGAAGTCCTCTATCTGCTTCTGGGTCGCCTCCCCTCCGTTGTTCTTTATTATCCTAAGCACTCTGCTCTGCGTGAACGTAAGGTCATGTCCCATGAGGTCTGCATCTGCACCGGCCTTTAGCCTGTCGTTCACAAGCTTTATCAGGAAGCCTATCCGTTTTCTCGGCTTTCCTTGAATTTCCTTTGGCATCACCTGCCTCCGTCTGAATATGATTTGCGCATAAAAAATGTAGCGCACTACGTTTTATTGTGTAGTACGCTACAAAATAACGAAACTTGTTTTTTTCGTCAAGACAGTTTGGAAACCTACTCAAAGGCCAAGAATAGAACCCGCTTCGCAGGGATTTGAGCCGTATTCAAGGACACTAACGAGGGATAGTACTATGCTGTACAGCCCGAGTGCAGTGACGTAGAAGACGGCTCAAAGGCCAAGAAGCCTATTTCGAACTTATTACTATGCCATTGACCGCCACGTAAGGGATGACCATGGAACCGTCGCAGACGACTTCCTTGGAGATCGCCTTCACGTTCTTGAGCATGTCGCCAAGGTTGCCGTTTATCATGGTCTCACTCACAGCGCCTTTGATTTGGCCGTTCTCTATGTAGTAGCTGTTCTTGGCTACGCCTGAGAACTCACCGTTTGTTCCTGGCTGTCCACCGGAGAAACCTCCTACGAGAAGACCACGGTCGATGGACGCAACGATATCGGCATAGGAATCATTGCCTGGGGCTATGACGATGTCGGAGCTGGTGTTCTTGGTGACCGGGCGGCCCGTCTTGTTGGCAAGGTACAGTCCAATGAGGTGGTTCTTGAGGACGCCGTCCTTGATGATGTCCACGTCCTGGGTCCTGTAGCCGTCTGCGGTGTAGGTTTCGCCTTCCACAATGCGTGGGTCCGACGAGTTCATGGAGATTGTGATGCGTGGGTCTGCAACCTGCTGCCCAATCTTGTCCAACCACAGGCTTGTGCCGTCAAGAATCACGGACGATGAAACATAGTTGTTCAGCGTATAGGCGACGAACTGGGCAAAGCAGTCGGGAGTGAAGAGGACGGTGCCTTCGAACTTGCCCTCGAACGATGTGAGGTTGAGTTGGTTCTGTGCGCTTTCAAGGTGGACCCTGAAGCTGCCAAGGTCTATGAAAGGCTTGTCAAGGTTGGCGGTTGTGACATCGGCATAGTCTAGGCCGGTGGTCTTCTCGCCATCGTTGCCAGAGAACTCGATGCTGACCGAATAGCTGCCGCCAAAGTCCTCGAAGTCCGTCCCGTTGGAGTTCATGTACAGGGCATGGTCCTTGGTGTGGGATGCAAAGACGTTGAGTATCTTGACCTTTGGATACTGGGCCTTGATGTCTGAAAGAAGCTCCTCCACGCGGGAGAAGAACTTTTCAATGTCAGGCTCATAGCAGCCGTAGTGGAAGACCTCGGAGGGCTGCTTTTCAGCTATGTCGTAGGCGGGGTCCTCGACTGCGGACTTGGCTGAAAGGACGGCTTCGTCAACAGTTGTCTTGAGTGCTTCGTCGCTGAAGTCATTGCCGGCCTTTGTGCCCATCTTGTTGTCGTTGTAGACGGTGACGGCTGCGTTGTTGCCAAAGACGGTCCTGAAGAGGGAGAAGTCGCCAAGGTCTGCATTGAACTCCCTTGTCTCCTTTTCATGGAGGGCGAATGCGTATTTATCAACTTTGCTTTCGTTTAGAAGGTTCTGGATGTATTCTGCTGTTTTTCTTATTTCCTTCATTTAAAGACCTCCTTACCTTCCACCAATCATGATCTTGCATCTGAGCTGCGGTCCGCCAAGTCCAACCGGCATTGGCTGCTTCTTTCCGCAGAATCCGCTTGACGACCAAAGCACGTTGTCGGACACCATGTCCACGGTCTTGAGCATGTCGAACGCAACTCCTGTAACGGTGGTGTCAAGTATTGCACGGCCAAGCTTTCCGTTCTTTATCTCGTAGCCCATGTTGATTCCAAACATAAACTCGCCCGTAAGGTCAGCCTGTCCGTTGCCAGTGGAGAGAAGATAGTAGCCGTCATCGACCGATGCTATCATGTCTTCAAGCCTGTCCTTGCCTGGAAGCACTGCGGTGTTCCTCATTCTTATGAGAGGTTCGTCGCTGAAAGCCCAGCCGCGTGCGTTTCCAAGTGGTTTGACTCCGTAGTGGTCCGCCGATTCGCGGTTGTGCATATAGCCTTTGAGGATTCCGTTTTCAATGAGAAGTGCATCCTCTGCCTTCGTGCCTTCGTCATCCATATAGACTGGAAGTGGAGCTTCCTTTCCCAAGGCCGTGTGGGCGTAGTCCACCATGCTTACAAGGTCAGATGCAACCTTTTGGTTGAGGAGCTTGCTTGCAACTGATCCTCCCATCACGAGGTCCGCCTCAACTGTGTGGCCAACCGCCTCGTGGGCGAGCATTCCTGAGAGCTCTCCGCCAAGGACGACCGTTTTATAGCCTGCTTGGGCATAGACACCCTCTTTTTTGTCCATAAGCATCTTGTACAGGGCATCAATGTCCTTGTACATCCATTCCACATCCTTGAAGTGGTCTTCGAAGCTTCCGGCTCCGCCAAAGGCCTTGAAGAGCTCGATTGGAACCCCGTCCTTCGTAATGGAATTGAGGAACACATAGATGTAGCATCTTGGGCTTGTGATGTGTCCGTCATGGGCGTCGGACGTATAGATGACCTTGTCCATGGAATCCTCTGAATACATGACCATGCGGCTTGTGAGGTCCGGATAGGTCTTTGCAATGTGGTCGTCTATCTTCTTGCAGGCGTCTATGATCCTCTTCTGCTCAAAGTCGATGATGTTGCGTCCAGTCGGGACAATCCCATGTCCATAGGACGTTGCCATTGGCTTGTTCTTTGGTGCATGTGAATCCAGGAACAATGCGTTCCTTGTCGCTTCTGCAATGACTGAATCGGCTGCAGCCGATGAATACTCGGCCATGGATGCGAAGCCATAGACTCCGTTCTTGCACACACGTGCGTTTATGCCTCTGGTCTCCGCCCTTAGGTTGCGGACAAGGTTTCCCTTGAGGAACCCTACGGAACGTGACCTGTTCTCCTGTCCTCTGAGGATGGTCTGTACGCCATCTGCGAACAGTGCTTTCTTGCTTTCTAGAATATCGGTGAGCATTGGCACCTCCTACTTTGAGAGTATAGTGGTTTATGCGGCACAAGACAATTGAAGGAGGTTGAAAGAAGGCGGGAAACAACTGGAAGACGACAGAACTCAACCATGTAGCGACCTTTTAAACCACACTCATAATGCTCACCACGCTCACCTTGCACACCACACCCACCATGCCAACCTCACTCACCATGCTCACCATCGCTACAAAAAGCGCACAACTATGAGAGGAAGAGGGAGATTGCTCGTAACGATGGAAAGGATATGAGGAGTGGATGTTTCTTCCGTAAACGAAAAAATGCAGGTTTATGAAGAAAGTTTTCTTCATTGAAGCCCAAAATTCGGCAAAAAGAAGAAAACCTCTTCAGGCTAGATACGCAGGTCTATGTTGATTTGTAGTTTTTTTGTAGGTGATTTGTAGCGGTTGTGAGCATTGTCGACCTGGTGGGTGGGGTGAGCATTGTGAAAGTTGTAAACTTAAAGGGTGTAGTTGAGCCACTGGGACGCACAGCTTAAGCGATGTGACGCAGAAGACGATTCAAAGAGAAGGATTTCAAAGTTCAAGGGCTTTCAACACACGAGAAACGAGACTGTCAACATCGTAGGTTTCATCCTCGTTTTCACCTATCTCCACAATAGGAGATCCGTTGGCAATGCAGTCCTCCTTGAAGCCTTCGCTGCACATCACAAGACGTTCCATGTCAAGGCCGCTGTCGTCAAGACGCTTCTCAATGATATTGGCATAGTCCTTTATCAAGTCGAAGTGCTGCTCTATGTAGCTACGGCTCATGACGATGAAAGCACTGCGGATATTGGACATGTAGTCAGTTGAACAAATGCCTGATTCAGGGTTGTTAGTCGTTGGAGGTATGGAGTCGTAGGGTTTTGGGCTATCGTTTGGTGTTGTGAAGCTATCCTTCCAGTTGTGGGGGATGTAGCATCCTTCTACGATGAGGTTCTGATGGTTTTCAATTGCGGTTTTGACGACCTCGGCAACAAACGGCCACATCCAGTAGCGCATCTTCCAGTCGTCATTGACGGTGAGCGTCGTCATGCCGCTGCGGATGAATCCCATCTTGAGGTGGTCGAGCGAGATATAAGGGAAGCCAAGCCTTGCCATGAGCCTTTGCGCCACCAACGTCTTTCCAACATGGCTGCTGCCACCAAGAAGTATTACCACATGCACCTCCAAAAGCCTTCCTATCCACAGGGAGCTCGTTTCGTTGGAATTATCCCGGTTTGGCTGCTTTTTGCCAAGAATCTGCTAGCAATTTGGTTGATTTGGATGTCGGGATGGTGGAGAATCATCAAAGAGAGGCGCGTATGGAATCTGTCAGTGAAACGAAGCTTATGGAAGGAATCTACTTCGACGGCAAGAAGGCAATCTATCGTGATGACCTTCCAGTTCCAACTCCAGGCGAAGGCCAAAGTCTCATAAGGGTTCTTCTTGCTGCGGTGTGCAGTACTGACAAGGAAATCCTCAAGGGCTACAGGCCTGACTTCAAAGGCGTCATGGGTCATGAATTCGTTGGCATCGTGGAAAGCTCCGACGACCCCGCCCTTATTGGCAAACGGGTAGTGGGCGAAATCAACGAAAACTGCGGTCATTGTCTCTACTGCACCACGGGCCGTCCCCACCACTGTTCCAACCGCCACACGCCGGGGCTCTCCAAAGATGGCTGCTTCGCCCAATACATGGTCCTCAAGACGAGCCTTCTGCACATCGTCCCAGACTCTCTCAAGACCGATGTCGTTGTGTTCACCGAGCCTTTGGCCGCCGCTTTCGAGATTCTGGAGCAGATCGAAATAAAGCCTGGAACGCCAGTTGCCATCGTAGGCGACGGAAGGCTTGCCCTGTGCATCGCAAACGTGGTGCACCTAGCAGGTGCAGACCTCACGGTCGTTGGTAAGCACTCTGAAAAACTTGATGTTTTCAAACCACTTGGCAATGTCCTGCTTCACGCAGAACCTGAGAGTTTTGAAGTGGTAATAGAAGCTACAGGCCATCCTTCCGGAATGGAGGCTGCATTCCGTCTTGTGAGGAAGAAAGGAATCATCGTACTCAAAAGCACGTTCGCAGCCCCCGTCACATTGGACTTGAGCCAGATACCGGTGAACGAACTTACGATAGTTGGCAGCCGCTGCGGCCCGTTCGAGCCAGCACTCAACGCGCTTTCGTCTGGGCAAGTCGTGCTTCCGGCAATCGAGAAACACGAGCTTGCGGATTTCGAAAGTACATTCTCATCCCCCGCCTTCAAGGCCGGCTTTGAAATCCTTGCTCTTTGAATCGTTTTCTGCGTCACATCGCTCAGGCTGTACCTCAAGTACTATCCTTCGCTCGTTTCCTTGAATACAATCCAAATAGCTTCGATTTACTTTCAAATAACGTCGAATCCTGAAAAGTCCTTGCTCTTTGAATCGTTTTCTGCATCACTATGAAATTGTGCGCTTTTTGTAGTGCTGGTGAGTGTGGTGCGCACGGTGAGCGTTGAAAGCATTGTGAGCGTGGCGGGAGTCGAGAACGATACAAGCCCAAACCTCACCACACTTCATGGACACTTTTATCACCCCTCGCTTCTCACTCTTCGTTTGAAGAGAGGAACTCGAACACGCGAGACCAGTATGGGGCTATGATCTCGTCGGGACTGTTGAAGATTTCATGCTTGGTATCGGGACAGAACACCACATGGACGCTTGGAGCCTTCTGGGCAAGCTTGAGCTGCCTGTCGTTTCTGACAAGCGTATCACCATCGGCCTGGAAGAGGATGGTTGGAATGGTTATCTTGGAGGCGTCCTTGACCATCTTGGTGGTGGCCCTGAGGGAGGATTTGAGCCATGACCATGTTGCGCCATAGGTTTGGTGGTAGTCGTCCGAGCGTCTCAGTTCGTTGTAGTATAGATACCTAGGGTAGCTGATGCCAGGCGAATTGAGGAAGTCTCCATCGTTGCCGTCCCATGCGCTGTGTCCAAAGACATAGCCGTCGCCCTGTCCAAAGAACACTGCGCTCCCTGCGATGAACTTGGAAAGGAACTCAGGCACACCATTGGTCTGCACGCCAATCATAGGAGACGTAAGCACGGCCTTGTCGAAGTAGCCGGGATACTCCTCCAGAAAGCGTGTACCTATGCCACCTCCCATTGAATGTGCGAAAAGGTACAGACCCCCGTTTCCCTTGCGAGGAAGGACCACTTCATCAAGGAACTGCTTGAGGTCTGCGGTGTAGACATCGAACTCCTTGACCTGAATCTTGGCAAGGTCCTCATTGAGGCTGTCGGCACGCTGCG
>Ga0129317_1001968_pt1 | contig 12999 bp, 8 predicted proteins | sample Cm1ome_FD_94430 | JGI IMG/M metagenome (GOLD analysis project Ga0129317, IMG submission 94430) | Eastern black-and-white colobus group fecal microbial communities from Wisconsin, USA - Cm1105 metagenome | ecosystem: Host-associated > Mammals > Digestive system > Large intestine > Fecal | place...
ACTGCCGCTGGATACGAAACAGCCACTTCGCCTCGCTCAGGCTCAAGGATGCAATCGTCGAAAGATGCAGGGACAACTACGACGGGGAGCGTCCGTCCGTTGACAGGGACAATCCGGACATAGTATTCCATCTCCACGTGAACCGCAATCTTGTAAGCTGGTACGTTGACTTTGCAGGACGGGACCTCTCGCACCGCGGCTACAGGACATCCCAGACGCAGGCCGTAATGGGAGAGTTCATGGCAGCCTCCCTTCTCTACCGCAGCGACTGGTACAAGAAGCTCAGGGCCTCGTTCGATGACGAGAGCGTGGAGGCTCCAACGTTGCTTGACCCGTTCTGCGGCAGCGGAACGATATGCATAGAAGCTGCACTCATGGCCTCCAACACCGCACCAGGACTCCTCAAGGCCGATTCCTTTGCGTTCACAAAGCTTCCAATACACAAACCAGAACTTTGGGAGAAGGTAAAAACAGAGGCCCAAGATGCACAGAAAGAGTGCAAATGTAGGATCATAGGTTGGGATATAGACCCCCGTGCAGTCGAGATCTCCAACTCCAACGCATTTGCGGCTGACGTGACGGACATGGTCGAGTTCGAAGTCAGGGACTTCACCAAGACCACTCGAGAAGACGTCCCATCCCAGACAGGCTATATCGTGACGGACCCACCTTACGGAGTAAGACTTGACAGCGGATCAGCTGCCATAAGAAAGCTCTACACGAAGATGGGAGAGGTCATATGCCAGGTGTTCTCCGGGTGGTCCATAGCAATTCTGTGCGGCAACAGCGAACTGTTGAGCTTCATAGACCTCAAGCCAAACAGGACCAACACACTCTTCAACGGTGGTATAGAATGCCAGGCGGCGCACTACTACATCTTCAGCGAAGAGGAACGCCAGAACATGATGGAGAAAGCGAAGGAAAGGAAAGCCCAAAGGCTTGCCCAGCCGCTCTCTCCTGGTGCACAGATGGCTGCAAACCGCCTCAAGAAGAACCTTGCCACCATTGGCGAAGAGATGAAGAAACAAGGGGTCACATCCTACCGTCTCTACGATGCGGACATGCCTGAATACAGCGCAGCCATAGACGTCTATGAAGGCAAATGGATAAACCTTCAGGAATATGCGGCACCAAGCTCCATAGATCCAGAGGATGCACAGAGGAGGCTCGAAGAGCTCATTCTTGCAACCGAAAGGGTAACAGGAATAGACTACGAGAACATCTATGTCAAACGCAGGGAGATCCAAAAGGGCGCGAACCAGTACATGAGACGCAGCTCAAGCTCCCACTACATGATAGCCAACGAGAACGGACACAAGTTCTTCGTCAACTTTGCAGACTACCTCGATACGGGGATATTCCTTGACCATAGACCTGTAAGGAAGATGATTGAAGGAATGAGCCGTGACAAGAGGTTCCTCAACCTCTTCTGCTACACCGCAACTGCCACTGTGTACGCAGCAGCAGGCGGCGCACTGTCAACGGTAAGTGTGGATACCAACGCCAACTACCTTGACTGGGCCATGCGCAACATGCAGGCAAACGGCTTCAATACGATGAACCACTTCTTCTACAGGGACGACTGCCTTGCATTCCTCAGAGAGAACAGAGATGTGTTCGACCTCATCTTCTGCGATCCTCCAACATTCTCCAACAGCAAGGGACGAGGAAGCTTTGACGTACAGCGCGACCATGGATATCTCATCCGCTGCTGCATGAAGCACTTGGCAAACGGCGGCACACTCATCTTCTCCACAAACTACACCCGCTTCAAGATGTTTGGAGAGATATTCGAGGACTTCATAGTGGAGGACATCACGGACAGCACGATTGGCGATGACTTCAAGCGCAACAGCAAGATCCACCAGTGCTACCTTATACGTCACAGAACAGCTCAGGCACAGTACATAGAGCCAACGAAAAAGACGGTCCTTATAAGAAAGGCGGTCAGGAAGTTCTGACCGCAAAAAGTCCAAACCTCAAATCACCTATTTACAAGTACAACTCGACATTGTACCGAGAGCGTCTATTTTGTCACTAAGAAAATCCTAATTTGGTTGTCAAAATAAAGTTCTCTGCGATTCGAATCAAGAGAAATTGTTATGCTTTGTCCTGTATAAAATTATTGCCATCAACGACGAACATCTCATACCATGCAAAAGCAGACACATTCTCATCTAAGATGCAAGCATCCTGAGACACTTCAAGATGAACGATAAACAACTTGGACCCTGTTTGCCGACAAAGGCTGTCGGAGCCCGAAAAGGAGAGAATAGGATGGACGCAGGGGTTCGAAGCTACAAAGGAAAGTGGGGTTTGCACGGCTTAAAAAAAGACAGGTTCAATGTACCACTATCTTTTTCTGAATCATTATAGTTTCGGATAATCTCTGAATTCTCCATCCATTTAAGTTTTTAAACGATGTTCCTTTTTGTCTCGTTACACATACAGATATAGAAGCAAATACCCATACAGAGTCTCAAAACAGGGATTAACAAAAGTTAATCAAGAAATGCCTTGCTGTTGTTCAGAAAATTATTTCTTTCATGAACAACAAAACTACACTATAATCAAGGTGTACGATTAGGCAGGGGGAGATACTATTTTGCCAGACGATTCTAAAGAAATTGCCATTGTTGAAGAAAGCACAATCCGCAACAAGATTTACGAAGTCCGTGGCATGAAGGTCATGTTGGACTTCGAACTTGCCGAAATCTATGGGTATAGCACAACGGCATTCAATCAACAGGTAAAAAACAATGCAGAGAAATTCGAAGGGGATGATTTCAGCTTTTACATTACGCCTGAAGAGTTTAGAATCTTGATATCAAAAAATTTGACATCAAGTTGGGGAGGAAGAAGAAAACCTCCAAGAGCTTTTACAGAATCCGGCATCTATATGTTGATGACTGTTCTTCGAGGGGATCTTGCAATAGCCCAAAGTCGTGCTTTAATCCGCACCTTCCGAGCAATGAAGGACTACATCGTGGAAAACCAAGGCCTTGTAGGCCAGCAGGAATATCTGAGACTTTCCATGCAGGTAACGGACAACATCAAAGAAAACATCAGGATGCGGCGTGATTTGGAGGACCTTGCGGATGACATGAGAGGAGTATTGGACAAGCTCAGCGATGTTGTTCTGAAGTCAGAGCTCTCACCAATACTGCTTGAGATGGGAAAGCCTGAAGACAAGAGGGAGTATCTTTTCCTCAACGGACAACCAATGAAGGCGATCGATGCATACATGACGATATACGGAATGTCGAAGAAGACAATCCACATTGTGGACGACTATGTCAATCCCAAAACCCTTCACCTTCTCCAAGGAGCAAAGGACGGTGTTGCTATTACACTTATAACCGACAACAAAGGAAACTATCTGAAAGAAAGCGATTTCATAGACTTCCAAAACGAGTTTCCACAGAAACCACTTTCAATACTGCAATCGAAGAACATGTCACATGACAGATTCATCATACTGGATTATGGAAGTGAAAACGAAAAGGCTTTCCATTGCGGAGCATCTTCCAAGGATGCAGGCTATCGAGCAACGGCAATCATCGAGTTCAAGGACGACCAAATCAAAAGAGCCCTTAACCAATTGCTATCTGCAATGCTGTCAAATCCTACTCTTGTACTAAAATAACTAGATTTTTGACATCTTATCTTCTCAAGGTAGACACAAACTCACACGTTCAAACTTTGCAAGGGACTTTTTACATCTCTCCATACACTATCAAAGGTCAGAGAATTTTGCGAAAGAGTAAAACAAAACCTCATAGCAAATATCTATTCAACCGTGGATTATCCTAAGTTACAAACGGACAGCTCCAACCATACTACTGTGCCCGCATTGACACAGCTATTCGTCCAAAGAACAGGAGATTTTCCAACCTTCTGCTTTCTCACGAATACTCATGAAACGGCGATACAGGCCATCATGAGATGCAAGCTCGTCATGGGTTCCTCTTTCCACTATCCTACCATCATCCACTACGAGGATTTGGTCTGCGTTCTGGATTGTCGCAAGACACTGTACGCCATACTGTGCGATGTTGCCGTCGAAAGGCTGAACGCCGCAATCTTGACTGCGTAGGCAAGAAGTGCATACGAACACCATTTGACTATGGCGTCAACGGTCGCGCTCCCCTGCACGAAAAGGCATATCACCTCGTACATGCAATAGAAAGGCACAAGTCCAAACAAGACCGATACCACAGACAACGCCACGGACAGATACATCTTCCTTCTCTCCCCTTGGGAATAGGCGAAGAGAGATTTCATCCAGCTTTTCTTCTCTGTTTCCATTTTCCATCCCTCTGAGAAAACAGGCTTGTGGAACTGCATACGGCAACCACACCGCCATTTGGTTAGTCCCCCCTAACCGCAACGCAGTGTAGCACTTTTCAAAAACAAAGGAAAGAGCAAAAAAGAACCGCCGCAAGTCGATCGTCGTTCGCATTGCAGCAACGACCAAAAGACCCAACGGCGGTCCAGATCCAAAGACATCGGTTTTAGGTTCGCATTGTGTTCAAAAGGCTATTTCGTCTCCTCGCAAGGCATGTTCTGAGCTTCCTTTGCCTTCTTGGCCTTCTCCTGTGCATCCTTCAGGTCGTTCATGACCCTTATGATGGAGAACAGAACAAGAGCCGTGAGCAGGAACTGGATGATTGCCTGAAGAAGGGATCCATAGCGGATTGCAACCTCAGCGGTCGTGCCTGTTGCGGCCTTGAGGACGATTCTAAGATCCGTGAAGTCCATATTGCCAATCAGGAATCCAAGAAGAGGGTTCAGTATATCGTTGACGAACGAATTCACGACATTGGTGAACATTCCGCCAACGATGATGCCAACAGCCATATCAATGACGCTTCCGCGCGATATGAAGGTCTTGAACTCTTCGATGAAGCCCTTCTTTTCCTTGTCTGCCATACTATGCCTTCCTTAGAATCAGAACTCGAACGAAAGGTATGCCTTTGCGTTTATGGCGTTGCCCTTGGACGTCTCTGGGTACAGGGAATAGCAATCCGTCACTTCAAGGCCAAAGCCAAACACGTTGCCAAGTCTGAAACGTGCACCAAGCTGTGCCGCGACACCAGCGGTGTAGCTCTCGAGGGCTCTAAGAGGAGCTGAAACCTCTCCGCCTACGCCAAGGTACAGGTCCATCCAGGAAGATACAGCATAGTCTGCAACGAGCATGACATCCAAAGTTCCATTGAATGCTTCAATGCTTATGTTCTTGAGGTCCTTGAACGTATCCAGACCTGTATATGCTGCAGCCTGGATCTTTGCACCGAACCCAAACGAACCGGTTCTTCCAAACAGGAACGTGTATCCAAGGGATGCGCCAACAAGATGTGCATTGGCATCGAAAGGAATCGTGTTTCCATATACAGCGCCAAGGTCTATGCGGGACTTTGCAGGATAGACTGCAGGGGCTGCCTTTGGAGCCTCTTCTGCGGAGACTTCTGCAACAGGAGCTTCCTGAACGACAGGTTCCTCTGCAGGAGCCTCTGGCTGGACTTCTTCATCCTTTGTTTCAGAAGCAGTCTCAGAGACCTCCACGCCTGTCTCTGAAGCAGGTTCTGCAGCCGGCTCAGCAGCAGGTTCAGAGCCTTCGACAGGAACCTCTGTGGTCTCTGCCGTTTCTGGAACCTCAGCGGCGGCAGCCTGCAGAGACTCATCCTCCACGGCAGCGGATACCGTATGGCTGCTTGCACTCCAGTTTGCACCGTCGTATGACTGCTGGAGGTACAGAATGTGCTCGACAGATACGTCAATGTCATATGATGCGCTCAGGACATCTGCATCGACCACAGTCCATTTGTCTTCCTCTTCGCCATCGAGCTGATAGCGGAAATACTTCACGTCGGGGTCATTCTGCGACCAGGACCATGTCACTGTGGCATCCAAGGCGAATGCGCCTGCAACCACAACAAGAAGCAAAGCAATAAGAATAGATGCTCTCTTCATAAGAATATCCTCCTAAAAAGGGCGGCAGTGGACGAATCCACGCCATCGTTTCATTATTTCTCCCACAGGATTTCAGGATAGAAACCCTGCTTGGTCTTCTCCGCCAGATTGAACCTTACGGTCTCTCTGTCTTCCTTGTAGGTCATTCCAAACCACTTGTCATGAGATGACAGCACCCTAAGGCTTCCAAGCCCCTTGGATACGATCTCACCTGCGCAGTTTGGAAGAAGGGCCTCCGCCTTTGGCTCCGTGGCGTTCACCTTGATGAAGTCCTCGAAGTACTGGGTCATGTATTCGAACACCTTTGGAGTGAATCCAAAGAAGTTCATGGAGACCTGCTCCTCTCCCGTCAAATATACATCGCCTTCAGGCAAATGGGAAACTATCCTATCCCCTTCGTACTCTATCTTGGTGTTCTCCCTCATTCCCAGGAGGTACCCATCCTTCACCTGGCACACACCGCGTGAGACGCTTCCTGCAGGGCTCATGGTGTTCTTGAGAAGATATCCAACCATTGCATGCTCTGTGCTGTCGTTGTCCAGCTTGGAAAGGTAGCCACCAAGCGTCTCGTATGCCTCACGTCCATAGTAGTCGTCGCAGTTTATCACTGTGAAAGGAGTCTTCATTACGTCCTTTGCACACAGCACAGCATGGACGGTACCCCAAGGCTTGGTCCTATCCTTGGAAGCTGCGATCTGCTCAGGTGTCAGCAGGCTGTCATGCGTCTGGAACACGTACTCTGCATCCATGTTTCTTGCAATCCTGTCGAAAAGCCTTTCCCTAAATTCCTTCTCAATGTCAGGGCGTATTATGAACACGACCTTTCCGTATCCGCTTCTATGCGCATCGTAGACGCTGTAGTCTATAAGAGTCTCCCCATGTGCACCAACGGAGTCCAGCTGCTTGACTCCGCCATAGCGGGATCCCATTCCTGCGGCAAGTACCAGCAATGAAGGTTTCATGTACCAATTTCTCCTTTTATCCTGCAATTTCCTTTATTATCACAGAAAGGAACTCCAACTTCAAGCTTCAGCACAATGGCCTGTCTATCTCCACGATAAAATACAGTGGGTTTTCAGCCTTGACTGTTTTGTCAAGGTAATCGGCTATGAAGGTATCGGTATAGTCCTTGCCCTGTGGAACCTCGCAATCCAGAACCACGTTCGCATGGGAGGGCCCGTCCACCATCCTTATGTCGTGGAAGTGAAGCGTGGGGTCAAGTTTGGACAGTGCATCCGCTATCTGCTTCTTAAGCGCATCCAGCTTTGGGTCTCCAATGATAACCGGATCCATGTGTATGGTGAGATTGATGCCCATATTGTTCTTGAAATCCCGCTCGATGTTGTCAATCTTGTCATGAGCCTCAAGCATGCTCATCGATGCATCGACCTCCACATGCACCGTCACGAAATCGTTGTGCACCCCGTAGTTGTGTATGGCAAGGTCATGGATGCCAATGACCACATCGTATGACTTGAGCGCATCCGTTATCTCCTTGACCCTCTGCGGAGTAGGCACAATCCCAATGATTGGCTCAAGCTCCTCCCCCAGCGTGCGTATGCTGCTTACAATCACGAACACAGACACCGCAAGGCCAAGGTATCCGTCCACATTCACATTGAACACACCCATCACCACCATGGCAACGAATATGGCACTTGAGGACACGATGTCGTTCTTCGTATCCTGAGCGTTCGCTTCAAGCGTCTTGGAACCGATTGCCTGCGCAAAATCGCTATATACGAACATTTGCGACACCTTTCCCAAAACGGCCAAGAAAAGCATCACATACGCAAGAGGGCTCATCTCAAGATCCTGAGGCGCTATTATCTTTGAAATGGACTCCTTTGCGAACATACATCCCATGGCCAGCATGAACAGGGCTATCACGAAACCCGCCACGTACTCGTATCTTGCATGCCCGTAGGGATGCTCGTGGTCCGGCTTCTTTCCAGCCAGCCTAAAACCGATGATGGTGAGCACACTCGTCGCACAGTCCGACAAGCTGTTCGCAGCATCTGCCATGATGCTCACACTGTGCGACACCGTCCCAACGAAGAGCTTGGTCAAACCCAACACAAGGTTGGTTGCAACCCCATAAGCACCAGCCACATCCGCATAGCGTCCCCTCACCTTGGGGTTCTGAGTATCCTTGTAGTCCTTTACAAACAACTGCTTGAGCATTACTTGATTATACACCAACTTAGTTCTAATATTCCACACGTTGCCGCATTCGCTGCAACGCTCTTTGGAAAACTCGTCATGGGTCCATAGCCCAATGGATAAGGCGCATCCCTCCGGAGGATGAAATGTGGGTTCGATTCCCACTGGACCTATTTTCCTGGCATCAACCAATTTCGGAATCCTTCAAGCCAATTTCGGAAACCACTGCGAATGCGGAGAGCCTCCATGATATCATTTATGGTTGGCTTTATGGAACGAAAAAGCATTGAAGTACTAAAAAGAGATGCAGGGGTAATCGCATCAGGACAGCACATATTGTATTTCCCCATCGTCGTGGACGCAGTGGAAGGCGATACCATTGTAGACATAGACGGCAACCGCTACATAGATTTCCTTTCAAGCGCCTCGTCCTTGAACATGGGAGGAATGAACCCTCAAATACGGCAGGCAGTTGGTCGTCAGATGGAGAAGTGCACCCAGTATTGCACCTGCTATACGCTCAACCGCCCAATGGTCGAATACGCAGAAAGGCTCACCTCCATATACCCAGGAGAAATTTCTGCAAAGGTGTTCTTCACTCTCTCAGGTTCCGATTCCGCCGACATCGCCTACTGCCTTGCAAAAGCATATACGAAAAGAGATCATTTCATAACCTTCAGAGGATCGTTCCACGGCAACACCTTTGCCTCATCCAACCTATCGGACATGGAGGGTGAGGAGCTTCCACCTCTGTCGAACATCCATCGTTTCCACTATTTCCATGAAAACGACCCGGTTCCTCCTGACGGCGACTACCTGTTCGAGATGAATGAGGCCTTCAAGAAAGGCCTTTCCCCTGAAGAAATAGCGGCGGTCTTCATCGAACCCATCCAAGGCGACGGAGGACTACGGCCCGCAAAAAAGGAGTTCATGTACCAGTTGTATGGGTTCTGCAAAGAACATGGAATCCTTTTCATCTGCGATGAAGTTCAGCAGGCTTTCTTCAGAAGCGGCAGTTGGTTCAGCATAGAACGCTATAACTTGGTTCCAGACGGAATCATCATGGGAAAATCCCTTGGCGCAGGCTTCCCCTTGGGAGGCTTCATGGCCAGGAGGGAGATCATAGACAGCCTCAGTGCAACCGTATGCGCATCGACCATGGCGGGATACCACATTGCATGTGTGGCAGGAATCTCACAGTTCGACTACATGAGCCAAAAGTCCTTCAGGACAACGCTTGACGAAAAGAGCTGTCTCTTCGAAAAGCTGGCGGGAAACCTGGCAGGCAAAGACAAATGGAAGACAAAGCTCATCCTTTCCGGTACAGGCTTTTCCTATGGACTTCAGGTATTCGACAAAACGACGAACAAACCAGACAGGCTCACAGCCTTCAAGATCGTCTTCAGATGCTATGAACTTGGCCTTTTGATCATCACCGTTGCGGGAAACACCATAAGGCTCCAACCACCCCTTTCAATCAGCAAGGAGAACCTTGAAAAAGGCTTTGAACTATTGGAGCGCGCCATGGACGACATAGACAAAGGATATGCATCCAACGAGATGCTGTATTTCTACAGAAAACGATATCCTGGGACGGATAAGGCCTAACCGGAGGGAAAAAATGGACTACTCATACCATAGAAACGAAGTGATCATACGAAGGAAGACAAGGGAGTTCTTTGGTGTGGGCACAGTCGTGACCGCATCCTCCTATCTTGTCCTTGTCGTGGACTTCATGCTCATTGGCTGGATCCTAGGGGCCGATGCCGTTGCCGCAGCCGCGCTGTGCGACAGCTTCGTGGATTTGGCGGAGTTCCCGGGCTTTGTCCTTTCATCAGGTGGTCCAATACTTGCAGGGATACTTCTTGGAAAACGCAGGTCCGGCAAGGCGAACCAGGTGTTTACGCTCTCCTTCATCCTCACGATTGCAGCCAGCCTCCTATGTTGGTGTCTGCTGCCTTTCTGCGGTTTCTTTGGCAGAGCCTTGGCCAACAACGGCGCAATTTCAGGCGATGTGGCAAGATACGCCTTCTTTTGCCTAGCCGCATCTCCATTCGTTGGAATCGAACTCGTCCTATCAGGATTCGCCGTCCTGGACAACCACTCGAACCTGGCCATGGGCTCGGTCGTGACTGCAAACGTCGTCAACATCGGTCTTGATATAGTTTTCATGAGGGTTCTGGACTTTGGGGTCGCAGGTGCGTCTCTGGCATCCTTGGTTGGAAACGCAATGGGAATACTCGTATGTCTGCCGTACCTTTTTTCAAAGAGCAGAACATTTCGCTTCGAGCTAAACCTCTCTGAATTGAAGGACACCTGCAAGGAACTGCTGGCTTCAAGCACTTCCTTTGCCGTTGACAAGGTGAGCAGAATCGTCTCTGGCTTGATCGTGAATGTCACGCTGGTGTATTTCGTTGGAAACGTTGGAGTCGCCCTCTATGCCGTGTACGGCAGGTTGAAGTTCATCCTGAAGATCATCGCAGGAGGGGCCTTGCAGACGATCTCCACCCTTGGAAGCATGCTCTACGGGGAGCGTGACTTCTTTGGACTCAGGAAGATGATGTCCATTCTGCTAAGATACACCTATTCCCTGCTTGTAGTGATGGAGATGGTTCTGTTTTTCATTTCAAGGCAATTCCTTCTCTCCTACGGCATTGAGCCTCTGAACGACACCTTGCTTGCATTCAGAATCATGCTGCTCAGCCTTCCAGTCTTTTGGCTCAACGACATCCTTTCCCGTTTCTATCCAAGCATCCAAAGGCAGCAGCTGTCGGTTACGCTCCTGGCGTTCCAGAATGTGGTGTTCAGGGTACTGCTTCTTCTCCTGTGCGCCTTTGCAATAGCCAGGCTGCATCTTGCAAGCCTTCCAGTTGTGGCCGTATGGTGCTTCATGGTCGAACTGTTGTCGCTAGGCCTCATCTTTGCCATTGAGAAGCACAAATACAAGAACATAGCACTCATAGACATGAAGGACTTCGTTGCACCGGACTGCCATACGTTCTCCATTGCAGGAGATGCCAAAAACGTTGCAGACGTACACCAGGAGATCGAGAGCTTTTGTTTGAAGAACGGCATTTCACGCAGGAAGGGAACCCTCCTGGCCATTGCCTTCGAGGAAGCTGTCCTTTATATCATAAACCAGAACAAGGACGTGGATATGATAGACATATGCCTGCTTTTGGAGAACGGCTGTCTTCTGGTACGCATCAGAGACAATGGCTCTCCGTTCAATCCCTTGGCGTTCGTAGATGAGAACGACATCCTTAGGCTCAACAACATAAACCTTTTGGAGAAGCTTACAAGCCAAAAATCGTATATGCGCATCATGAACATGAACAATACGGTGCTCTCCATAAAGCTTGAGGATACTGGGGATGGGGATGCAAGGAATGAGGGAGAGAAGAATGAATGAGAACACAGCCCTACTCTGCCAAAGGTATCCAGCGGTCGCAAACCTGGTTGCACAGGAGGGAGGAACGACAATCCTTGATTATTTGAGGAAAACACGCCATAGCCCACTTCCAGACATCATGCCATCAAAGGACCTGTTGGAAGAGACCCAATCCTATTTCACACCTTTCTTTGGCAACGAGATTGCAAGGAAAGCCTCCCTTGCAATCGAACACAGCCACTGCATCTCAACTTCGAACCATCATCATCCCGCATTCGAATTCATGACCGTCCAGGAAACGATCCTGTATTACATGTGGATGGGAATGCAAAAAGAGGAAGATTCCATCACTCCGTTCTTCGCTGCATCCAACGTAAGCATCAGCAACACGGTCTATCCAAGAGGGATGCTGATATATGATTGCTCCCTCCCGCAAAGATTCTTCAGACTACCTATATACCATTGGAAACTGACAAGGCAGTGCGTCGCCACGCTTGAGGGAATCACTTCTGAGATGGTGGCTAGAGTGAAGGATAGGATTGGCAAGGAAATGCATCAAGGGACCTTTGGCCCCCGCATGGGAGATACATTGGACTCCTTGTGCAACGATATACTTCTGTCAAACGAAGTCTTGAAGTACGACACCCTTAGGGAACAGACGACCGTAATAAACGCAATGCTTTCAGAAAGGTACTTCAAGGACAACAAGGCCCTGTATCTTTGGATGCCGCTCGAAACGCTTGCAACGCGTCTCCTCGTCAGGGACCTTCGTCACGAAGACGGAATCCTATACAACATCCTGTTCTGCGATGAGCTCAGGGTACATATACTCCAAAACCTTAATGGCGTCTCCGGCTGTTGGACGGAAGACACTGGCGGCACCCATTTCTTCTGGGGTTTGGACAGCCGTCATATACTCTTTCCACTTAGACTTACGGAGAAGAACGGCGAAGCGTTCCTCAATGGAAGGAATTCGTTGGAAGAAGAGGTCAGCATACCATTTACCAAGGAAGCCATATTGGATGAACTGGAAAGGCTTACGCTGTTGCCAGGACTCTTTCTGTGCTTCCTTGAAATCCATTTTCTTCGAGACTTCACTGTCTTTGGTGGATACTTTCAGCCAACCTACCTCAAGCAAATGGCAAAAGGCCTTGCCGGAAGCCTAAGGGAACTGGGCGTGTTTGGGAAGGGAGCTTCAATCATCGAGTCAAAGACAAACTACATGACCTTGGGATTGACTTATTTCTTTCGTGAGAACTCTCGTGGAAAGTACCATGTCTCCACCGCAGAGCTTTTGGAAGAACCTATCTCGTTGGATTCCTTGAAAGACCTGTTGGATATCACTATAGAGGATTCACTAAGCTACATTGCTTTTTAGGGTTTTGCGTTTACTAAAAATTTGTAACCTTTGTTTCTTTGGTTTGTTGCCAAGTCAGGGAACGATACCCTTGACTACAAAAAAAGGAGAAACG
>Ga0129317_1001969_pt1 | contig 12996 bp, 12 predicted proteins | sample Cm1ome_FD_94430 | JGI IMG/M metagenome (GOLD analysis project Ga0129317, IMG submission 94430) | Eastern black-and-white colobus group fecal microbial communities from Wisconsin, USA - Cm1105 metagenome | ecosystem: Host-associated > Mammals > Digestive system > Large intestine > Fecal | place...
GAAAGACCTTTTTTCCGCTGTTTGTGTGCATGTTTTTGCCTAGAAAAGCGCTTTTTCGATGTTTTCATGTCATTTCGGCCATGGAGCGGATGCCTTGACGGCCGCCTCGAAGAGAACCTCCCCTTCGCTTCCATGAGGCATCCAAGACCATCCATCAGAGGACCATTACCTAGAAAAACGTGAAGAGCCAAAAGTTTTCATTTGACAGCGGGAAAAAGGTGTATTAACATCATTAATGCAAGCGGTTGCATTAGAAAGGGGATTGCCGTGCCTGTTACAATCAAGGATATAGCGAAGAGAGTAGGAGTATCCACATCCACTGTCTCCAGGGCTCTTACCGGAAGGGCTACGATAAGTGAGGAGACAAGAAGGAGAATCTCACAAGCCGTCGAAGAGCTCAACTACCATCCCAATGCCATTGCCAGGAATCTGGCGAACGGAATTGCAAGAACGGTATGTCTCCTTATAGATGCATCGGAGGATTCCGGAGCCTTTTCCAACGCCTTCTTCACCAACTCTGTGTTTGGAATAGAAAAGGCCGTGCAGAAATGCGGCTATGATCTTTTGATCACGGGGTGTTTTGATGGAAAGGTCTCGAAGACCTTGGATAAGCTCATCCTTGAGAGAAAGACCGATGGAATCATCATCCCTCCATCGCTTGCCTGCAAGTCTGTGCTTGACAAGCTTATAGGCGGACACATTCCTTTTGTCGTCCTGGGGGAGCCTCAAAAGCAGTCGTCGCTGTGCAGTTGGGTGGATATCAACAACAGCCAGGGTGGAATGGTTGCGGCACAGCATCTTCTTGACAACGGATACGAAAGGCTTGCTTTCTTTGGAGGCAAGGAGACCGATGGCTTTGTGCAAAGGCGTTTGGGAGGTTTCCTTGAGTGTCTTGGATCGAATGGCAAAAACATGGAGGAGGTTTCGTTTCTAAACGATGCATGTGCCGCTGTTGATATCCTGTCTTCAGGAAAATTTGATGGTTTTGTATGCAACGACAACTTTGCGGCCTTTGAAATCCTCAAGGCTGCAAAGGCATTGAATCTGGATGTCCCTAACGATGTTGGTGTCGTAACGTTCGACAACTATCCAATAGCTCCGTATATGGATCCCCCTCTTTCTTGTATAGACATAGATACCTTGGCCCAAGGCGCCGAGGCGACCAGGATCCTCATAAACCAGATAAACGGTTCCCATCCACAGCAATCCTTGATCTCCACGGATCTGATTGAAAGAAAGTCCAGTATGAGGGTAAAGGGATGAAGAATCTTGTATGTGAACATAGAGCGACTAGGGAATTCCTTTGCCCTTTGGCTTTGGACACACTTGAGTTCAGACTGTTCACGGAAACCTGTGTGAAGGATGTCATCCTTCATTATTTCAAGAGAAACACGTTGGATTTCAGGAAAAGTACAATGACTTGCGACCTGTCTACCTGTGAGCGAAAGCTTTGGGAGTCCGTCATAGCCTTTCCTGAACAGGCCCATTACATAAAGTACTATTTCGAGTTGGAGACAGAGTCTGGTTCAAGATTGTTCCTCAATGAAATCGGGCTGTCCAAAGATGTTCCAAGCGATGGCTTCTTTGAGTTTTTGTGCGCGGGGAGCATGGATTCCCTTGTCGTTCCCTCTTGGGCGGAGGGGATAGTGTTCTATCAGATTTTCCCGGACTCTTTTGCCAGCGTGGACCAGAAGCGCAGGACTGACATGCATCCGTGGGACTCCGTTCCTGATTCCAGATATTTTGGTGGCAACCTGAAGGGCATAGAGTCCAAGATTCCTTATCTGAAGGATCTTGGCGTTGGGTGCATCTATTTGAACCCTGTGTTCAAAGCGGAGTTCAACCATAAATATGCGACAATCGACTATTTTGAGATCGATGAGGGCTTTGGAACCAAAGAGGACTTCCGCTCCCTTGTGGAATCCCTGCATTCGGCGGGGATAAGGATCGTTCTTGATGGTGTATTCAATCACACCTCTACCCGTTTCCATGCCTTTGAGGATGTCGTAAGGAATGGAAGATTGTCCAAATACGTCGATTGGTTCTATTTCGATTCGTTTCCAGTGTCCAAAGACCCCCTCAACTACATGTGTGTTGGAGACTACTGCTACATGCCAAAGCTTAATACCGGCAATCTGGAGGTGCAGGCTTTCATCCTCTCGGTTATGGAGTACTGGATAGAGGAGTTTGGAATCGATGGCTGGCGGTTGGATGTTGCAGACGAAGTGGAGCCTCTTTGCTGGAGCTTTGTGAGAAGGACCTTGAAAAGCAAATATCCAAGTGCTCTTCTTTTGGGCGAATGCTGGTCCGATGCCTACAGAATCATTGGGGATGGCAATCAGCTTGACGTTTCGATGAACTATCTTTTTAGAAACGCCTGTATTGGATTCTTTGCCAAGAACGGAAGCGCCCATAGGTTCGCAGAGGACATCTCCCATATGCTGATGAGATACCACAAGCGGACGAACAAGGCCAACTTCAATCTCTTGGGATCCCACGATACGGAAAGGTTCCTCTCCAGCTGCGCCATGGACGAAGATAGTCTAAGGCTTGCCTTTGCATTCCAGATGTTCTTCGTTGGCTCTCCATCGATCTACTATGGCGACGAAGTTGGAATGCATGGCGGAAACGATCCTCTCTGTAGGGCCGGTATGAGATGGTGCGATGCCAATTCCAAGCTCCATGACTATGTGCGGGGGTTGGTACGTTTCAGAAACGAAAGTGAAATCGTCAAACATGGAGACTTTAGGCAGCTGTATGTATCCGAGTCCCAAAGCCTCTACATTTTTATACGGTTTAATGCAACCGATTGCATTGGTTTTGCATTCAATTCCTCGAATGAGGATCAGATTGTTGATGATAGTTCTGTGTTGGACTATTTTGGAATCTCTTCGTTGAAGATAAACAGAAAGTCCTATCAGATTCTTCATAGAAATACAGGAGGAATGAAATGAACAGACTCAAGAGATTTGCCCTCATGGCATTTGTTCTCATCTCTGTTGCAGGCTTCGCCTTCGCTCAGGCGCAGAATGAAGCTTCAGACACGGTAACGATCAACTTCTGGCACCATTACAGTGCGCAGTCGGCGGAAAACAAGACCCTTACGGAAGTATTGATTCCAGAGTTCGAAAGGCAGAACCCTGGCATAAAGGTGAATGCCGTCGCTCACGAATGGGCGGAGCTTCATGACAAGATCATCATAAGCACAAGCAGCAAGAGCCTTCCTGATGTCGCTAGATTGGACATTGCATGGGTTCCTGAATTCCAAAAGATGGGAATCCTCACTGCTTTGGACAGTGAGTTCCCAAACTTCGTCGATGTCAAGAACGAGCTCCTAGACAGCGCAATGTCCACTGGTTTTGTGAACGGACATTACTATGCATTGGCTCTCAACACCAACTCCAAGATTGTATTCTACAACGTGAAAATGCTCAAGGATGCCGGTATAGAGGTTCCAAAGACGACAGATGAGCTGGTCGCCGCAATAGAAGCCCTTTCTGGAAAGAACGACAAGGGCCAGCAGGTGTGGGGCTGGAACGAACCTGATCTTGCAGGTTGGAACATTTGTCCGTTCATTTGGACTTTTGGCGGTTCTCTCACCAACGAGGACCAGACTGTGGCATCGGGCTATATAAACAGCGAGGCGACGATTGCTGCAATCGAGACGTTTGCGGAGCTTTGCAAGAAGGGCTGCATTACCGGTTTCAATTCCGGCGATATTCCAATGACCGATGGTTTTGGGACATACAGGTATGCAATGATGCTTGAGGGTCCCTGGAAGAGTGCTGAGCTTGCAGGTGCATATCCTGATGTCGAGTATGGAACGTTTGCAATGCCTCAAGGAAAGGGTGGAAGCGTCTCGGTTCTTGGAGGAGAGGATATTGCCATGTTCACAAACGCCAACAAGGAGGCTGCGTGGAAGTTCATGCAGTTCATGACAAGCGAATACGCAGAGACTGAGATGGCCAAGAACGGTCAGATTCCTGTGAACAAGAACGCTCTTGAAAGCGACACCGTCAAGTCCCAGTCGTTTGCTCCTTTCATTGAGGCAATCAAGACTGCAAAGGCAAGACCTACCGTTGCAGCATGGTCGCAGATAGACAACGAGCTCAAAGCCGCCGTGTTCAGCGTAGTCAACGGAGAGAAGTCTGCAAAGCAGGCTATGGACGAGCTTGCAGTGAAGATGGATGCTCTTCTGAAATAAGAAGGAATCTTTTTTGATTGGTCCATCTGCAAAGGGATTCCCTTGCAGATGGATCGTTTGGGGAATAGAGATGCTTAGGGAAAAATCAGCCAAAGGAAAGTTTCAGCTGTGGCTTCTTGTCCTTCCGGGTCTTCTTGTATTTGTTTTCTTTACCGTTTACCCAATTGCAAAGCTTTTTGCAATGAGTTTCTTCGAATGGAACTTTGGCTCCATGTTCGACCAGAAATACATTGGACTATCCAACTATGCCACAGTGTTCAAGGATCCAACTTTTTCCATAACATTTGTGAACACGCTTCTATACACTCTCATAACCGTACCCGCCCAGATGGCAATAGGATTGCTTGTGGCATGGCTTATAAACGGTATAAAGCGCTTTTCCGTTACATTCAGAGTGATCAACTATCTGCCTGTGATAACGTCTTGGGTGATTGCATCTCTAGTCTTCAAATACTGTTTCAATACTGAGGGGCTTCTCAATTATTTCCTTACGGAAGTGATACATGTGTCGAAGACCAATATAAGATGGCTTGACAGTCGCGCAACGGGGTTGGCCGTTGCAATGATCCTTGGAACCTGGAAGGGTGTGGGTTGGAACATGGTTGTGTTCCTTGCCGCTCTCCAACAGGTTCCCAAAGATCTGTACGAAGCTGCGGAGATGGATGGTGCAGGAAGTTGGCGTAAGTTCTTCTCCATTACAATCCCTCAAATCGTCCCTACGATTCTTTTCGCATGGGTCATGCTTACGATTGGTGGATTCAATGTCTATACCTCCATAAAGCTCATGACAGGAGGGAACCCAGTCCACCAAACGGACACCGTCCTTACTTGGATGTATTTCAAAGCCTTCAACCAGGGTGAGTTTGGCTATGCTGCAGCCCTTTCGTTTGTGATTGCGGTTGTCTTGGCTGTACTTGCGGTGTTCCAGTTCAAAGCCATGAAGAGAAAGGAGGCCGCATGATGGGTGGTAGGTCTTCGTCGAAAACCAATTTGTTTCTAAGGTATCTGTTTCTGGTTTTCATATCTGTGATTGCCAGTCTTCCAATGCTCTATATGATCTCGACGGCCCTCAAGCCTAATGGGGCCCTTTACGAGTACCCTCCGCATTTCTTTCCTTCTCCTTCGAAGATAACGCTTGAGAACTTCAGGTTCATACTCTCTGAGAGCAAGTTCTATATAAATTTCCTCAACAGCATGGTCGTATCCGTGTCCGCCGTCATCATCTCCGCCATCGTTTCAAGCGCTCTTGCCTTTGTACTTGGAGTCTTCGATTTCAAAGGAAAGAGAGTCCTCTTTTCGTTCATAATCGTGACCATGATAATCCCCGGTACCGCTTTGATCATCCCTCAGTTCGAGCTTGCCTTCAAACTGAAGCTCATAAACAAGCTCTTGGGGCTTATCCCTTTCTATGTTGCTTGGGTGATTCCGTTCTCCACGTTCATGATAAAGGGGTTCATGGAGGACATCCCTTTGGATCTGATCGATGCTGCAAGAATAGATGGATTGGACAATTTCAGAATATACCTCAACGTTGCTTTCCCTCTTTCCATCCCCGCGATAGCATCGGTCTCCATCTTCAACTTCCTGTCTTCGTGGGAGGAGTATCCTTGGGCGAACACCGTCATAAACGACAACGACCTCAGGACCCTGCCGATTGCAATAGCTGGCTTCTTTGGACAGCACCAGTTCACCCAATGGGGCTACGTGTTCGCCATGTCCGTACTCAGTCTCATTCCAGTAGTCGTCCTTTTCATCTGCTTCCAGAGATTCTTCATCGCCGGCTTGACATCGGGAAGCGTGAAGGGGTGATTCCCCATTAGGCCCGATGTCTTTGTGATTGCTCCCCTTGATGCAAGATGTTCCTTGATGCATGACAAAGAGAAGTTTTTGTTCTTCACGGAAAAGCCGAAGGATTGGGGAAGAGGGTGCGCTGCCATTGTCAATCTAACCACTCCAGCCTATCTAGCCACTCTGAAACGGTCTAGATTCAGTGATGCGGGATGCTCAGATACCATCAGGTAGCCTCATGTGCGGTCGGGTACGCTCAGGCACGCTTTGGAACGCTCTGCTTCAATCAAAATTCAACAGTCTTCAAGCGCCCCAACAGCCCAGTAGGCCCCAAGCGCCCAAAGAGCCCCAACGGCCCCAAGGATGGATGCTCTCCTTCGATTTCTGTCTTCCAATTCCCCAACTTTCCGAGAAGAACCGAATTTTCCGTGAAGAGCCAGCTTTTTTGCATGCTTTTCTGTATAATGCTTGGCATGAACAATGCGGGTATGGCTTTTACTACGATTCTATGGGACGTTGATGGAACCCTCCTTGATTTCGAAGCACCTGAAAAGGCTGCCATGCAAAGCCTTTTTCTTGAATATGGGTTTGGCGAATGCACGGACGAGATGGTTAAGAGGTATTCTGCCATAAACAGAGGCTACTGGGAGCGCCTTGAGAAAAAGGAGCTTTCAAAGCCACAGATCCTTGTTGGAAGGTTCAGGGACTTCTTCCAAGAGGTAGGTGTGGATTCGTCTTGTGCTGAAGAGTTCAATGACAAGTACCAGGAAAGGCTGGGAGATACGATTGTATTCAAGGACGACAGCTATGAGGTTGTTAAATCGCTCCGAGGGATGGTCCTGCAGTATGTGGTGTCAAACGCCACTATACTAGCCCAGACTAAGAAGCTTAGGGTCTCTGGCCTGGGTGAGCTTATGGACGGGGTGTTCCTTTCAGAGCAGGTTGGATTCGAGAAGCCTGATGTCCGTTTCTTCGATGAGGTTTTGAAGCATATACAGGAAACTGACAAGTCCAGGATTCTGTTGGTTGGCGATTCGCTTACAAGCGACATCCTTGGCGGTACGAATGCGGGGATTCCAGCCTGTTGGTACAATCCAAAAGGCCTGTCAGCCAAAGGCGCTGTAAGGATTGACTACGAGATAAGGGACCTTCACGAGATATACGATATTGTAAAGCCCTCTATGAAATGAGAGAACGACAAGGAGTGAACGATATGCTTTCATTTGCAAGTGACTACACTACAGGAGCGCATCCTGCAATCCTCAAGAGGTTGGGTGATACGAATTTCGAGGCCTTGGGTGGCTATGGTACAGACAAGTACTGTGCAAGCGCTGCTGAGAAGATAAAGGCGGCGTTCGGCTGTCCGGAAGGGGAGGTGTTCTTCCTTGTTGGTGGAACGCAGACGAATCAGGTCATCATAAGCACCATGCTTGCAAGCCATGAGGGTGTGATCTCAGCCGATACCGGACATGTCAATGTGCATGAGGCAGGTGCCATAGAGTATACGGGACACAAGGTTGTTGGTCTTGGAGGGAAGGATGGAAAACTGTCTGCAAAGGCCGTCGAGGACTATGTGAAGAGGTTCTACGGTGATGCCAGCTATGAACACATGGTGTTTCCGGGGATGGTCTATGTGTCGTTTCCAACGGAGTACGGCACGCTGTATTCCAAGAAGGAGCTCGAGGATATCTATGGTGTATGCAAGCGATATGGCATGGTTTTCTATATAGATGGCGCCAGATTGGGCTATGGTTTGGAAGGCTTTTCAAATGATGTGAAGCCATGTGACCTTCCTGCTCTTTGCGATGTCTTCTATGTTGGAGGCACCAAGGTTGGCGCTTTGTGCGGTGAGGCTGTCGTGTTCACTCACGGCAATGCCCCAAAGCATTTCATTACGCAGGTGAAGCAACGGGGTGCAATGCTGGCGAAGGGTAGGCTTCTTGGAATCCAGTTCGATGTCCTCTTTACTGACGGCCTCTATTTTGAGATAAGCCGCCATGCAATTGAGATGACGGAGAAGCTCAAGGATGTTCTCAAACGCAAGGGTTGTAGGTTCTTCCTTGAGTCCCCTACGAACCAGCAGTTCGTAGTCATGGAGGATTCGAAGCTGGAAGAGCTTTCCAAACATGTTTCGTTTGGATTGTGGGAGAAATACGACGAGTCCCGCACCGTAGTCCGCTTTGCTACCAGCTGGTCCACGACAGAGGGCGATTTGGTGGAGTTGGAGAAATATTTATAGACGTTATAACTATATGCTTCCAATATAATTAGCTTGAGTTTTCCTCTTTGTTCCGTATGTGTTGCGTGAATGGGATTGTTTGGTTCCATGTATTTGATATGTATATGGAACGTATCCATTGAATACGTTTCTAAAAAGTTTTATTTGCATTGCAATTTGTTATCCTTAAGGAGATGTTCAATGGAATTTGAATGGAGCGTTCAGAAAAATACGGCAAACAAGAAGAAACATGGTGTTTCCTTTGAAAATGCCGTATTGGTGTTCGGAGACCCCATGCGGCTTGATGTCCTTGATGTAGAACATTCTACTATTGGCTGGAGTTGCAACTGCTTTTGAAAGGAAGGTCTATTATGAGATATGAAATTGATGTGAATGAAAAACCCACCAAAGAACAGATTGATGAAATTAGAAAGGCTGCAAAAACCGAGGTTGTTTGCGATGAGGATTGTCCTGAACTTTCGCTAACGATGATAAAGGAGCTCAAAACTGCTGCAGAGGAACGTAGACAACGGAACCTGAAGCATAATCTGACTTTAAGAGTTTCTCAGCATACATTGGAACAGGCTAGACGTCTGGGAAAGGGCTATACATCTATTCTCAGTCGAATTCTCGATGATGCTTTCAAGAATCCTGAGATGCTGAAAAAGTATCTGTAAGGAGTATTTCAATTGATTGAAACGAAGAGGCTGATGCTTAGGGAATGCTCGATGGATTATGATGCTTTCAAAGAATATCTCAAAGAGTCCGGTTCCAGCGAAAAAGCCAAGGGTTTTGCTTTCATTGCATATTGATTGAGAAATTTATATGCAGAAAACCCTCTTGAGATATGCAGTTCGCATTGCCATGATGCTGTCCATGAAGAGGCTGTTTCTTGCTATGTCGTAGCCGTGCATTGCGTCTTTGATTTCGTGAAGCTCAATCGGAACCCCATTGCTTTCCAATGCCTGCGCGTACTGGACTCCTTCGTCATGGAGGCAGTCGTATTGGGCTGTTTCTATGTACGCAGGAGACATTTCTTCAAGCGAAGGGGCTTCCAATGGGGGAGATGTATGGAACCAGAGATGTGGAGATCTTCTCTAAATCCCCAACATACATTTCAAAGTATTTCTCCATGTCCTGCGTGTTGCACATTGGTGTGTCGGTATAGAGTCTATAGCTTTGGGTCTGCATCCTGCAATCAAGAACCGGGTAGAGGAGCATCTGGGCCTTTGGCATTGGAAGTCTTCGTTCCTTAGCCATAAGGCATACCGCCGCAGATAGGTTTCCTCCTGCACTGTCTCCAGCCACAACTATCCGTCGATGGTCTATTCCTAGGTTGTCTGCATTTAAAATCATCCATTCGTACACAGCAAGGCAATCGTTGTGGGCTACAGGGAACTTGTGCTTTGGAGCAAGCCTGTAGTCTACGAAGACCGTTTTGATGCCAAGTTCATTCGTGAATCGGCGAGCCAATGCAAAGTGGTGCGGTGCGGCGTTGAATACGAAACCTCCGCCGTGGATGAAGTAAAGGCATGGCAATGGCTATTCGCAATCCTTGGTTTCATATATGAGGACCTTTATGCCTGAAATGGATTTTGCGTTGGAAGGGACGGGCGCAGGGATATCGGTCTTGGGGATTGGTGCTGTAGCCCTTGTCACGTGGATGGACTTGTCGTCGTGCTCCAGTGCGTATAGCAGGCGCATTGGTTTTTGCACCAATGAGACGAATGCCGGGGAGAGTGGCGTTTTCATCCTTGAGTAGGGTCTGAGGTCTGGATGGAAGTCGTAGTCTGGGCTGTTCATGTCTTTCCTTTGGTGAGATTATAGCGTACATTGGTTGAAATTTTCTAAACTTGTTGGTTTTGTTTGCATCTGCATTTATAATTCTCTGCATGAGAGTTGGTTTTGTCCTTGCTGGAGTTTTTACAGGATCCTCGATTGCTCTTTGCCCTTCTGTGGCTTCTTTGTTTCCTGATGACGGCAAAGACACGCTGATAATCTTTCCTGGTGGCAAACTCAATAGCCCAAATTCGCTGGAGCAGATGAAGAATTCCATCTATGATCTCGTAAATGAGGACAATATCGATGGCACCATTGTTTGGAGTTCCTCTCTTTCCGGAAGTGTGAACTCCACTGTTGTATTGAAGCGTTTTGAGGAGATTCTCTCCAAGCCTCTTGTTACAATCGACGGCAAGTCCGACTCCTTTCCAAAGATCCCAAATGTTTGTTTCGACGCTTATGAGGGCTCAAGATTTCTTATCCAGCATTGTATTACGGTTCATGGGGCTAGAAGGATTCTATATCTTAGGGGGCCTCTTAACCATAATTCCTCTATAAAAAGGTATCAGGCATATTTGGATGCATTGAAGGAAAACGGCATCCCAATAAACTACAATTTGATTTCCGAGCCTACTGAATGGTCTCAAGGCGGTGAAGGTCTTAGGAATATGCTTGAAGCCAGGAATCTACGTCCTGGCCGTGATTTCGACATGATCGTCTGCGCTAGCGACCTTATGACGTATGAGGCGGAGCAGGTTCTTGGTTCCTATGGGTATGTTGTTGGTGAGGATGTTTTCATCTGCGGATTCAACGATTCAATAGACTCAAGGCTTTTGAAGGTCCCTGCCACTACGGTACGACTTCCATATACAGGTATAGGCAAGACCGCGTTGAGCACCCTCTATTCATTGGCTGAAGGAAAGCGATGCTATGACAAAGTGTTGGCTACCACTCCAATCATAAGAAGGAGTTGTGGTTGCGAGGCTTTTGAGTTTTCATCTGCAATTTCCAATGCCTCGGACCTTGCAGCGCAGTTGGTGAAGGATTTTGGGTTCTCTTCCGCAGAGGCTAGGGGAATAGTAAACTGTGTCGTCAAAGAACCTTCTGAAGCCAATGTGCGCACTCTATTGGAAAAGCTGTTTGGGGTTGGAGCTGACAACCATGAGGTCATCAAGGTTGTAAACGGATTCAAGGACATCCTTTCCAAAGAGAAATATCTGTTGCTTTCCAGGAATGCCTATTCCATCGTCCCTTCTTTCCTGGACAACCGCATGTCCAGGCTGAGCTTTGACGAGCGCAATAGCAGAAGGGTTTTCAACTCCTTCATCAACCAGCTGTTGGAGACGAGTAATTTCCAGGAAATCGTCACTGTCCTGAACAACAACGCCAAGGCTCTTGGGTTTTCCAAAATTCATTTGGTCTATAATGACGGAGGAAAGTCCTTATTGATACAACAAGAGTCCCAAGCAATAGAATTCTCTGAAAAAATGCTGGTTCCTTCCAGTATGGGGACATTGTTGGATCCTGGAGCTTGGATCGCTACACCGCTTTGCTCGGAGACCGAGTTCATGGGGTACCTTCTTCTCAAGGCCGGCAGGTTCGACGGCTTCATGTGCGAAGAAGTCAGAAGCGCCGTTTCCAGTGCAATAAAGAACGCCAGGCTTTTTGAGACGGCAAGAAAGGCCCAGCAATCCGCGGAGCAAGCGGACTTCTCTCGAACGCATTTCTTTGCAAACGTTACTGAAAACCTAAGGAGCCCGCTTACGGAGATTTCTGAGCTTGTGCTGAACTCCCAATTGGACGACGGTGCAAGAAACGAAATAAACAATAGAATCGTCGATGTCAAAAGAACTATCGATTTGTCTCTGATCTCTACCGGCGAACTTGAGCTCAACTGCAGCTGCATAAGTGTATCCGAATTTCTGAAGGGCTTTGCATGCTATAGGGATGATGGACCTTTGGCTTGTGTGATGCTGGATGAAAGGCTTCTTAGGAAAACCCTTGAGATCATTGTCTCTGAGGTTGGTTCGTACCCTCAGATAACGGCCTATATGGGCGGAAATGGTGTAAAGATTGGAATCTTCGACAAAGAGGGGATATGGAAATACAGCGAGAACCCTTCTTTGGACTATGCCAAGCAAATAGTTCTGCTGCACAATGGCAACTATTCGATTGAGCGTCATGGCATCTCCATTACATTGCCATATCCAACCTTGGATGGCTCTGTGCCTCCTGCAATTGGAGAGAATGCAACTGTCGTCTGCATCAATGGAATGCCCAGCTTCGCCTCCGATTCCAGTTTTGACGGAGTGAAGTTCCTTGAACTGGATGGTGCTTCGTTGGCTGTAAAAAGGCGTCTGCCTCCTGGTGCAAGTGCAGTTTATTGGGATAGTGGTTTCAAGGGCTACAACGCATTGACCGGCCTTTTGAGTCTGGTTTCCAACGATGTCTACAGAAAACTGCCTTTCGTCTGCCTTGAGTGCTCCAACCAAAGGACTTTCGAAGATTCCATGCGCTCCTATGTGGAAGCGAAGGGTAGGGTCCTTCTCCAAGTGGGACCTCTCTCTGAGAATTTGCATCGTTGGTTGCAGGGTCCCTCCATCATAGCTTGTGATTTCTCCAATGTCCTTTCAATGTTCCGCAGATATAATCCAAGACTTGCCATATTCACCATTGAGCAGTACGAATCCAACGAGCAGGCACAGGAGAAGCTTGTGGGTTGTCTGCATGGCATAAGAAACAAGTACCTTTCCCCCATAATCATTTGTTCGGACTATATCAACGCTCAGCTTATCCATGAGATAAGCACCATTCCCAACGTCCTGTTCGTCAATTCCTGTATTCTTGAAAGCGACGAATTCGCCATGCGGGTTCGTGCCATCCTTGGAGGCTCTGAGCTGCTCGCCCCTTTGACAGGCCAAATCGTGAAGAAGGCCCAACTCTACCTGTGCCAGCATTCCACTTTGTCCATAAGCCGATGGCAGGTGGCGGACGAAGTCCATACGTC